>Ga0214544_1006690_pt1 | contig 21000 bp, 15 predicted proteins | sample CNSS3metaG_FD_160074 | JGI IMG/M metagenome (GOLD analysis project Ga0214544, IMG submission 160074) | Root nodule microbial communities from cowpea collected in UCLA plant growth center, Los Angeles, California, USA - CNSS3 | ecosystem: Host-associated > Plants > Roots > Nodule | place: USA...
ATAGAAAAAAAATATATATATATATATATATATATATATATATATATATATATATATATATATATATATATATATATATATATAAATTAAATAAATATATAATGAATCATCTATCAACATCTTGAAACACAAATCAACTATTCATAACCATGCATTCAGTCTATACAAAATGCATTTAGTATATACAAAGCTTAATGTATAAAATGCGTTGATATATACAAAGTTGAACTATAAGATGCATGCATCTGATCAACATTTAAGTATTTCAAAAGCATGGATAATGAACATGAAACAATAACTTACATACCTTAAGAAGATAAAACTTAAACAAATGAAAAATGGAACAATGTTTCGATAAACCTGAATGATGCAACCAAACAACAGAAGTGCAAATTTTCAAAACACAGTTGAGAGCGAAAGCCGTAGAGGTTCTGAAAATAGCAAATCATGAAAGTGACTTCTCGAGGGGTGCAACATAAAAACCAAATACAACTCTCAGTTCACCTAACGCGGTAATTATTGTAAGTACTTTTACCTACTTAAGTCAGAGGTATGTCAGAGGGGTAAAATGGACTGCACAATTAATCTTTGGGGGTGCAGTAGAAGTATTTGGAGGTGTAGGGAGAAGACCCCTTGGGCATATTGTTCATAAAATTACAAGGATAGCATGAGTTTTTATGTAGGTGAGAATTCGATCCCAAAGACCGGAATTCTAGCCTACAAATTGCCAACTATTTTTTAAAATACCAGTCAAAATTCGGTCCCCAGGACCCGAATTCTGAACTGGTTTCTTTTTGTTTTTTTTTAATTTTTGAATTATGGTTTTTGAAAAAATTTAAAAAATAGTTTTAGGTGTTATTTTTTTTTCTTCTTTTGAAAAAATGGTTGGAATTATATTTCAAAAAATTGAAATTTTTTAGGTGTAATTTGGAAATATAAAAGTAAAAACAATTAATGTATAATATTTGAGGTGGTGTTGTACTATTTTTTTTTTATGTTTATTGAATATTTAAAATTAAAAAATTTGGTGGAAGTACGAATTTATTTTTTATTTATATTTTTTTACTTTGATTTCTTTATAAGAATTTTATTGATAAAATATTTATTTTTTCACACAAATAAATAATATAAAATTTATTGTTAGAATTTATAGTATGTATTAAGTTTAAATATAAAGTTAGAATTTATTTTTTTGAAATATCCTAATAAATAAATGACTAAAAATTTGGTTGAAATTAATTATTTTTCTTGTTTTCTTGTAACTTGAAATTTTGTTTTTGTAATATATGTGTATTTTAATTGAAATATATAAAGTATAATTCAACAGAAAATATAATTATTTAATGAAAGACATTACAAGTACCATAATTGACATAAACAAAAATAAAATTAATTTCTCTGTTGCTTGGATGAACAATTCAATATATTGCCAAAGTGTTAGGATGGCCACAGACAGGTCCAAACGTTGAACTTCTTTCCACCGCTTGAGCATTTGTGCAACATCAGTATCTATTTTGATTTGAGTCGTGTCATGGATAAGTTTGTTGTTGACTATCTTCATGGGACGATGGTAGATAATATGAGTTATTACGAAACGGGTCCCACAATGTGTTTTCTGCATTATTTTTTGTAGAAGGTCACCAAAGGTGAAATTGTGGGGGATTGACATCGTAACGGTAATGTTGGATCTAAAGTATAGCCCATAACCATATGGGCTATCTGTGATGCTTGCCCGTCTTAGAGGTCCTCCATAATATAAATTTGCTGGTGAATGCGGAATAGGGTTTGAGATTGTGGAAGAGGATGAGGGAGTTGGTTGTAGAAGAGTAAGTATTTCTTCAGCAGATCTTGTAAACGTAACAAATAATTCAATTATTGTGTTAATGGGTAGATGAGACTTACGAATGATTTCGGCAACGTCATCATCTGTTGAGATTTGAATAACATCATACATAATGGCTCCATCTTCTTTCAATGTGGGTCTTCTGATGTACAACTTATTAATGAACGTCGTGCTTGGAACCCCTCCAGTTGAGCATACTTTCCGGGTCAAAATGTTGAATGTGCAATTCTCTAGTATGCGAAAGAGTTTTGGACTTTCACATTGGAATTTCACACCATCTTCACATTGCATCATTTGGCCATTGGAAAACAAGGCTACAAGATAGGAGTTTGAATAGTTCTCTTGGGTGTTGATGCCAAAGTGTTTCATGTCAAACAATTGGATGTGTTGATATTTTGATAGTGGTTTGAGTTGGTAGGTTTGTTATGCAATAGCAAAGTACACTAAGTTGTTTTTGGAGTTTATGTATTTATAAGGCAAGTAGTTGTGGGTCTTGCTATGAATTCAAATAAGGTTTACATGACATGGTATCCCAATAAAGTGCACACATCTTATCATAGTGTTAGGTTGCATGTGATACCATTAATGAATACATTGTGTACTACCATGTGTTGAAATATCCGTCAGCTTTTCAAGTGGTCAAATTATGTATCTTTATTCGCATACTATCCCAATAGCATTGACAAGTCTCGTCCTAATTTCAGGTGCCTTTGAGGGCATTGTTTTTTTTTCACAGTACAACCCCATCTAATGCAGCATATGTCAACTTTGACACTATATAAGCCCATGTATTTAAAATATCAGTTTGCTTTTACAATTGTGGAATTAAATATCTTCCTTGGCACATTATCCCAATTAAAGTACCTCTCAGCTTTTACAGTGGTGAGAGAAAATTTTTGAATTGACATGTTATCCTAATTGAAGTATCTGTCACCTTTTACAAGGGTAATATAATAAATCAGCCTTGGCAACGACGGGACTTCTAAAGGGCAGGGGTGGCCATGACCCCCCCTTTTTTTTATTTTTTTTTATATTATATGTAATTTAAAAATTTTTAATTTTTTTATATGCAATTTATATTCAAAATTGACGCTTATTAAATTAGGTGTCTTTTTATTTCTTTTATAAAGCATAACATTTTAATATAATAATAAATAATAAAACATAAAATCAAATATAATAAAAAATAAAAAATATTTATTAAGATATATTTTATTTTCCTTTTTATTGTCTTTTTGAGTTTTCTTTACTCTCACATTTTTTTTTTAAGAAAAAAAAGTCGATTTCTTCGTTTCATTTGTTCTTTTCCATTATTGAAGAAAAAAAGGTAATTCCCTTGTCTTACTAAATACTGAAATATTTGTTTAATAGTTAGCATATTTTTTAATAGTTAATTACTATGTGTTGTTTCATAACCGACTTTGAATTGTTGCTTGATTATCATAGATTTTTTGTTAGGAACTCTTAATTTTTGATTAAATTGTGATAACTTATTTTTTTATTTTAAACTTTTTTAGGAACTCTCAATTTTTTATTAGATTGTGATAAATATTTATGAAAAATAAAATAATAGATTCATTTTTGAAAGTGATAAAAGGGAAACTATTTGTGTAGATGAAAAGTGTAACATCCCTCAGAATATTACTAGTTTTATAAAAAAAAGAATAAAGAAAATAATAACTCACTGTAATTAATAATTCCTCATTTCCCAAAAACACGGGAAATTTAAAACTTTTATTAACGTGTAATAAAAACAGGAGTCTATAATTTGTAAAGTTGAAATAATATTCAAATCTCTCCCAAAAGGTTACATAATTATTTCAAAACCAAAATAATAAAAACATAGATATAAAAATCCCATGCTATCACTCGCTCCGAGTCTAAGCATCACCGGCACCACCTGCATCAACATCCTCTGCTCACGTGTACCGCGTACACGATCATCGCCAAACACAAACAGATAGGGTGAGCTTAATGAAATCAACATACATCATATTAATACACATATAAACAACCTTATATATATATATATATATATATATATATATATATATATATATATATATATTATGCAAAGACCCAAAATACAGTCTCTTTCTCTATTCTCTAACACCTAGCACAACCAGATCATTCGTATTCTACCTCTTTTAGTTATTACCCCAAGGTAATTTGCTGCCAAACCTATCGGCCACAACCGATAGAGCACGTGCGGGAACCATTGCTACAGATCATACACTGTAACGCCAGGTGGAGTTCACAAATATGAACATAGTTCGTAACGTCCCAATACTACCAAACTCGTCAGCTATTTACTGAGGAGGGCAATCTATCTGGACCCATCCGTATTGGCCACAATCAGCACACTCACACTGACAACACTCGCCAACCCGAGCTGAACTCAAGGGTTCCTCGTGTTCATCCACCATCCCGAGCTCAACTCGAGGGATGCCATTCCGAGCTCAACTCGAGGAATGTACGTACTTAACCCCTATCCCGAGCTCAACTCAAGGGATACGTTCCGAGCTCAACTCAAGGAACCCAACAATCTTACCTTTGAAGCATCACCAAAAGCCTTGTAGATCATGCCTACGAAGTCCAACGACTAGGACTTACAACAGCCAAATCGCCTAGCGGGGGATGCGTACTGCTAGGCGCTACAGCTTCCAAACCGCCTGGCGAGGGACACGTACCGCCAAGCGCCTCAAAACATGCAAACATAGCAGCCACCGTCTAGCGGGTCAGTCCCCACCGCCAGGCGCCAACGCTCCAGACTCCACTGTTTCTGTCTTTATCGCCTGGCGGGTTGACTCTCGCCGCTAGGCGCCACAAACTCCCATTCCCTTATGCACTGACTCTATCACCTGGCGGGTTGCATAGTGCCGCCAGGCGCCATGACAGTAATTACGCAATGGCTATTTTAAATATGTTCAAGCATCATTCAGATTGTCCAACTATATTGCTACTATACCAGCATCTCACTAACTGTAATTTTTCTACCTACAATGTCTTCCTTCATCACAGTATCACAAATGTGGATTAACTCTCTAATTATAACCACAAAGACGGCACCAAGCATTCCCACTCATTCTGTCTTGACAGAATTTCCAATTACCCCAACCATGACAACATTGTAACCAAGTTTCCCTATGTTATCATTCTAGTACTCTGGACTCCTTACCCTTCCAATTGATCCAATTACTTTACCCAACCATTCAAACTACTACTTGGACTCAAGCATAACCTATCCAATCAAAGTAACCATTTTATACTTCAGCCATGCCATCCTTAAAGTTACCAGATTTCTAGTCCATTATAGACTCCTCAATTTAATTCATCAATCTCTCTTTCCCTAATATAGCTAACCCTTAACAATGCTACTTTTACCTATGTTACTCTGTCACATAATAGGAACCTCTGTCACATAATAGGAACCTGAATGATTCCCAAATTCCAAATCCCTCAATTTCCCGCAGTCAAGCGCCCTTACTGGTTCTGCTATGGCGCCTGGCGGCAGACCCCGTGCCGCCAGGCGGTTCACGTAAATCTGGGTATGAATCCCAGCATCTCAATGCCTGCAAACTCAACTCCACTCACCCCATCCTGATGTTAAAATCTTTCACAATCCTTATCATACGATTCTCATTTCAAGCACCTTCGTTCTCCCTTCCCAGTATCACTAACGACCAATTTATCGTTAGGACCAGAACCCCAAATTTTCAGCCCTATAAAATATCTTTCCACTGTTCCATCCAATCATGCCATCAATTAAGTAAATTCGTATACTATTTACCATCACAACATCATTTAACAATTTCCTTTATCTTTCCCTTAGATCAGATTTTCCCCAGAACCTAGAAAACACAAAAATTGAGCCAACGTGGCTCGCGTTGCCTGGCGGGTATTCATCACCGTCGGGCAACTCAACCAAAACCCAGAAAACGAGGTTTTCCAACACGCGTCGCCTGGCGGTTGGGAGTTTACCGCCAGGCGGTTCCTCATCGGGAACCCAGAAATGGCAAACAGATATGTGCCGCCTAGCGGCTATGAAGAGCTCGCCAGGCGGTTTCTGGAAAATTTCCAGAAACTTCAGGTTTTCAATGCAACAGTTAAGGTTCACACACATACATATTATCAGTCATACAATTATGCATAAAGACTAGATAGGGCGTGGTTCAACTCCCCTAACCTGGAATTCCTTCGCTTAAAATGAAATGCTTGAGTTCTTTCCTTGAGTTCCAACAATTCCTCAAGCTCTCCCACTGTCCAGCCCTTCAATCCCACTCCCTACTCACTGTTTCTCTGCAAAAATAAAGTTTAATTTGAGTTCTGCAAGGTTTGAACCCATGACCATGCCAATGCCAACTGAATACACAACCATTTAACCAATTCATGTTTCTTGCTAACTAATACACTTCAATCATTATATCATAGGAAACATGGTTAAACATATTATCAAAACAATAATAATTATATAACACACAATTGACATACATAGGACTTGAACCCAAGTCCTATTCACACAATTAAGTACTCTCAATCACTTGAGCTAGTACTTTTTCACGTCATACCAATCAAAAATTAATGTCATAAATGTTCTTTCCACCCGCATTTATTAATTAATTAAATTCCACGGGTCTTACAAAAAGAAGACAAATTCAACTTCTTTACATATTCTGAAACATAATACTAATGATCATATTGTTCAACTAGACAAGTCTTTTCTTAATGCTTAACAAATTAAAGGTGAGAAATTTCGTATTAATTCTTTGGAAAGGTTTTCATATTTAAGTTGGAAAAAAAATAGCTCAAAATTTTAATTCTAATTTAATTATTGATAAGTTCAAGAATTTAAAATAACAATACTTTAGATATGTGTGATTTGTTTTCTAGTTACAGTTATCCTAAATTATGTATTAATTTTTATTATATTAGTGAAAATAATTTAAAATATAAATTTTGAGTATATTATTTTGGCTCCCCCAAATTTATTGACAAAGATTCACCATTGAGCCTTGGCACCTCCCTATAAAGTTGAAAAGTCTTGTCATAATTAGAAGGTGCAAGTGAGACCATTTATTTGAAATATGCGCCAACTTTTACAGTGGTCAAAGTAAATTTATGAATTTGCATGTTCTCCAAATTGTAGTATCCGTTAGCTTTTATAGGTCCAAGTTAATAAATTAACCTTCGCACTTCCCAATAAAGTTGACGGGTCTTGTCATAATGAGGCCATTTATTTGAAATATGCACCAGCTTTTACAATGGTGAGAGTAAATTTCTGAATTGGCATGCTATTCCAATTGAAGTATTTGTCACCTTTTACAAGGGTAATATAATAAATTAGACTTGGCACCTCCCAATAGAGTTAACAAGTCTTGTCATAAATAGAAGGTGCAAGTGAGGCCATTTATTTGAAATATGCGTCAACTTTTACAGTGGTCAAAGTAAATTTCTAAATTCGCACGTTCTCCCAATTGTAGTATTCGTTAGCTTTTATAGGTCTAGGTTAATAAATCAGTCTTCGCACTTTCCAATAATGTTGACAGGTCTTGTCATAATGGGAAGGTGCAAGTGAGACCATTTATTTGAAATATGCACAAGCTTTTACAATGATGAGAGTAAATATCTTTCTTGGCATGCTATGCAACTGAAGGTAGTTAGTTCTATTTAAGGTTGTGGTTCCTTAGTTTGAAAGTTGTGGAGTGCTCTAGTATAATAAGTAAAAATGATTTTATTTGAGGAGTTGAATGCATATAATTCCTTTAATGTTGCTATTGATTTCGAAGATGGAAGGTTCTCCTTATGTAGAACTCCAAATGGGGAGGAGGGCCTACAAAAACAACAACACTTTCGAAGAGTGTTCTTGACATTCAAACTATGCATTGATGGATTCCCATTTTGCAAACCAATAGTGCAAGTGGATGGAACCTAACTTTACGAAAGGTATAGAGGCACCCTTCTAGTAGCTGTTGCACAAAATGGGAGAAATAACATTTTTCCCATTGCATTTGCTATAGTAGAGGGTGAAACGACCGAAGTTTGTTTATTTTTTTTTTCTTAAAAACCTTAGGAGGCACGTTATGCCTCAACAAAATTTATGCTTAATGTCAGACCGCCACAACTCAATCAGTGCAGCATTCAATAGACCCAATAATGGTTGGACTTAAGGGAACTGTGTGCAAGTGTTTTGCATTCGACACATTGAACAAAATTTTACAAAAAGATTCAAGAATACAACTTTGAAAAAGGACATCGTCAACATGGGTAAGTTATGACATGTAAATTTTTTTTCATTTTTTGCTTGTTTATTATTCACCCATATTATTAGAGAATAATTTGTTTTTAAATTTATATTTGTAGCGTACGCACTGACCGAGCCACGCTACAACTACTACTACAACATCATTAGAAAAGACAACCCAGAAGCAACAACTTGGGTAGACCAAATTCCAAGGGAGCAACAGTGTCTTTCATACGACCAAGGAAGAAAGTGGGGTCACATAACAACAAATCTGGCTGAAGCAATAGATTTTGTCCTGAAGAAGACAAGGAATTTGCCAATTTCTTCCATAGTATTGGCCACGTACAGTAGGTGGAACACCTACTTCATGAAAAGAGGCGGGCAAATAACTACAATGTTGAGTGCTGGTCATGTGTACTCTGAATATGCAACCAACTTCTTACAAGATGTGGACTCCAAGTCAAACACGCACCACGTCATTGAATTTGATAGAAATACCACAAGATTCAAAGTGGAGGAGATGGTGAATCCTAGAGAAGTATGTCATGTAGGAAAATTTGTAGTTATATTAAATGAAAGGTGGTGCGATTGTGGAAAGTTTCAAAAAATCCTTCAACCATGTTCACATGTTATTACAACTTGCAAACATGCACATCACGACTTAAGCATGTACATAAGTCCCCATTATAGGTTGGATGTCATCATGAAAGTATATGACAATTTCTTTGACGAGTTAAGACATGAAGAATATTGGCCACCATACCAAGGGCCACAGGTTTGGCCTCATCCAGCCACAAAAAGGAGCGAGATGGGTCATCCTAAATCAAGTAGAATTAGGACTGAGATCAACATTAGGGAAGGGAGACAATCAAGAAAGTGTTCCTATTGTAGAACTGAAGGACACACACGAAATCATTTTCGTAACAATCTTGCACTTAGATGATCCACATCAAACCACTTAGTTTATGTTGTACTTTTAATTTTGTTTAATAAATTTATCCTTTTATTATTATTATCTTTTATTCTTACTTATTTTACAGAAACCAAAAACAAATAAAAATTTAATTTAAAATACAATAATGCAATGGTTTTAAATATTTTTGTAATTTCTTTCATTTTTAAATTACTTTTTACAAATTTCCTATGTTATTTTTTGACTTCTTGCACATAAATCATTTTAATAATTTCATTTATTTTCAAAACATATTTTTTAACAATTTTTTAACTATCTATATTTTGGAATTTATTTGCTACATTACAAAATACTACAACAAAAATGTAAACCATATAAAATAAACTAAGTATACAAATGAATTGTAACCTTTTAATATACAATTTTTATATTTACTTTTATATTTCCAAATTACAACTAAAATAACTTAATACACAATACTAAATCTATTTTTAAATTGTTTTTTTAACTCAAAAAATTCAAAAAATAATTTAATTACATTTACTTTGATATTTTCCCAAATAATACCTCAAATAACTTAATACACAATACTAAATATTTAAAAAAAATAAAATAAAACTCAACAATTTCAAAAATAAGTAAATTACATTAACTTTAATATATTTTCAAATTACACCTAAAATATCTTAACATACAATAAATAATCTATTTTTAACCTTTTTTTTAACTAAACAATTTAAAAAAAAATCATTTTTTTAAAATATAATTCCAACCATTTTTAAAAAAAAGAAAATAAAAAAATAACGCCTAAAACTATTTTTTTAAAAATTTTCAAAAATCCTAATTCAAAAATTAAAAAAAAGCAGCTTAGAATTCGAGTCCGTAGGGACTGAATTCTCACCTATCCTAAAAACCATGTTATCCTTGTAATTATTATGAACAATATGTTATATGGGTTAATAAAGAAGGAAATCGTGCCAGTGGCGTAAAAAAATCTTGCGGTGACAACCCCTCAAGCCAGGCATAAATTTTGAGAAGTCCCAGCTTGGACATAAGAGAGTTGAAAATGGCTAAAGAAAGGGCTTTTGTCATAATATTTGCTTGTTGATGCTGAGTGCTGATGTGCAGAAGTTTGATGATACCTTGTTTAACTTTTTCTCTAATCAAGTGGCAGTTTATATATATATGCTTAGTCCTCTAGTGGAAGACCTGGTTGGAAGCTATCTAAATGGTAGAGAGATTGTCAAAAGTATAAAAGAGAGGGTTGTTGATGATGAATTATGAGATCTTGCAGGATATGGTGAAACCATTGGATCTCACAAGAGGTGGAAGCAATAACACGATATTCGACCTCCGAAGAACTCCTGAAAACGGTCTGTTGTTTCTTAGACTTCCAGCAAATGGGAGAATTATTAATATAAATTATGTGATTGGTTACAAATCTTCTAGTGAGAGGACATCCAACCTAATCTGAATCACAGAAAGCTTTTAATTGCACACTATTATTAGAGTCAAAGAATATGCCACTTGGATGATATTTTAAGTAATTGAGGATTCTCATGGAGGCACGATGGTGTTAGTTTTTAAATGGTTGAAAAGCCAAGAAGAGGGGGTTGAATTAGCTAGTTTAAAAATTTAGGCTATCTTTGGAAGCTAAAAACCACCTTTAATTGAATCAAAATAGATCACCAAGTTAGGATGCAAACAGTACTGAACTGTACACTTTCAGTCGATCAAAAATAGAGTTAACAGATTGATTTTACTAAACAGATTCTGTTATGGTATAATCAATCGATTGAAACAGAAAAACAGTCGACTGAAATACTGGGAAAAATGCAGAAATGCTAATTTGAATTTTAAACCAGAAACAATGCTCAAGAATGATCAAGACCAGTTCCAAATGATTATACAAACATGCTCAATGTTGCAGATGCTATGAAAACATGCAAGAACATGAAAAAGATGATTAAAGCACAAGTTCTTGAAACTTTAAAATGAAAATGCAAGAGAGAAAGGTTAGAGAAGAGAGGACATCACGAGATTTTATACTGGTTCACTCAAACCTGAGCTACATCCAGTTTGTTAAGGCAACCTTAGCTTGACTTTGCACTATTTTAAAAGTTTTACAAAGTATCCACCCTTACACTTCCAAAATATGCAAAAACACCACAAAAGACTCTTGAATCACACAAGAATCACACCAGCACAGCAAGAACCCTCTTGCAGACTTGGAAAACCACCAGGCACACACACAAAGCTTGAGAAAGATCAAACCTCAGTGGTAGCACATTCTAGCCTACCACAAACCACTTTCTCCAAGCTTCAAACCAATCCAAAAGCTCCAAGAATTGATCCAAGATCAATCTTCAACAGTTGCAACACCTATGATCATGAAGGAGAGAGTTTCAACAAGTTTTCAGAATCAAATCGTGCTTTAAAATGATCAACAGACCTCTCTTTCGAAAATCACAGGTTTTATAATCAAACTGTTACAAAATTCAACAGGTTGATTTTCAAATCAATCAGTTTATTCACTTGACTTAAGTGAAATCAGTTGATTAAAAACTAAATCAACTGATTGAATTTGTTGTAGTTTAAGACTACTGCAGCCAACCTTTTAACCTGTTAAAAAACCATTCAACAGATTAAAAGAGACATTTTAACCTGTTGAAAAACCATTCAACAGATTAAAAACACAATAAAGACCAAACTACATCTAATTAATGCTATAAGGTCTACAACATGAATTACAAACTATAAATACACTTTCTTAATGATGTAACTACATGGAGAGCACACGTTCTAGCCTTGATCACCATGGATATCATCAAATCTCCTTTCCTTCATCAATGTAGGCTTCATTCAAATGGTAATGGCTTCAAGATAGTTCAAAAGAGCTTCATTCAATCTTCATCAAATCTTCAAGAAGCAAACCACCTTGGCTTCTCATGTCAACATAAATCAATTGGGGCAACAATGAATTGACTCAGATGGTGCACAACAAAGGTGATATCTGGCCTTGTGTGAGTAAGATAAATGAGGCGATCCAAAAGCCTTTGAAACGGAGCAGGGTCAACTAGAGTCTCCCCAGGTTTAGTGGTCTTGTGCCAAGGAAAGTTCATGGGTGTTGATATAAGGGTTGATTTCTTTGACATGAGTATATGCCCTTGCTGCTACTTGCAACCTCAAAACAAGAAAATATGTCAAATTACCTAGATTTTTTATCTTAAAAGTGCAGTCAAATAAATTAGTGATGATGTTTATTTCATTTATAAATTTTGATTTTGAAAAATTTCATTCGAAAAGGTATATATATGTTCTGAAAAAAATTGTTCTATAAATTTTGTTATAAAAATCTTGTTTTAAGCATTTCATATATTCCGAAAACATAATTAATTCTTTTTCTTGACATCCCCAAATTTTGTATCAACTGGAATAGAAAATTAGTTTCGGAGGTTTAGAGCTCTACTTACACAGAGGAGAACGCCCTTCAAGCTTGGAGGAAAGGAGGAGCTCACTACAACCCTAGCAGAGCTCTTCGTTCCAGTAGTGGAAGGGGAATGGTTCCTATTTTCTGAGAATGGGGCAGAATATAGGGGGTTAGTTAGGGCTGAAAAAGGGTTTTGGGCATCCTATGGACTGACCCTTAGGTTCAATAGTTAAGGCCATACCCTTAAACATTAAGAGCATAAAAAGTGAATCTTACATATTAGACTATAATGATTTTAATTCATAATAAACGCTTTCAAAATTATCTCCTCTAGCTGAAAATAAATATTATTTAGGATAAAATTTTATTAAAAAAATATTTTTACTTAACATTTTAAGTCTTAAAAATTTTCTAACTAAACAGAGTATTATAATTATAGTTAAAATTTATTAGCCTTTTCTACTTTAAATATATTAACAAAAATATCATTTACTAGAAATGGAATTATTCAGAATTTATATTCTTTTAATGATATTGTTTCTAAAGATACAAGTTGAGACAACTTCTTGTATTTTTTCCTATGAAGGATGCAGTTTTTGACAAGTTGTATTTTAATTTTTACAAATTGAAAGTGTACATCTTTTGGATATATTTCAAAATACTGAATGAGCTAATTTGGATATCTTTTAATTATAGAACATAAGTATGTAAGTTGCGACAACTTGATAATACTTTTTAAAATATTTATGAGATTAAAAATAGTAAAATAATGAGTGTGAAAAAAATAAATTAACAAATTGACTTGGATGAACATCTTTCTTAATCTTTTTCATTGAGTTATAAAAGTTGAGAATTTCTTTTTAATATAAAATAAATAACAAAAACTTATAATTATCAACATATAAATATTTTATAATACCTGGATATGCAGAGTAGGAATTCACTACTATCGAAACTGAATATAAAAAAATATATATTTATCTTATAATAAATTTTACAAACTAATGATAATATAATAATTAATTTACTTTTTATAAATAATAAAATACAAATTAGTGTTTGTTTAAGTTAATATTTTAATATTTGATTGAGACAAATATTTGAGAAATATAAATAATATGGTTAATTAGTTATATGTAAACATCTTTATGAGACTCTAGCTCAAAGTGTAATTTTACAAACTTTTTTTTTTTCTAAATAATTCTTCTAATGTTTCCTAATAAACATAAACATAGGTGACAATTCTTTGTTTTCTTTTTCTTTTACTTTTTTAAATTATTTTTTTTATTGACAAATATTAATTATTAATATTTTGTTAATAAGAGAAATTAAACTTAAAATCTCTCTCACCTTTTCTTTTAAATTCTTTAAATAAATCTTATAACTCCTAAATATTAATGAAAAAAATTAAACTTATAACCTCTCTCGTTCTCCTTCCCGATTTTTATCACTAAACCAATTTTATATTTGTCTATTGACATGTCATGTTGGTTGTGACAATAAATTATTTGTATTATTAAAGTAAAATAAGATTAAAATGTTCTATTTATAATCTAACCCACGGATAAAGTTGTGGATGGACATCTAAACTAACTTATTAAAAATAGATAATGTCTTTAATAAAATAAACTAAGAGAACTTATATTTTTATGTGTTAAATTATTTAATTAAATTTTACTAATAATTTAGATTACGATGCTATAACGTATCATTATTAACTTCTTTGCTTGTGACCCACTAAATTAGCTAGAATAATAATTGCTTTAAAATTTTATCCATTTATCATATCATAAAACTTTGCCTTTCTTACTGTACCGTCTAAGGAATGGCCGACCTCAACATGTACATTTGGATTCCGATTCAATAAATATTTATCATAAAATAACGAGTTTCAGTCATAGGCAAGGGTGATGAACATTTGGGCTGAGGTGGCCGAGACGACGAGCATTTGGGTCGAGGTGGTCGAGGTGATGAGCATTTGGGCCGAGGTGGCCGATGTGATGAGCATTTGGGCCGAGGTGGCCGAGGTGACGAACAAATATCTCTGAATTTTAGGAATAACCACCCCATGCGAGATTTCAGGAGAGAATAGTGGAGAAGTAGGTAGGTTAATTAGCTAAAGATCTGGCAGTAAGATAGCAGTTTTAAGACTGAAAGACATGAGGGATTAAGGAAAGAGAAAGAGAATTCTGGACAGCAGTTAATTATCATAGTTCTGGTTCGATCCTTAATTACAAACCGGAACATTGGCGCCCACTGTGGGGGCCCGATAAAATGAGGTCCCAACCATAATAACGTGAAAAAATCACGATGATAAAGTACTCCACGAAGAAAGCATCTATGGCGGAGTTGGCAATGTAGAAGAGACGACAAAGGTCTTCTGATTCTCGACGACGGGGGCTCGTGATGATCTCTGATGAGGTTTCAGCGGTGGCAGTCTTGACAAAGATAAGTAGAGAGGTGAGCTCTAGGCTGACCTTGGAGCAAAAAGTGGGCCGACATCAGTCAACCTAAAATCTCCCCCACAAGCATGATGCTGGACAGAGAGGTAGGCACTGGACCGACCTCGTAGCAGGAAATGGGCTGACGTTAGTCAGCCAAAAATATCCCCTCAAGCACGAAGCTTAAAGGAGATGTAAGCTCTTTGTCGATCTCAATTGTATCCTCTTTATAAACTTTTCATTTGTATTATTTTAAAAGATTAAAAGCTCATGAATTACCAACTTTACAAAGCACCAAAAGAAACTCAAACTCGACTAAAAAGAAGGTTGGCCCCTGCAAAATAAAAATGTCTGACAACTCGGATCTGACCTCGCTACGACCGAGAGAATACCTCAATACGCTGAGAGCTCAACTCGGATCTGACCTCGCTACGAGCGAGAGAATACCTCAGTACACTGAGGACTCAACTTGATCCGACCTCGCTATGAGTGAGAGAATACCTCAGTATGCTAAGGACTCAACTCGGATCCGACCTCGCTACGAGCGAGAGTATACCTCAGTACGCTGAGGACTCAACTTGATCTGACCTCGCTACGTGTGAGAGAATACCTCAGTACGCTGAGGACTAAACTCGGATCTGACATCGCTACGAGCGAGAGAATATCTCAGTACGCTAATGACTAAACTCAGATCCGACCTCGCTACGAGCGAGAGAATATCTCAGTACGTTGCGTACTAAACTCGAATCTGACCTCGCTACGTGCGAAAGAATATCTAAGTACGTTGAGGACTCAACTCGGATCCAATCTCGCTACGTGCGAGAGAATACCTCAGTACGCTGAGGACTAAACTCGAATCTGACCTCTCTACAAGCGAGAGAATACCTCAGTACGCTGAGGACTAAACTCGGATCTGACCTCGCTACGAGGGAGAGAATACCTTAGTACGCTGAGGGCTAAACTCGGATCCAACCTCGCTACGAGCGAGAGAATACCTTAGTACACTGAGGGATAAACTCGGATCTGACCTCGCTACGAGCGAGAGAATACCTCAGTACGTTGAGAGCTTCAGTAGGCTGACCTCAACTTAATCAGTTTATCTTTTTTATGTTGAGGTCTCCTTCAAGCCAACCTCAGCTTGATCATTTTACTTATCTTATGTCTAGGTCTCCCTCAAGCCCACCTCATATGTTGAGGTCTCCCTCAAGCCGACCTCAGCTTGATCGTTTTACTTACCTTATGTCGAGGTCTCCCTCGGGCCAACCTCATATGTTGAGGTCTCCCTCAGGCCAACCTCAGCTTGATCATTTTACTTATCTTATGTCGAGGTGTCCCTCGGGCCGACCTCATATGTTGAGGTCTCTGTTAGGCCAACCTGATCGTTTTACTTATCTTATGTCGAGGTTTCCCCCGGGCCGACCTCATATGTTGAGGTCTCCCTCAGGCCGACCTCTGCTTAATCATTTTACTTATCTTATGTTGAGGTCTCCCTTTGGCCGACCTCATATGTTGAGGTCTCTCTCAGGCCGACCTCAACTTGACCGTTTTACTTATCTTATGCCGAGATCTCCCTCGGGTCGACCTCATATGTTGAGGTCTCCCTCAGGCCGACCTCAGCTTGATCATTTTACTTATCTTATGTCGAGGTTTCCCTCGGGCTGACCTCATATGTTGAGGTCTCCCTTAGGCTGACCTCAGCTTGATTGTTTTACTTATCTTATGTCGAGGTCTCCTTCGGGCCGATCTCATATGTTGAGGGTTCCCTCAGGCCGACCTCAGCTTGATCATTTTACTTATCTTATGTCGAGGTCTCCCTCGGATCGACCTCAACTTTATCATGTTATATATTTACTTGTCTTATATTAGAATATGTGGACGATTTATGACAACCTTTCATCCCAGCAAGTTGAGGACTCAAGGTTGGAGGACTGTGTACCGTCCAGGGAATGGCTGACCTCAACATGCTCATTTGGATTCCGACTCGAAAAATATTTATCATAAAATAGAGTTTTAGTCACAGGCCAATGTGATGAGCATTTGGGCCGAGGTGACGAGCATTTGGGTCGAGGTGGCCAAGGTGACGAGCATTTGGGCCGAGGTGGCCGAGGTGACGAGCAAATATCCCTTGATTTTAGGAATAACCACCCCATGCGAGATTTTAGGAGAGAATAATGAAGAAGTGGGTAGGTTAGTTAGCTAAAGATCTGGCAGTAAGATAACCGTTTTAAGACTGAAATACCCTATATATACATGAGGGATTAAGGAAAGAGAAAGAGAATTCTGGACGACAGTTAATTATCATAATTCTGGTTCAGTCCTTAATTCTAGACCGAAACACTTCTCTTACACAAATTTTACCAAACAATTATACATTCAATTTATTTAAATTATTTTTTCTCTGTTTTTATTCTTTATAATCTGATCTTTGGTCGTTTGTAAAGAAAAAAGAGCGAAAAGTGAAGAAAAATAAAAAGAACGTTGATAAAAATTTATGATTAATTTGATTTATATAATAGATTTCATCTCATCATTGTTATAATGAATTAATATAATTCTTTTTGCCAAATCCATGTCATCGTTTTAATGTGATAATTATAATTTTTAAATTTATTATTATTAACTCTAATTTTATTGTTTTTTATCATTTAATAGCTTTTTACCATTAATAGTTTTCTTATTATTTTATAATTCTATTAATATTATTTTTTTATTATAATTAGTATTTTATAAATTTAATTTAATTTTACTATTATTATTATTATTTAAATATTTTTGTTCTGGTTCAGAAAAATGCGAGATAATCCCTCCCCAAAACAAAAGAAAGTTTTTGACTTGCTTAGGCCAAAAAAAACTCTATCCCTTGACCATGGGAGTAACTCTTTTATTTATATCATAATTAGTTACAAAATATTGATCCCCAAGATTCATCAAATAATAACTAAAAGAAAACCCATCATCTAATTCTAAAATATTTCTTAAGAATAACAACATCTCTCAGAAACTAAATTATCTTCTACACCTAAAATATTTTAGAATATAATAACCACCCTACTAACTCCCAAAAATATCGCCAGATATAAGACTGATCAATATATTCTCCCTCGCCATCATACCGAGACAACATACCGAGACGTCACCCCCTCATTCCCTCGGTTTGACTCCAACTCCCTCTAGTACAGTATCCACACTCGGCACCCTACCGAGACAACACCCACTCATCCTCTCAATCTTAAACCGACTCCCTCTGGTCCAGTACATAGCTCTCCAAATTATGCACGATCTCGCCCTCAAGACGAAGAGAGCAGAATTTGTCTTGTCACCCCTGTCCTTCACCACTTCCCGTAAAATCATCATTACTCCCTACAGTTACGCATCCACATGTAACTTATCTGCCGTTACTTCCTGCATTTGCTCCTCCACGTGTAATCTATCCAACGGTCATTCTTTCAACTTCCCCTTTTTGAATATTAAACGACGCTCATTTCCCCCTTTTCAACTCCCTCCATTAACCATTTCCTCACCCCCTTGCATTCGTCTCACTCAAGCTTTTCACCTCCCAACATCTTGCTCAACCACCATTTCCTTCCTCCAGGTACTTCTTCTTTTCTCGTTTCAAATTCTACACCTGCATTTTCTGGTTCCCTGTACTGGCTTCTTATACATTATTTCTGTCTCTGTACTGTGTTCTAGCTTGCACCTTCTTTTTCGATCACCCTAACTTATTTTGAGAATACCCCTCCTTTGACATAGTTTAATCGCCCTTCATGAACGATCATTATAACGCCCTCTATTCTTGGGCCCCTTTGGCCTTACGGCGAGAAACCTCCACCATGACTACCCTTACTAGGGTTAGGGCTTTTAGGCGCCACCAAACGCTGTGTAAAAGCAATGAGTCTGACGTAACTGTAATCGCTTGTGAAAACGATGAACCCATCTGTAGGGACGGCAACTTATTCCCTACTTCCCCTCACAAATTTACCTTTATGTATGTTACCTTATTTGAGAAATTAGGTTTACGCCTTCCCTTTAACACTTTTGAAAAGGAACTCCTCACTGTCTTGAACGTCTCCCCTTGTCAGCTTCACCCCAACAGCTGGGCCTTTATCTGCGCATTTCAGATTTTATGCACCCACTTCGGTATTACCCCCTCAAGCAACATGTTTCTCTACTTTTTCGAATTGCGATCCCCTCATAAACAACTACTAGCCTCTCTTAGCGGAGTTAGCGGCCGAGCCCTTCTAACCTTATATAACTCCTCTTACAAAGGTTTCAAAGGTATCTTCATAAAAATAGTCGCCCCCGACCAGAGCCCTTCCCTTTTAGAAGGCTTCCCCTTGTATTGGTGTCAGTCACCTAATCTTCAATCCCCTCGACAATTAGACGACTTGGACCCCTCCGAGAAAAAAGACTGCCTGATGCTGGAACAACTGGATGTTGTTTTTGATACTCGAAAACTTTTAGAGCTGGAATTCCGAGTGGTAGATCTAAAATTCCACATCGGTACTTACTTTACAACCGTTCCTTCATTATAACAGGTTTGCTATTGACCCTCTCCTTTTAATCGATCTTATTTATTTTTACAGAGAACCTGATGGCGATGTCCCACGAAGATATGTTGAAACGAGCCCGTCAACTTAAAAGACAAAAAACCTCCACCCCTGGTGCAAGCCCTTCAGCTCCTCCTCCCCGAATTGAACTCCATGAAGAAACCTCCGAACCCGACCTCGAAGCTTTAACCCGAAGATCTAGAGCCCGAGGTAAGAAAGTTGTTGAAAGCACCTCCCAACACTCGACCTCCCAAACTCCCATAGCCCCGCTTCACACCGCCGATGATACTGAATTAAGCTTCTGGCACCCTCAATTCCTTCATTCCCAACATAGCCGGAAACATAATTACCTTCGCCATGACGTCAATTTGCTAAGAGCCCAAGACCCCCAAACTCTTCATGAAAACCTCCTGGCTGATCTCCATAGGGCAGAGGCATCTAGCATCATGCTAATGGACCAGTTCAGTCTTCAATCCACCCAGAAATCCCTTGACCTAGAGCAGAAAGACCGAGCCTTGGCTCTTTCCAAAACTGAAAACTCCCGCCTGACCAACGAAGTTGCTGAACTGACCACCCAAGTCAAAAAATCGGATGAGTTACTTGCCGATCTGCAGAATCAACTGAAAACCCTTGAAGCCGAGAAAGAAAACTGGGTTCTCAAAGAGAAAGACTTTCTCCACAATTCAGAACTCCTTAAAGATCAGATTGGTTCCTCGCTAAACATGGGATTCCAACTAGCCCTAGAACAAGTCCGAGTTCTTTACTCCGATGCAGATTTATCAGCAGCGGACATCTACAAGTCGGTGGTTGATGGACAACTTGTAGACACTGACGACTAAAGATTCATTTTTCTTGCTTTCCCTTTGCTCTTCGAACTTATAGTTTGCTATTTTTACTTCCCAACTATTGCTTGAGACATTATGTTTTCAAATTTTAGTTCTACTTTCCCCTATTCTCCCCCTTCGTGACTTTAATCGACTAGATAATCCTTTCAACTCCTTACATCGATTTTTTACAACAAACAAACTTGAACTTTTAAATCTACAAACATCAAACTAAAACAAGATAATAAGTCGCTTACTAACCGATTTTCCCCACTGCAAACAAGCGTTCAATCAAGGCCAAACAATGATCCGTTTTAAGAAACCGAACTCTCAATCCTGCAAACAAAACTAATACAAATAATAACTCGTTTATAAACCGAGGTCTCAGTCCTGCAAACATCAAAGATAATAATGACTCGTTTATAAACCGAGTTCTCAATCCTGCAAACACCAAACTAAAACAAATGATCACTCGTTTATAAACCAAGCTCTCAATCCTGCAAACACCAAACTAAAACATTATAAACCAAGCTCTCAACCCTGCAAACACCAAACTAAAATCACTCGTTTATAAACCGAGCTCCTAATCCTGCAAACACCAAACTAAAACAAATAACCACTCGTTTATAAACCGAGCTCTCAATCCTGCAAACACCAAACTAAAACATTATAAACCAAGCTCTCAACCCTGCAAACACCAAACTAAAATCACTCGTTTATAAACCGAGCTCCTAATCCTGCAAACACCAAACTAAAACAAA
>Ga0214544_1006692_pt1 | contig 20994 bp, 6 predicted proteins | sample CNSS3metaG_FD_160074 | JGI IMG/M metagenome (GOLD analysis project Ga0214544, IMG submission 160074) | Root nodule microbial communities from cowpea collected in UCLA plant growth center, Los Angeles, California, USA - CNSS3 | ecosystem: Host-associated > Plants > Roots > Nodule | place: USA...
TATATATATATATATATATATATATAATTTTTAATTTCATAAAAACTTGTGTTTACATTTTGAAACGTAAAACTTGCAATTAAATGTGAAATTTAATTATTGATGTTTAATATACAAATATTTAAATGTTAGTTTTTGTAAGTTTAAATAGTGTTTCTTTTATTAAAATAATTACCCAAAGATATGTACCTTAAACAAACAATCATGCAACTTTGAATTAAATTATATCATTTTTTATTATTAAAATATTATTTAATAAGTTTAATATTTAAAAATAATTAGAAATAATTAGAAATAATTAGAAATAATAAATAAAAAACTAAAACAATTTTTAATAATATTTTTTTTTATTTAAAAAAAATATATATATATATATATATATATATATATATATATATATATATATTAATGTTGACATCCTTAAAAACATATTTTGTACAATAATAAAATAAATGGTAATTCTGGAAATAATAACTTCTTATTAGTGAGATAAAATAAATTAATATATGCACTGCCAAATTTGTTCCAAACAATGTAATTAAGGTGGAAAAGCAAATAATTTTCTTAGAAAAACTAAATTATTTTGAAAGATACATAATTTTTCATTCTTTTTTTATGTTAATTGCATTTTAAATTTTGGAAAATCCATTAGAAATTGACCGGGCCACCAGGGTGTAATGTCCCATTTAAATAATAATAATTGAATGAAACATTACGATGAGTGATATAAGAAGCACAGTTTTGGAGTATAAAGCCAAAGTCACTCCTTACAAATATCCAAGGTACTTAAAAATGAAATACTAAGGCACACCACAATGCCAATAACAAGACAGAGAAAAAAAATCTAACAACAATAAAGTAAGTGCCCTAAGGGCAAAGAAATACATGGGCTACATCCCTAAAGAAAACTCAGAAAAAGTTGGGGTCCGACCCAAGATAAGCTATGCAATGGAATCTCCATTACCCTGTTGACCATGAGGAGTTTTCACATCTGCTCCCATCAATAAATTGATGATTATTGCAAAAAGAGAAAACCACACATAGAACATACAACAAGCAGAAAGGGTAAGCTAGAGTAGAAAAATGGTTTATCATGCTATTTCTCACAATTTTATAGACAAAGATACATACATCAACCAAGCATGTGAAGACTCACAAACAAAACACTAAGACTCACGACACGATTATCCGGATACATATAATTAGTCGGATTCACCAGATGCTTGCATTTGTGGTGACCTCTACTGCTCTGCAGAGCCAATTGCCAATGGGTTTCACCCTACCATTCACAAGGTTAGCCTTCAAACATCTAAGGTCATTATCCTGCCAAAGACTAGGGCCTCCTGCTACTCTCACCACTTGAGTCAGTACGCTCTACGTGAGACTAACTGACTCTTTAGAGTGTCAGGATACAATTCTTATTTGAATCCTTACTAAATTATATAATGAGGCACTATCACAAAACTCGTGGAATTACGTCCTAAGCATGAGGCACCACCATGAACTCCCACTAACAAGGATCATGAAATTACGTCCTGACCATCAAGCACCACCATGTAACCATCGTGGAATTACATCCTGACCAATGAGGCACCACCATGAGATCTCACTTAGAGATTCATGGAATTACGTCCTGACCATGAGGCACCACCACGAAAACTTCGTAGAATTAGGTCCTGATTATACCAAAATCATGTCTCACCAACCAACGCAATATTATCATTCATGCCAACAATTTATCACTAATCATCCTTTCATGTCCCATAGCAAAGTCATGCCAAACTTATCAATTTCAGCTCATAAATCATCCAATACATGCAAAATCACCCATTCCATGCTTTAACATAGTAATTCAACCAAACATGTGGCAAACATCCAAGAACAAATGAGAAAACAGGACCTGGACATATTCTCGCCCATTTCTCGCTCAGGTTGAAAGGTCTTGCTCAGGCGAGAGGGTTCTCTCGCTCAGGCGAGAGGGTTCTCTCCCTCAGGTGAGCTCCTTTCGCCTAAGCGAGAGCTAAAAAAAGTGGGAACAGTGGCCTTCGCGTTCTCTCGCTTAGGCGAGACCTCTTCACCTGAGCGAGACTACACCTCACTCCAAATGAAGTCTCGTCGCTTGAGCAACAACTCATGTAGAAGACCTGGGCGAGCCTCTGTTAGTCTCGCCTAGGCGAGACACGCTCGCTTGGACGAGAAAACCAGTGCTCACCATTGTTTTCTCATGCAACAACCAAACATCCAAGAACCAAACGACATTTATCAATGTTACAAGCAATCACAATAACACCCAAGCATTTTAAACACAAAAACGAAGCTACAATAGGCAGATATGACTTGAAAATGTGAAACCCTAACTTCCCTTACCTGGAAAGGGCTAGTAGAAGACTTCGACACCCAAACAGTTGAGCACAATTGCTCTAGGAGTGGATTCAAGAGCTGAAAAATAGTGGAACGGATTTAAGACAAGCTCCCTACGGTGAACCCAAATTGAAAACACGAAAATACGACTAGGGAGAAAAGTGTACGAGTTGAGGACCACTTACGTGATGTAGGAACAGAGTTGAGCTAGCGGGAAGAGAAAGGAGGTCCAAACCCTAGCAGATCTTCTGAAAGCAATTCAAAGGAGAGTGTAAAGTGGCTGTTTTCGCAAGTGAGTGTAGAATTAGGGTGTTTGCTTTAGGGGCCTTGGCACCCTATGGACCAGCCTTTAGATCCATCTGATTATAATAGACCCTTAAAAATTAGGGCAAAATTGTAACTGGACCAGGTTACATACATAAGTTTTGATAATTCCAATTAAATAACCCTGGTTAAAATAAATATTTTTATAGTGATAACACTATTCTTTATTTGTAAATAAAATATTACATATTATATATATATATATATATATATATATATATATATATAATCTTCTCATTAAAGTTTTAATACGTTAAAGTATATTTTTATATAATAAAATAAATGTTACTTCAGAAAACAACAATATTATTATTTAATGTCATAAATAAATTAATGTGTATTGCCAAAGTGATTAAATGATCTCTAATGTTATTGAATGCCAAATTAATTATAATATTGTTTCGATCAAGGTGGAAATGCTAAATATACGCTAAATAATTTTCTTAGAAAAGCTAAATTCTTTTCAAAGATATATAACTTTTCATTCTTTTTCTACGCTAATTGCATTTTAAACGACAATATTTATAAGTTTATCGTTTTTTACATGACAAATTTCAGAAAATGATCATCTGTGTAAATGAAAATGTAGTCAAATTCTATAGGAAAAAAAATGATTACGAAACAAAATTTGTACAAACAGTTCCAGAATATTCTTATATGTGTCTATCCACAAACTCTATTTAAATAACGTTCTCTTGTTATTTATATAATTACTTATTATACTTTCCTATTTTATTAATTTTTCAATTTTTTTGCTACACTATTTATTATAAAAATATAAAAAAAACGAATAAAATAAATTAATTTCCAAAAGGAAATAATTCTGTCTTTGTTTACTACCATAAATATAACCTATATAGGAAAAGTAGGTGAAATAAAGTGTGAGAAAGGAATGTAATAGGGCAATAAATATATATTTGTTACAAGGATGTGAACGAGACGGGTATGGTAAGGATAGTAGTTCTCTCTTATCTGTAGGTAGCCGTATACTTTTTTAATATTCACAAGTATCTCTTTGGATATTTATAAAAAAATTTTAATATTTAACAACATATTCTAAGCATATATTCAAATAAAAATACAGTGTATAACATTCATGAATTTTACACAAAGTACAAATAACTCATTTAAATAGTGTTAAATGACAGTTTACAAAGAAATGAAGATTTTTTGAAATCAATTGATAAAAAATAACCCATTCAAAATCAATGTGTCAATATTTTAATCATGTTTTTTTTAATTATTTTAATTTAAATTAGAGTATATCGGGTACGAGTATTCACGAGTACGGATACTATAATATCTGTATCTGCCCTTTTAACATGTAGGTATAAAAAATACATGTATCCGTTACCCGCGGATATCCATTTACAATATTTATTTCCTACCGTTACAGATTTTATCTACGAATATCTATGGGTACAAATTTTTTTAAACATCCCTAATTTGTTCCTTCGAGAAAGTAGCATGGAAATAAAAGAAAATTGTGATTTTTACAGTTAAAAATGAATAAATTAAAATTTAGTAATTATATTATTATAAACTTACTCATACATTTATTATGCACAATAATAATTTAGAAAAATATCAGTTACTTTATCATATTCTACCTTGTTTTTCATTCCATAGGTGAGTGGAAAGTAAAATACATTAGACTCAATAAAAAAATTATTTTCTTATCATTTTCGAACGAGAAAAATAATATTTTCCATTTAACCCAAAATTTACCTTCCCCTCGAATTTAGCTTAACCCAAATTTAGATTTGGAGAAAAACATAAAAAGGAAGCAGCTAAAAACCAAAATAAAACATTATTTTGAAAAAAGGGCCATAACAAAGAAGCCCATATGTGACATTATAAAGATATTATAGTGTCAACTTATTAAAAATAATTATTTAAAAGGCGTGGACCCATGTTTTACAGAGAAAAAAAAAATAATGGTCTAATTACTATATTTATATTTATTATGTAAAAATAATGGTGTAATTAATATATTTATATTTATTATTTATTATGTGTGTGTGGGGATAGCTATCTTATGTGGAAACAAAAGCTCATAATTATCCATATTAAATTTATATACGGTTTAATGGGTAGAGAAAAGAATTAATTTTGAGAGAAAGACATTAATGAGATAATTAAAGAAATGCAGTTCATTGAAGTTGAAAGCGTTTCTGAGTTCATGGTTTTTGTCATTTTGTCAAGTTAAACATGGCAGATCCCTAATATCCTACACTTTAACGTTCCCTTTAGAACCAATTTCCAGCTAAGAACTGAAATGGCTCTGGAAAAAACCAAGTGTGAACGCGCTTCTTGCCAGTTACCACCTTAGCACTATGTCTCATACCCATATGCATGCACTTCACCCCTTCTCTACTCTCTTTAAAATCTCACACTCTCTCTTTCCCTCTTTCATAATTATCACTCTCTTTTCTTTCCTTTCTTTGCCTCTCTCTCATTATTTCTTCTTCTTCTTAGCCATAACTATTCAAGGTTCGTTCTTCATTTTTCATTCTTTCATCTTCTTTAATTCTCCTTCACAGTTAATCTTTTTTCTTTTGCTTTTCCACTGTCTTTGCAAACATGCAGATTTTTCACCGTTTCTCATTTCGGTACAATTCTTTTGTTCACCAAGATCAATAGTTTCTGTCACTTTTTTCTTGTTTCTTTAATCACCTGTTACACTCCACTTCATGCTCAAAGAGGGTGCTGGATTTTTCGTTCCTTCGATCATGAATTTTTCCACAAGTTTTAGACTTTAGAATACTCAGTGTTAGATTCACAATAAACAAGGCCAAATCAATTTTTTTCACTTCTTTTCAACCTTTGAACCTTCACTCCTTATCAATGAATTTTTTTCGTCAAAGATCTTCAGAGTCTGCAAGATCTGTCAGATCTCTACTAATTAAATTTTAATAGAATTATTTTCATCCATATATATATATATATATAGAGAGAGCGGGAGGGAGAGGGAGAGGGAGAGAGAGACACGCAGCACCTTCTAATTTTTGCCACTGGTTTGTGAAAACGTTATAGTTATCTTTGATAGGTTAAGCTACTCGTGTAAATTAATATGTTATTATGATTTATTATTTAGTCAAGATTTAATTATGTGGGCCATTAAAAATTTTACTGACTGCTTTCTTTTACCCCACCCATTCTTTTACTGACAGTCTCTTCTGTAACTGATGTATTAATCTCAATTTCAACTTTTTATTAGTACAAAAGTATCATTTTACATTAGGAAACATGGTAGTATTTTGTGAATATAAACTCAAACATTCATTGGTTACTTATATAGCCATCAATATATATATATATATATATATATATATATATATATATATTAAATATTAGTTGTTGTACATGTATTAGCCCTAAATTCAACTTTTAATTTGGCATTTTGTTAATTAAATATACGTAAATGGGAATTTTTACACATGTTCTCACAGGATTGTAATGTTACTAATAGTTATATGAACTCTTCTTTTTCATTCAGATTTGGCAATCCTCCAGTGAAATTGATTATTGATTATTCTAACACATACAATTTGTTCTCATGATTTTACTCTTTCATTTGTAGATAAACAGTGAAAAATAATACCAAGGTTTCTGAGTTTATTAAGAGGAAAATCTTGAAGACATGTCTTCAAAATCAGAAGCTAGTAAGAGCAGTGTTGATCGCAGTTCAGACAATGTAGAGCATGCTCTAGGGGAGGATGCAGTAAGCTTTTTGTCTTTTGATATTCATAATATTAATGATCTTTCAAATACGAGTGGTTAAACAAGAACTATGTCCCTCAATACACATTAACTTAGTATTTTCCCTTAATTAGAAAATCCTTATTCAATTTTTTAATACTCACCAACTTTTGCTCTAAATCTTCATACTTAAAAAACTTAGTGAATGTATCCCCAATCTTGTGTTTCACATGAAATAATTAACTTAACATTTTGTCTTGACATCGTAAGATTTTCGAAATTCAATTGTTTCGCGATCCTCAAGAAGTTTTGATAATTACTCCTAAATATCAATTTTTTCGTAATGACTTTGATTTCTTCCTTTGATAAACTAGCTACATGGATTGATGCTTCAATTATGATAGAATAATTAACCCTTAATTATTTCAATTCATTCAATACCCTAAATGGTCATATATTAACAACCTCTACAATATTTAGTGGTTGTATAAAAATAATGTCTCTTTAAACATATATTAACTCAACCTTTTATTTTCTTACCATTGAAAAAAATAACTTTATTTTTGTAATTATTTTATGTTCTTCAATTATTTAATTTCTAAATTGTATACCTTGTATTTTTTGAAATTTTCAAAATTCATACAGAGGCTCGGTTATTTTAACAATCAGTGGCCAGATAAAAGTATAGGACTACATGACTTGTCACAATTATAATCAAACGTATAGTTACGATAAATATTTTATTTATCTCTTAATTAAAGTTATATGTTGAATGTTATGCCTTAATATAATAAACCCTTTGATCACTACATTATTAATTTTCACTCGTTATATTATGCTCAAGATAGTGTCACGATGAATAAATACTATATTAAAATGGTTTTCTATTTTTTCTTTTCAACTTGTTTTTTCCATGAGAATAATGATAATGAAAACTTTGGGTTGCATATATATAAATAACTCCATCAGCAATAGTAATTTTCACAAAACATGTTATTAACTTCTAAAGTTCAGGTACCCTTCATTTCCATTCATATAAACCAATTTAATCAATGTATTTCTCAAAATAACCAAATGTTTTAGAAAGGTTATTAGCCTAAGTTATAGTTATAGTTACTTGAAATGCTTTGTTATGGGAAAAATTAGTTTGATTTCTTGAAATGTACACTTGCTTTGATTTGTTTTCATCTGAAGGCTATTCCTGATGGATCACACCATGAAGATCTTTCAAAGCCAAAAGAGAAATTGAAGAGAAAAAAGAAGCATAAAAAATCCTCCTTGAGTCGTTCCATATATTCAAAAGAAAAAAAGAAAGCAAAATTGTCTGAATTGTCTGAATATGAAGCTGCTAAGCCAGAGTCCTCGAGTTTCACCTCAGTTGACGAGGTATGCTTTTAGTATGAAATTTGTCTAACCATTTTTCTTATGCTTAGAGTTTTGATTTATATATATATATATATATATTCCATGGATAATATTTGTTACTGCTATGGCCTTTAATGATTTTTATGCCCCACAATCGCAAGCCCAATGAACCAACTGAATTAGATGAAAGTGAAGTTGGAAATAAAAGAGGAACTGTCGAAGAAAATAAGATTTCGGAACTTATGCTGCTTAGGTACTACTTTCCCTTCTTTTAATAATGTGCAGCTTGATTATTTATTTAGTGTTTTATATTTTTTATTATTATCCTTATTTTATATATTCTTACTCTTTTGAATGAAATATTTGTTTTCCTTCAGAATTTATGTGAGACCATTTCCTTATTTAGCCATGTCAATACTTTTCACCATCTACTTAGGTTGTTTGAGACACTTCTGTTTGAAAACGATGGTTGTAATAAAGTTTGTTATACCATGGAATCAATCAACAGGTATACCAACTCAGAGGAGACAATAAGAAAGATATCCACTGAATGTCTTATAAACCCTTTGTTACAAATTCAACCGCATGCAACTGAAATGCTTCGAACAGAATTAGCAGCGTGTGCTGGAAAAGACCCCAACAAAACAAGGAAACGGTAAGTCCACAACCTAAGTGTTTGTTTTGTTTGTGTGCTAAATAAAACACTGTCTTCAAGGTAAAAAATATGTTCTAGCAGTGAGAAGCTTCCTATAAGAGGGGGGAAAAAATTGTCTTCGATGAACAAACAGAAGGAGCCCTTTGAAAGTTCAGGTTTAGCTCCACCGAATCAAACTAAGAAAGGGAAAGAAAAAAAATTTACTTCGAAGAACACACAGAAGGAGCCCTCTGAAAGTTCAGGTTTAGCTTCACCGAATCAAACTAGAAAAGGGAAAGAACCAGTTACTTCGATGAACACACAGAAGGAGCCCTTTGAAGCTCCACCGAATCAAACTACAAAAGGGAAAGAAAAAGTTACTTCGATGAACACACAGAAGGAGCCCTTTGAAAGTTCAGGTTTAGCTTCACCGGATCAAACTGCAAAAGGAAAAGAAAAAGTTACTTGGATGAACACAGTCCTTGACAGTTCAGAATCAGCTGCACCTACGCAAAGTACAAAAGGGAAAGAGAAGGTACTGATGAACACAACCCCTAAATGTTCAGGATCATTGAATAATCTCTTCGACTTTGAGACAATTATGCGCAGTAAACTTGCTGCTGCGGTGAATGCTGCTTCACCTTGGAAAGGTAAGGAATCAAAACAATGACATGTTATAAAACAAAATCAAATACAGACTGTGATATGATATCACCTTAAAACTGGGCAATAACTAAGCGCAATTTTCCTTTCTAGATGTAAATGTTCAATGTTCATCTCCAATGGATCGTGCTACTCAGGAAAAAAACATTTTCAACTCTTCATCCAATTTAGAGGTACTAAGTTTACTTAATCTCATTGTAATTTTGATGAAAACCTTTCATCACCATGCTAACTAGATCAACCTCATGATTTTTGTCAGAATGGTTTAGCTCAATATTCTGCATCAAATTATGGAAATACTGGCTCTAGAACCTCAAGGACACGTCCAGGGTTTCTAAATTACAAAGACGTTGATGATGATTGGTCTGAGATGGAACTTGAGGCTTTGTTGAGTTTTGTTAAAAAGTATGGTCTAGGTAACTGGCATGTCAAATTTGTAGATCCAGATTTGCAAATTATAAGGAACAAAACTGCAAGAGAATTATCTGAGAAGTGGGAAAAGGTGGCTTCTAAAATGTTACCATATATACCAAGCAGTTACATGGTTCCAGTGACAGCTGACAGATCAACACTTCATGCATCACATGGAAATGGATTTCACTCAACCGTGAATCTCCCCACAGTTCAGCCTCCAAGGGCAAAAGTTCCAATTCATAGGCCTAGCGCTAGAATTGGCATTCCTCCCATTCAACTTCTTGAGGGTAATCAAGCTCTCAACTGGGGAAGGATCAAGCCATCCTCAAATGGTACCTTTGGTCCTTACTTTCAAGGGTCTTCAACGGGAGCTTTTCATTCACTTCCCCCCTTGAATAGTGCTCGTCCAAGGGAACTGAATACCAACTTCAACACAATGAATGCACAACTTATGGCTCAATTTCACAATGAGAGGTCTAATCTGTTAGCTCAAAACTTTAGGCCTACCAGTGTTCAGACACCACAGATTCCACCGTTATCTCTCGGTGAAACAACAGTTTCTTCTCCAGCCAATGTTGGAACTGAAGCTCGGCCTCAGTTGCTGTTGGGTGGTCAAATCCTTTATCCGAACAACTTGAGGCTGAACGAAAATGCTGGTTATCATCATGACAATGACAATAGAAAATGAAATCCTTTTCGGATTGAAGAAGGTAAAGGTTATTTTCACAAAAACCTGGTCTGCACCTTTACCTGACAGCTGCATGTTTAATATCAGAAGGTTTCTGACTTCAATATTCTAAGTGTGTCTTTGTTCTTTAGTTTCCCAAAAATTTGGAAGGTGAACAGTGCTATATTTGGTACAAATTATAGTACGCAGCCTTAGGTCAAACTCATAGTTACTTTAATCTATTTCTATTTGTGTGGTAGTTGTTTCAATTACAATAATGACCAGTTATTGGACTAATAAATGGTTGGTTTCTTCATTTTTGTTGATTCTATTAGCTAGCATAATTAGATCTTCTGCTGCTGCATAATTCTATTATAAATTACGTATATTTTGATTCTGTCAAGTAATATTTGCATTGAAATAGTTTTAGGAAAAATAAATATTGTTGATTACTCAGATATATATGTTAGAATTTGAGAACCACAAAAAAGTCGAATTAAAATATTAGCAAGCCATAGATATAAGAATCAGATCAACGCTAGTTTAAGTATAAACAAAATCTATAATAATAATAAACTCCAAACTCGCATACATACGAATTATACAAATATTTTAAGTGCAACAATCAAAATAGTCATAAGTAAAGTTTGCTATACGCACTAAACCAAAATCAAACTGGTTTTATTTTATATTTTTTTATTATCAATATTATGAAAATTGTAACGACCATAATTAGTGTACACATTATAATTTTTATTTTACAAATAGTTTTATTAAAAGTAAAAAAAACGGTAATATTTAATATATATTTTTTTATTTTAGTATGTAAGTATTACACTTTTATCCATAAGGAATATCATCGATAAGTATTTCATTGTAAAACATAAAGTTTTCAACTCAACAATATGTTTTATTCTTTTCGACGTATGGTATCTAAAATAGGATAAATTTTTAAATCAATACATTTAATAATTATTTGAAAACATACAAGTAATAATTGATCTTCTAAAATATATATTTTTATTTTAAAAATCAATTATTAGTTATGTGTTAAAAAATAAATAAACAAATGAAACTCATATTATCATTTGTTAATAATAAAAACACAAAATTTGTTTCACTATAACCAATTATACATAACAACAATTATTGAAATAAAAAGAGAATTCAAGAAGAAGAGATAACCGGGGAGCAATTGTCAAATGAAATAGAAATTTAAAGATACACACAGTAAAACAAGAAATCTTGTTTGTTGCTATTGTGCTTCACGGATTGTTCAAGTGAATATTTGTGTTACAAATGTGTATTTTTGTCTTCTAACGTAGTTATGAAGCCCTAACTATAGAACTATACTTTTTGAAGATAAACTAACTTTCACTGCGCACTAATTTTGATCTAGTTTTTGTTACACATGTAAATCATATAACTCCTTCTCGAAACGTCCTTTTTATAATTCCTCTTTTTATTTCCGAACCATTTCTTTGAGAATGCTTCTCTGAAATCACATCTTCCATGTGGTTGTAACTAATTTTATTATTTAGATGGTTTAGTTCATTTCAATTACTTTACCAATGGCCATTACTAATGGATAAATCACAAAATAAAACATTGATTGTCAAATCTAATTTATAATTAATTTATAGACGGATATAGTTAGTAATACCACCCTTGTTAACCATTTTGTATTTCTTGATATGTTTTTCGTTGGTAATGCCATTTTATAGACAGATTATAATTCATGGGTAATATTCCCTTCGCTTTGTAATGGAAGGAGACTTATTGATGGTGACAAAGTTTCTTGAAAGCAACCAAACGAGTTAGAATAATCACGAGAAAATCTATTTCACACAGATGTGAACTTTTTGAAAATATTTGTCTTTTATTGTGGATACCGGCTTTTTGCTGTAATTGTTGTAGTTCATGGATGGTGAAAAATGTATCCTTAAATACTACATCCATCCAAAACCTTAAAAACTTTATTTTATTAGAAATAAGGGAGATATAGTAGTTAATAATCAAGTATACCTATCTCCTACAAGAAATATCAAGATGAAATTTTATGTGACTTGGTTACCATGATGATAGGCAATGGAAATATAGTTGCAAATCTACTTATGATGGCTTTGCTAACAAAATAAGTTTCACTCACCAAGGAAGAAAAATAACTGTGTCTCTCACACCTCAACAAGTGAGAGAGAACCCAGAAAAAAAAAAGAATTAGAAAAAGTCAAGAAGAATGAGAACTAATCATACAAGCCTCTAGTAAAGTAGATGAGAAAGAATCTCTTAAAAGGAATTGCACAACCTTGAACTTTTTTTTCTATCCTAGGTAATAGTCTAACTTCTATTCGCCAACAAAGGTTGTTCTTGCTGAACATCATTCAAATATGAGGATAAATTCTTTTGAAGACGGAGGGTATGATGGAAACTATTCAACCACAAAACCCATGACCAAAAGGATAGAAGAAGATGGAGCCTAAAAAAATATTCTAATACTTTGAAATGTTGAATATTGTGAATTTTCTTCTTTCTTCTTAGTTTCATATGAATTCTATTTATGTACAACTTTTCTGTAATTTGTAGGATTTTGTAGAGTCATAAGCCTAACTTGGACCTAATTAAGCCTCAAATTGGACTTAAAAGCGTCAAAAGGGTGCTATAAGATGACACCTAACACTTGAGAAGAGGCTCATGGAAGGAAGTCTCACATCACGTAGGATAAGCCATATTTAGACTAATTCTAGGCACTGCTTTCTCCTCTTGTGTAATGTTCAAGCTTTTTTTTTAATCCTATATTGAATTTTCCAAGCTTGCAAGGGGAGCTAGAACATCTATACATAAAACCCCTTGCCTCCATGTACAAATCACTTTTTTATTTGAATGAGATTTGAATTGCTATAAGCAATGTCTTGTTCTATTTGAAAATCATTAAAGGAGTACTTCTCCTAATTTCTTCTTCAAGTAATCTTCCTCCAAAGAGGATGCTAACTAAGTTTCTTAGTGGATTTAATAATTTTAAATCTCCCTTTGAAATACATTACTACAAGAATTGGAGAAGGGCTCCATCACTTTGTATTGTCAAAGATGTTGAACCCCCTTATGTTGGCATGAGGTAAAGCATGTATGGTTCATTTATAGTCTAGGAAGCAACTTAGAGAATTTAAACGATTGAGAATAAAATGAAAATAACTCAAGATTGATAAATAATCTAGGCATATAGAGAAACCTTAAGCACCAAAATTGGCAGCTAAGCCTTAGAGAAAACCCTCATAAAGGAAAGCTATATTATTGACCACCGCACCAAAGGCTCAAGCTAGGATAAAACCCACCTAGGGAGAAAACATCAAGGGTTGACAAACACTTTTGGAGCTAGAACTATATGCTTAAATTCTATAAAAACATAACATTGCTCTATTATCTGTATGCTGGTTTTCTTGTTCAGTTCTAGGATAGTTTAGACACTTTTTGTAATAGAGTTTAGGAGAACTATGGGAGAAGGATAATAACTCGACATTCTTGTACTTGAACTCACTATCATGAACAACTAGACTCTCTTGCTGGGATTGAATGTAAACTTCTCTAATTCTCTACATTGTTGTTTATTCAAATATATGCTACGTTCTTGCTTTGTGTATTGGTTATTTGATTTATGCGTATTGATGACTTGATTACTCATCTTACTTCATCAACTTAAATTGAGTGGAAACTGGTTTAAGTTTACATATAATCGAAATTTCCTAATGTTATATTAAATGCTAGGAATAAATCTATCTGCTTTAGCTGAACATAAAGTCTTGTTCTTAATGTAAGGAGTCATTCAATCAGGGGCTGAGGAATTGCATTGAGTCTAATAACCTTAGATCCTTGATATTAGGAATGGATTTTGGATTACAATAAAGAGCACTTTCAAGAACAGTAGAAAAAAAAGAACACAACTTATAAACGAGTAGATAACAGTGCACTAGAAGAATATTAGTCAAGTTCGACCCCAACATTCTTATCAACATCAATCACTTTCACTAAGCAAATCTTTTTTTTCAATTTTTCAACTTTTATCACTATTTTATTGAAAATTCAAATAGATCATAAGTTACTGTTTTATTCTAACCAAATCCATGTGGATACGACATTATTGTACTACAATTGAATCCATGCAGTTGTTGGAAAATATGAGATTCATATAGGATCATCAACACCTTTTATGCTAAAAACCTAAGTATTAAATTTGGTAGTCCATTCTATTGGTGAAAAATGGTTCTAGAAGGGGGGGGGGAGGGTGAATAGAACCTATACACATTTTGAAGTCATTTTACGTAGAAATCATATTAATAAGGTAAAGTATAGAGAAGAGAATCCAAACAAAAATTTATGTTGATTCACCCCCAAACGCTGAGGCTACTGTAGTCTTCTAAGTAATTTACTTAAGAAATTCCACTTAATAAATCCCTTTACCAGTAATAAGTACCAACCTCTCCAGGTTACAACAAGTTTTGCCCTCTTTAGCTTACTAGTATAAACCTCTCCAAGTATTCTTCTAAATCTCTCTTTGAGATTGAGATTTCTCAATTACAATAAACAATAACATGTCATATAAGAGAGTACAATAAAGCTCACAAGATATATTTAACAATGTGAAGGATATTACAATGGTTATCACTCAACCCAATCTCACACTACAATGCACTCAGAGTATCTCACTTTGATTTTCCTTGTAGATTTGACAATTATGTTCTTGTATTATTTCATCATTCTTTTAGTATAACTCTCTTATTCTTCTTCGTACTATCATTCTTTTCTTCTTCATCTTAGTCTTGGTATTTATAATACATTGTGCAATTTGACCGTTGATGTATATTCATTTAAGTAAACATAGCTCATTCATTCTTCATTTGGAAGTTCTTGATATAAAACTCAAAGTATATGCTTCCTTTAAATTATCCATTCTTTCCTTTTACATTTCATTAATATTAATTTCTTCAATCACATTACCGTTGTGGCTTTGATCTTTAGGATATTCTCTTACAATCTTTTATCTACAAAGTATTTCCCTTGCTTGTGATTGGTTTAAAATAATATGACAATATTCACAATCTTCAATCAAAGAGTAGTTGCTTTCATATTTGATATATTCTTTTTTATTCAATCATTGATTTCAACGTTCAACTTTCAATCATCATATCAGACTTGATCTTTGTATCACCTAGTGATTTATTGATTATTTTAGCACAATCTGATCAATTCATATGGACTCATATAACGGTCCCAATACTCGTCTAATGCATGATTGACTTTACACGACTTTCCAACCTTCCATTTGAGTCGTCTAATGGAAGTACTCGTGTAGTAGGAATGTTTAACATTAAACTCCAAGAGTTAATTTTGACTCTTCTAATGTTGATACTCGTCTAGTGGCTTTTTGCCTTGTGTTGACTCATCTAATCAACGAACTTGTTTATTGAGTTTAACTAAGATTGCATTGTTTGAGTTGTCTGGTGGCTTAGTTGTCTAGTGACTTAAGGAATCTCATGTCCTTAGTCATCCAGTCACTAGTGCAAAATGTGAATATAACAACGACATATAACATCATTTTATTAAAAAAACGATGTAATAGAAAATACGGTAGCAGTTTCGTAAATACTTGAACAATATAACATCGGTTGTGCAAATAACTGATGTGGTATTAGTTTTTATTCAAAAACACGTCTTTCCCTTCTTCTCTTTTTGTTCGAATCCTCTTTTCTCTTGCGTCTAGGTTCAACAGTTCATCATCCACTCACGCCTCGTTCACACCATATTCACCAATGTTGTGTGCCTTGTTCACTTCTAAGCGTTGCTCTCCGTTCGAAACTCCGAACAAGAGTTATTTTTGGGTCTCCATTGTCGCCGCTCAACCCTAGCCCTAGGCCGTCACTACATCGCGATCAACCTACGCCTCTCTAACTTCGTTCCCAACCACCACTAGACACGCCATTCTTCCCACCTGCCACCAGTGACAAGGTTTTTTGCCTACGAGTATTGTGGGTTGAAGTGTGGTGATGTAAGCATTTTTTCCAGGAAGCTTTCCGGTGTTTATGGCTTTTGTTGGGTCTAGGGTTTGTTTCAAGCCAACGGAACCCTAACTTCCCTTTGTTCATTCTTTTCTCGCTGATTGCTTCACAAAAAAATAGAGCACCAGATCATGGAACGGATTTCCAGGGAAGCCCAAATGTCAATTGTTGCTTCTTTCATGTTTCCTTGCTTTAGATTATGCGATAGCGAGGAGGTTAACCTAAACGAGAATGTGAAGAGGAAGAAGGGCGTGGATTTCCATTTTTTTGTCAAAAAGATCGTGGTGGGTCGGGAACACATAGCGATACTGCTTTTTTTTGGTGAGTTTCCTCTCCATCATTTATGAATATATGAATTAGAAGGCACTTGTGAAGCACTGATGATACCAATTTTTAATCAAGCCTTTTGAATATTGGGTTCACTTATGAATATATGAATTAAATGGTTTGGATTCACTTATGAATATATGAATTAGATGGTTTGCTCTCATTGGGTTTAGAATATAGCTTGCACACATTTTGAGTTCTGATAGGTTCACAAGGGTGAAGCGTTGGTGCCCTATTGAGGAGGTTTGGTGATTTCACACATTTCATATCTTTCGTTCAGTTTCATTTTTTTATGAAACATTACTACCTTTTTCTTTAAGTTTTTATTTCTAGGGAGAAACTTCTATAATTTGTGTTCTTTGCTTTTTTTTTTCTCATCTGGCTTCTAACTATAATAGGATTTTGGCTTGTGAAACTTTTGGATTGTAGTATTATATAGTTTATGGTGCATGGTGCCATTTCATAATTATATAGTTTGTATTATCTGGTTTGTATTCTAAATGAAGTTATTGGTGCATGGTGCCATTTCATAATTAGATTTGCAAATCCAATTTTTAGATGTTGGATTCAGGAATAGGTTTTTATTCAAAATTTGTTAGGAGTTAGAGAATATATATTTCTTCCCTTATGTATGTGGTGTTGTTGAATAAAAATAAATTATTCCCTAAGCATTGTAATTGGATGTTCAACATAGTCCCTAACATAGTCTTTAAATTTGTAGTAAGGTCTAACTGTTCTAGTGTTTGAGCATCATGTTAATTTTCTAATTATAGGCTACTCACTTTTCCTTTTGACTATGTGTTTTAAATGCATGCCATTTAGTTTGTAGTTTCTACAACTCTTGATTGTGTTGTTGAATCTAACAATGCATAAAAGTGATCAAGTGGCAAGGACCTTTTTTAAAAAAACTTTAAAACTATTGTAACCCAATGGATTCATTTGAACATTTAAAAAAAACATAGGGGCATGCAGATTCATTTAACAATGGTTTTTCAAAATAGTTACGTGCCACCAAAGTGCTAATTAATTAGCTTTGTAAAGTGGTTGTTAAGGAAATCATGGGCTTCTAGAATTGGTAATTTGGACAAGAGGCATATATTTGTAATAAATTTAATGTTGATGATTGTGGGTGTTATGTGTTTTTTATGCTTTTTTTTTCTTTTTTGGCATTAAATATTATGATTAGGAAAATATGAGGAGATATTTATGTAGGAACTTGTTTTACAGGTGTTAAAGGAGAGAGGTAACAATACATCAGGACATGGAAGGGCTACGTTCTCTGTTTTACTTTATAAATTTGTTAATTTTACAAATTGTTACTTAAAGTGAGTGACATATACCATTTTATTGATTTCAATTGAAGTTGAAGCGAATGATGTTACTGCTTGTAATATGCTAGTGCACATGATTTATATTATCAAGTACTTCAATTGTATGCTCTGGAATCTATTTAAATTTACAGGTTTTGGTTTAGAAGGTAGAAAAACCGGTAATGTATTAAAAAAATAGTACAAGATTTTACATTGGTTCCCATGAACAACTTATGTAATATTTGCTTTCTATATTACATCGGTTCTAACAACCGATGTAATATGTCTTCTACTTATTACATCACTTGATATAACATCGGTTATAAAATCGATGTAATATGCCCAAAAAAACTGATGTAATATCCTTTTACTGTACTAGTGAGTCCAACTTTTGAATCGTCTAATAAACATTTCTGATCGGGCTCGTCTAGTCCTCCTTTTCTTTCTTGTTTGCTGCAATCTTCAAATATCATCTATTCTTCACTAAAGGTGCTTTTGATGTACTTTGCTTGAAACTCATTAAACACCCACTAGTTGAACAAAGATATATGCACACACACACACACACACACACACACACACACACACACACACACACACACACACACACACACACACACACATATATATATATATATATATATATATATATATATATATATATATATTCAGAGCTTTTGTTAATTGGGTTGTCTACTAACTTACTAGTCTAATGAAGTATATGATCTATTCTACCATTTCTTTTGTCAAATTCCTGCCTAAGTATATTATCTAGTCACCTTTAGCTTAACTAGAACGTTATCTTACTAGCCTAAATCTCTTGTTTCATTATGAATTTGTTATCATCACAACCTATGTATTGTCAGGCTCGTCTAATGAGGTCTTTCGATGTCTAATGCTAACACATTCCAAATTTTTCATAGAGTTGGCCCAATAACTTATAGTTTTCTTACCACTATCGTTGTCTAACATTTATAATGTTTTCTATGTTTCTCAACTCCAAAATTATATCCTAGATCCCTCATATGTTATTGAACTAAATGACCTTCAATTAACTCTTAACCTTACTTATGAACCAAAACATGTTCAAATTATTGATCATAGTGTTAAGACACTTAAAAATAAGACTATTCATCTAATGGAGGTATTTTAGAAGGGGCAATCCATAAAGTAAGCTACTTAAGAGAAGGAAGAAGATATGAAGTCTAAATATCCTTATCTTTTTTAGTGAATATGTATTTCTATTTTTTAGGAAAAAAAATGTTAAAGGGAGGAAGTAATTTGACATCCAAAATTATTGTTTAGGTTATAGGAAGGAGATAACTTAACCACTTTTAAACTTAGTTTTAGAGTGCCTCATTTGGATATATTTTATTAGCCATTTTTATTTTTCTCAATGAACTTATATAGAGTGCCTCATTTGGATATATCTTCACTATTTATAGCCATTTTCCAACCTTATTCTTAGGAATGAATCAATTCAATGAATTTAAGGAGATGGTAATGCAATTTATGGCAATCTAGTCAATGGTTAGAGATTCGCTTAGAGTATAGGCCCTTGCTAACTAAGCATAGATAGCCCTAATTTGTAAACTTTTAGTACTTTAAAAGAGAATATAGTTGAGAATTTAGAGAGAAATGGTTCCTTATTCCCCTTTCCTTGCTTCTCTACTGTTCATTCTTTTCAAATGCTATCGATCAATTTTCTCTTCAGGGGACTAGTTTTGCTATTTCTGTCTTTCCCTTCTTTTTGTGTTATGAGAAGTGACCTAACAGAAAAAAGGGTTAAAGATAGTGAAACTATAAACCTTGGAAACATTTTTGAAAGAGATATATTATCTTTTAAACTTTTCTTATGAGTTATTTCAAGAATCATTATTTTTCTTAAATAGAGTTATTTTATATTAGAGATATTTTAGTTTATTATTATATCATATGGGATGTTTTATGAACAATTTTTAAAGTTATCATTATTTTGAATTTTAAACGTAGCTCCTCGTGTGATAAATTTTAGTGTAGTGTATATTTAATAAATCATTAAGAATATAAATTTTAAACTATAGTTGTTTGAAACATATCGCTCAGTAAGGAAAGAAGCATATCTTAAATTGTTTAAGCTAAAATAGGCAGTTTTTTATTGCATATGTTGTTGCAAAGGAAAATAAAATGCATTATATAGCCTACAATTAAAAAAGTTGTTTATTATGCAACAATTTAACCGTTGACATCTCAATATGACCTAAGGTAAAAAACAATGAAGTGATTGTACCAATATGATTAAAAAATGTTGAAGACATATTTAGCGACAAACACCCCGCTATTTATTGAGTTAGATCAATTTACATATTTACATTTGTGATATGATTTTATTTATTGTTTGTGAAATACTAATTTATGAGATGTTTAATGATAAATTCATTTACTTTGTGCTACTTTACCACTTGTTAAGTTAATCTCACCCAATATTTCATATTCCAAATGAATAGCCTCAAAAGTGAATTATACCATATGAAAAATGAAACAACTTTTGAGTTTCATGCAATTTCTAAGTTGCTTAGTTATATTTTTGAAAAGATCTTTTCTATAGTTCCTTTTGTAAAGACACATATATAATTATATGATTTATCTTTTAGCTAACATTACTAAAAAAACTCATATTACTTACCAATTTTGTTTTGAAATATTTTTTGTAGGAAATACTTATAAATTTTGTTATGAAAAAAAAAATTGCAGGAAATTGGTGCAAATTTTTTTGTAAAATGTTTTGTATAAAACACTTTTCGTAACAAATTTTGTAGGAAGTACTTACGAATTTTATAATTTTGTAAGAAATAATTACCCACGAAGGAATTACCTACCAATTAAAATTCTTAGAAAAAATAGCAAGAAAAAATCTTTTCTTGCAAATTTTTTTTAACAAATTTGCATGAAATTTCCCATGTAATATGAGAATTTTTAGTAATGTAAGTTTTGTACCATTATTCAGGGATATCAATGTATAACAAATACTATGTTACATAAATGTTTCTTTATGTAACTTTTATTATTTACATATTGATGAGTGCGTATTTTTGCCCTCATTTAATGTTTAATTCTGGGTATTTAATTGAATTTGTGTGCTTAAAGAGTGATTTAATTGATAATTCTGATAATTAGGTTGTTTGAGCTTGTGTGATAAAA
>Ga0214544_1006695_pt1 | contig 20986 bp, 4 predicted proteins | sample CNSS3metaG_FD_160074 | JGI IMG/M metagenome (GOLD analysis project Ga0214544, IMG submission 160074) | Root nodule microbial communities from cowpea collected in UCLA plant growth center, Los Angeles, California, USA - CNSS3 | ecosystem: Host-associated > Plants > Roots > Nodule | place: USA...
TTTATAAAAAATATATGATATATATATATATATATATATATATATATATATATATATATATATATATATATATATATATATATATATATTTCTTCATTTAATCTAAAAGATACAAAAAAAAAATCATTTAATTTTCTTTCTTTTGTAGTTTTAGAGTTTTTTTTCCTAACGGTCCGATCGAAGTTCGGAGAGAGTTAGTTTGGGTTGAAAGTTTAATCAAATCAGTTTAATAATCTGGATTAGAAATCGAGCTGAGTTAATATGAATCGGTGGTCGAGATGAATTAGTTCCAATTAAGGAGTTGGTTCATACTGGAACAAAAAAGAGTTAGTTTGGGTCTAAATTCGAGACAAGTTAGGGTGAGTTGAATGTCAAGTCGAATCGATCTAGACCTAAATTAAATCAAATCAAATCGGTCTAGACCAAGTTAGATTTAAGTCAACTGTATTAAATGTTAAGGTGAAATTGCTTAGACCCAAAAGTTGAGCTGAATGAACAAGATTGAAATCAACACGAATCAATATGAATTTAGGTTAAACTGACATGATTTATGTGTAATAGATCTAATAGTTAGATATATTAGATCCATTTTACTAAATTTAATTTAGTATAGATTTAAACCAATTTAAATCGGATTGAAAAAAAAATAAAAATTTTAATTAAAATAGATCTGAATTATAAACTTAATCTATTTTTTTTAAATGTATACTAAATTTTGGAATTGAATGAATTGGCAAAAATCGCACCTTAAATACCTTGACCGGATTATAAAGCATTTTAAGAAAAGAAAAGGTTAAAAGTTAAGATGTTTTATTAAGCTACATTTGATGAGTAAATATATTATTGAGGAAACTAACTCTAGAGAAAAAAATTGAATTTTGAATCATTTAACTGAAATACAGTTGAGCAAATCTAAAATAATTGGAAAACAGCTAAACCAATTATGGAGAGAAACTCCCATTTTTATTTTTATTTTTTTCGATTCTCTTACTAAATGTAAAATAGTGAGCGAAATTTATTCAGTAAATTGATATAAATATTAATAAATTCTTATTAAGAAATTGTAATAGATTATCTCAAAGTTTAGTTGCGTAACTTTTCATGTCTTCATTTTTGTTATGAATTCTGCTACTCTTAATTTTTTTCTCCTAATTTGTACTTTTCACGTTTTTAACAAAAATAAACATATAGGTGTCGTGCATCTTTCCGCGAAGTTGTAACTCAATAAGACAAAGGGGAGAGGAAAAGAAAGTAGAGAGAAGGGTTCAGTAATTTAAATTTCTAATAGTTAATTACTTTATGCTTTTAAATTATATTTAACCTATAATTAGTGTATATGGATCATTTAATTGATTATGTGATGTGTTTTTCAAAACAATTTTCAAATATCTTTTATCACAATAAAATAATATGATAATAAAGGTATTTTCTTAATATTTCTTTCGATTCCTCTTTAACCAGATATTTTTTATTTTTAATTAGGTTTATTTTCCTTTGCTTCTATTTTTTTTTCTCTTTCTCATTCTCTATTTCTTTGTTTTTTCTTTTCCTACCAAATGGAGGACTTGATTCTCCAACTATTCCACTGGTAGCTATCACATGAACTTGTTTTAAACATGTGTTGCAGAGAGTTGAAATAGTCAAACATCTTTATATTATACTGTTTTCTTATCAGTCTCACTGGACCGCATTTACCAACCTTTTTATTTTACAATATTTGACTTTTTCATTCTATATTATCTACAAATTCTACTTTAATTAGGCTTAATTAAGTTACAATATTTTTATTTTATATGTTTATATTAGACATGACTCATGTTGAATAGATCAATTTAAAATGTTGAACTTTGATGTTATATACGAAGCATCCTCAAATTAGGTCTTGTTTGTTTATCAGTGAAAAAAAAAATGAGAATAACATGAGAAGTCAAGACAGAGAACTACAGCGAAATTTCGTGTAGTAACCTTCTAGGCACTGTCGCATATTTGTGGACACGTGACTCGAATAGTACAATAGTAACGTTAGTCATTTCATGATTCACGTTATAAATTTAAGATAATAATTTTCGTAAAATTCTTTTATTTTAATGTCTAAGAATTGAATAGTATTACAATTTATAAGAAAAATATATCATTTTTTTATTTATTTTAGAAGTCACTTTTAATCAATTAATTCAATGAATTATTATTAAAAGTAAGGAAGTCTTATAAGATATTCATATTTAAGTAAAAAAAGACATAAGGTTTTAAAAACAATATAACATAGTAAAATTCTTAAAAAAAAAAAAAACTAAAACAAGAACTTATGTCAGAAATCTTGGAATGGAAATAATCTAATTTTCATATACAATATAATTACAAGTGCATAGTCATGGCTTAATGAAGAGAAGAATAGTCAATTGCGCGTGACAATATAATACTACATTGAAACAATTGTATATTGTAACCTAACTTCCATTGAAACAATTGTATCGGTTGAACATGGACAATTTATGAGTTTGCAAATAAAAGCTAGCACACTTAATTTGATTATTTAACTGTTTATCTAGAACACATTTGCCTTCAAATCTTGGGGTTCATGTATTCAAATAAATGTTTCTGTATAAATCAATTTTAAAATGAATTTTTAATGTATATATTATATGACTAATTAAAAATTATTAAAAAGAAGAGATATTTGAGAAGTTTGGGTTTTCATATTTTTTTGTAAATAAAGTTAGTGCGTTGATAAGTTAATTAATTTAAGTTTTATATGCATAAATGGATAAAATGAAATTATAAATTATAAATGAACTAATATTGATTTTTATATGTGTGGTAGTGAAAATAAAATGTAAAAAAACTCTTATTATATACATGTAGATATAGAAATAGATTTGGCTTTCACCACTAACATAAAAAGTTCATTTTTGAACTCCACAACCATGACTATATATTTGAAAAAACTAATAAGCTAGTATATATATATATATATATATGAAATTTTATTTTATAGTTATAATTATATTAAAGTGTTTATTTATTTTTTTTAAGTCATAATATTAAAATATATAAATTTTGAATATATTATTTTAATTTTTAAAATTAATAGTCAAGATTTGAGTCACAGGTAAAAATTATTTCAAAATTCACATTGAGTATTTCACTCTTCGATAAACTATCAAAATAAAAGTACAGAGGAAAATGCATCTGTTCCTAAATTGAGTGCGTTTCTTTTAAAAATAAATAAATAAAAGTCTTCTACATAGTGAAATTGTATAAGCCTATAATAATTGGAATTGATGACAAAATATTTTATGTAGTGAAAGCATACAAATCTACAATAATCGTAATATCTTAATGTAGTGCTATACTTTAACAAAAAGTATCATATCCCACACTTTTTTTTTAAATATTTATACAAATTAAACTCACGTGAAAATTATGAACGTTTAAAAAAATACTTTTGAAATTTACGATAAAAGAAATATTCTTAATCAGCTTAAAAGCTAAAAGCATAAATTCAATCTTAGACATTAATATTAACATAATCTTGTACTAATTTTCCTTTTGTATTGTATATAATTTATTTATCGGGTAAAGCAATTTATATGTTTATTTACTACAAATTTTAACTATAATATAATTTAAGATTAACTAACTATCTTTCTAGTCTACACAATTTTTGGACTTTTGGTTTTAGTTCATACTAATTTGATTTTTTGGCAAATATTAATCTTTAATCTTATAAGTTTTTTTCTTTTCTAGTATTAAGGACTAATGTTAATTAATCACACAATAATAATGTTCATATTGGAGTGATTTGTCACATAATTTAAAGTCTTTACAATACAATCACATTTTGTTTTTTATAAAACTATATTTATTATGATAACCTAGAAATAATCGAAAAATATTAGTGATTTTTAAATATGACACTATCCTATGACTGCTAGGTGCTTCCAAGTCAGTGGTTCAGGGCATCAGGTATCACTCTGAAACCATTGAGTGCTCACTTCACATGGAATACAAGGGTATCTGGCGTTGGGTGTAGTTGTTAGGGCATGGGCACCACCCTGTTTTAGGCGGTTTCGATAATTTTGATCCCTAGTTTGTTAACTGTTGAATCAAGCTGAAATCTTGACAAATGATTCTTAAAATATTGTTTTTTGTTTTGACTATTAGGATCTTTCATTCAATGTTTGTGGTCTGGGAAATGCTTTTCATCATTTTGATATACTTAATAGAAATATTGTATTTGGATATTATGTTAATGAAATAGAAAATAAATTATGAAATATTAACATTTAAATTGAAATAAATAACAAGTGATTGATGTCATAAGATTAGCTTGGATTGAAGTAAGATAGATATGTATGATATGATGTGATGATTTAAGATTATATGAAAATGTGATGTGTGAGTTATGGTGCGAATGTGGTGAATGAAGTGACTCCAAGGGAGGAAGTACTACATTGATATGATGTTAGATGCTTTATTGAGAAGTTCTTCCATGTAGAGATTATCCTAACTTTGCTAGCATTCTAATCACTTAGAGGAAGATATCTAGTTTTGAAAGTGAAAGGAGGTTCATATCTAGAGCTTCAATATGAGATAAAACTCACAAATATATAATTTATCCTATCATGGTCTGTGAAAAGAATGTTGTATGACCTTGAAATATATATAGCTATAACTCCGTTGAAGCAGCGGTGAAAGATAACAAGTGCAAAATCTCCAAATCTACAATACATGTATCTTCTAAAAGTAGAGTCAAATATCCAAGTCTTAGAGCCGGTGGATTGTGATTTCATGTATATGTCAATAAGGGTAGGTTTTATGTAGACATTTAATTATTGTTATATGTGATTGGCTAATTGTGATGATGAGAAATTTACCATGTTATGATAAAACTTGTAATTCGTATGGTCTCTTAGAATTACACTAGCTTATCTTGTTGTTTGTTATGTTATGGTTTATCTGCGTACAATGATCATATATTATATGTGAGCAGAGAATAATGCAAATATAAGAGTTGTAAAGTAATATAAGCTTGTTGTTGGTTGTCAAGAAATAAAAGTAGTCACTTTTGTATTGTATAGATCCTCATAGTTGATGAAGTGTTATTTATCTTTCAAAGTTTAAGTCTCATTTTTCTCGTGAAGGATTTGTAAATGCATTTTATATACTAATATGTTGGTTTTTATCGATTATGAAATGCTTTAAATTAGTAAGATGAGTCCTGCTAATTAAATTGGGATGATATAGTCATTTATAAACTAAAATATGGTAAATATGAATTTATGTGTAATAGAAGTTTTTGAATGTTTCATTAGGAAGAGATTACATAAATGTAAAATGAGTGTAACCTAAATAAGATTTGACATCAGATTTAACTCAAAACTTCAAGATAGTAGGTTTCTTGGTCTTCCTTTTTATATAGTGTTTAACTTCGTTATTTCTACGATATATAAGACTTAGACTCAATTGCATTGTTCCTAACAATCACTTCCTCAAGATTTAGTCTTTCACATAAGATATATTTTCTCTCAAGTGTATAATGACATTTCCTTATAGTGTTATTATTGTGGTTGTGGTGTTAGTATTGTCACAATGATTTAAGTCGATTATAAAGATAAATCAAAGATTTTGAAACCATAAATAAATTCTTTTCAACAAAATTTATCCATGAGAGATTATATATATATATATATATATATATATATATATATATATATATATATATATATATATATATATATATATAATCCATTTTGAATTACATCGAGTTTAAACAAATGTTATTTCTTACTAGTTATTTAACCGGCTTCGTAAAAAAGTAAAGAAATTACGCATGATTAAAGTGAAACTACTAAATCACCTGAGTTTTCGGAATGTTAATTTCATAGTTATATAATCTATTAACATTGGCAAGATAAATATTAAAAGAGATAACAAGTAATAGATTCAAAATTCAATCCTAGGAAAAATATTGGTTAAAAACTAAAAGTTCAAAATCAATTATAGACTCAAATATTAATCCCTATAGTTTACATATTTAGAAATATTTATCCTGCGCATAACACAAATAAAAATACCAATTTTTTCCATTTACAAAACAGATCATTAATAATCCAGCACTATCATTAACAAATCTTAATCGTGAAAACTTATAATTTTTCTCAAAATGGAATTAGTCTAATCACGAAGTTGTGTTCATGATGATATCCCTATGCGTGCTGGTGACACGTCTTTCACGTTCGGGATCTGCCACGATTCTATAAATACAAACTGATTTAGAGAAGAAATTTGTTTGAGTGAGATGTAATTATAATTTTTTAATTATTTAGTGTTTAGATCTGATATAACTAATTATGTATCAAGGGAGTAAAATCAATCCAAACAATTGATTAGTAGTAATAATTTCCTTTTTTAATTTTGTTGCAAGATCTTGTAGGTTTCATCAAATCTGTTTGAATTCCTAAATTTTAATCTATCAAAGATTTATAAAGCTAATCAAGTTTCACTTTTAATAAAAGGCCATTTTTTTACACAAACACATATATATTAAAAAAATATTTAATACACGATCATATATAATTTTTAATAAAATTACATATTTATTTTATAAACTACATATTTATATTTTAAAGTATTTATTAATAAAGAACTCTTGTTTATTATTTCATTTTGAATCTAATGTTAGCACCAACTTCTTCACATGTATGGTTATAGAATAATCATGTATATGTTTGCTCCTAAGTTTGTTCTCAAATTTGCTTTTCATTTTTGCGTTTTTCTTGACCCAACTAAATATACAAAAATAAAATAATCAAACTCATCGTGCAATTGCGAGGCTCAGATAACAAAAATATATTTGTTAAACAAAAATATGAAAAAAATACTTTTAAAAAATATTTTTTTAATCTATTCTTACAACGTTACGTATTTTTAAATTCTATATTATTTTAATAAAATTAAATAATAGACAAACACAATAATGAATAGATTTTTGTTAGTATACAAAAATTCTATTTGTAAAACAATTGGTAAAAACAGATGCTGTGTGTCCAACTTTTTACAATGATAGAAAAACTAAATTAAAAATTTAAAAATTATAATAATCAGTAAAATAAAAAGTAATTAATAAAATTTATATTGAAATAATAAAAAACAGTGAAAAACTGAATTTTGTGTATTAATTTTACAATCTAATAACTAGCATATTTTGTAACTTTCATGAAAGTAACTACCGGATGGTTTGTTATATATAGTTAAATTAGGGTTTTGTTAAGGTGTTTTTGGAATATTAAGAGTAATTAATAATAAATATAATTTAATTATAATATTAAATAAAATACGACTTAATTCTGTAATTTCATTTTATTTAAAAGATAATAATATTCATAAATATTATATAATTGCTATAATATTTTATTTAATGTTTATTGATAAAAATTTAAAAATAATTAAATAATAAAATAATTGTATTTTAATATTATTAAAAATTAAAATATAATTATACATAAAAAATTAAATTAACAGAAAAATCAATAAAAAATATTGTTAAATATTTAAAATATTTAGAAAAAATAAAATAAAAATATTAATTTAAGTTTTAATTGAGTTTTCAAATGTTTTTTATTGTTTAAAAATCTTAAAAGATATTTTTTCTTTATAAAGTTATTTATATTATTTTAATTAATAAAATAATTATTTTAACTTTTATTGTAAAAATGAGAGAACCGATGTTAATTTATTATTCTTTCAACTAGTGCTACAGACACTCGATTAACATTCTTCTTAGATATAAATATAATAAAAGGATATGTAAAAAGAAAATCCATATTAGTGATTTAGATATGTAAATGTCGAAAGCGCGTGATATTTATGCAAAAGCATTAATTAACAATGTCATGAACAGTTCGTTAAAGAATGAATGAGTTAAACGTGAAAAGATTAAACCAAAAAGGTGGGCGCATTTAAGGTAGTGAAAAACGCAGTCGTAAAAAACCAACCTAAACGGAGCCCCAACGTAACCGTTTCTTCGCCGTTTAGTTAACCGACGCAAACAACACGTGGTAGAAAGAAAAATACAAAACCACAATAATAATATTAATAATATTAAACAAGTAAATAAATAATTATGGAGAACAATAAAAAAAAAATTTATGAGGGAGACTTTGGGAAAACCACAATGACATGGTTGCAGACAGCGGCAAGAAAAGAAAAGAACCGCTCTCGAAAAACCCCACATATTCCTCGTGCTCCAATCTTCCACCTCCTTATTGAAAATTAAAATAATAATAACAATATTATTATTATTTTATTCGCGCTATTGAAATTGGTTATCATTGATTATATATAAGATGAAGGGTCGGAGACAAAGATTATCATTACATCTTAGGACTCTTCCTTTGTAATACAACAACCCTCACCGTCAAACCACGCGTTCTCTGCTTCTCTTTCTCTCTCTCTCTCTCTCTCTCTCTCTCACACCGAATACTTGTGTTTCTCTTTCTGGCTATATTCAATTCATCATGTCGAGCTCGTCGGAGTACTCTGAATTTTCCGGCCAGAAATCGGCCAAGTCGCCGGAGAAGTCGAGCTTCTCTCAGACTTGCAGTCTGCTGAGTCAATACATCAAGGAGAAGGGTAGCTTTGGAGATCTCACCCTCGGCATGACATGCAACGCCGAACCATGTGGTACGCCTCCTTAAACTCTGCAAATGTTTTTTTTTTTTTGGGTTTTTTCTATATGCAATTTCACTGAAAGTTTTGCGTGCTGCTTAGTTCTGTAGAAAGTGTAAGAAGGGGGAAAAATTGGAATCTTGATGGGTACTCAATTGGTTATTCCTTTCATCTTGGTTTGTTTTGAGATAAATATATTTTTAGGAAGGAGAAGCAGCTTGTGGGTCTTTCAAAGTTTTTTTTTTTTAATTTTATAAAATGATTTTTTTATTTATTTTCTTTTGTAGTTTTAGGCTTGAATTTCTCTCTCAATTCTTAGGTATCTGCCTTTGCTGCTAATTTATTGCTCTGCATGACTTTTCAAATTCCTAGATCTAACTCATGGCTCCAAATTTGCCCCACTTGTTTGAATGAGAAAAAGTGGAGAAAAGGGTTGGATTTTAATGTCTGGTCTCTTTTTAGTTTCAAAACAAGGTTAATCTGTCAGAGATTTTGCATGTTTTGGAGAATGGAGAATTCCCTTTTTCTTTTCTGATGTGAAATTTTTTACAGGGTCACCTGAGACTTCTTGTCACTCTGCTACAACAATGAACTTGTTTCCTACCAATGAAAACAACGTTACACCAAAGAACCTGACAGCCATGGATTTGCTCTCTCCACAAGCTTCCTATCGTCCTTCAGAGGAGATTCCAACCTTGGTTAATTCCAGGTTGGTTCTTTAATTTGTTGCCAAGTCAATTAACACTAACCTTTTGTTCCAACTTGCTGTTGAAGAAAATTAATGACCAATGACTGCATACCAATTCATAACTGCTACCACCCTTTAGATAAATCTCTCCATTTTCTTTTACGACTGTTTGGTCACTACAAAAATTGCCTTAAACCTAGTATGTGACAGTTTTTGCATTAATTCATGTTGTGCAGTGCACTGAAGTCTGCGAACAAGGTTGCTAAAACTGCACAGATGACAATCTTTTATGGAGGACAAGTTGTTGTGTTTGATGATTTTCCTGCTGACAAAGCCAATGAGATCATGTCCTATGCTAGAGGGAAGCCACAGAGTCAGAACAATTCTGTTTTCACTTACACACAGAGCCAGCCTTCATTTCCTCCTAGTTTGGTCAGAACTTCTGCGGATTCAACTGCTCCAATTATTCCTACTGTCACTATTACCAACACCATCCATGAACACTCTCAACCATCATCCAGGCCTGTTGTTTGTGGTAATTTCTTGAGATCATTAATACTTTTGAGATGAATGATTTGGTTTTGTTTAACTTTGTTATATGGATAATTTTGTTTTCTAATCAGGAATTTCCTTTTTGAGCAGATCCACCAATTGCTAGAAAAGCTTCACTCCACCGGTTTCTGTTGAAGAGAAAGGATAGGTATGCACTTTCACCCAAACAAAGAAAACTTTAAACATCTTCTGCATGTTTGGTATAGGAATATTTTAGGGAAACAATAATCTTTCCATTTTCTCAAAAACCATAGAAATAGAGATCATTATTTTTTGTTTTAAATAAGTTGAACCAAACACACAATCCTGCAGTTCTGTGCAACCTTAAAATCAAATATATTTACTCACAAAAGAAAAATCTCCATTTACCCTTTGTAGATCTGGTTTTTCTTTTTCTTTTGTCTTGATAACATAGATATTATTAGTGGAAATTGCAACCTTTTTGTATTTGTTTTTGTTCAGTCAATGATGTTTCCTTCTGTTGTTTTTCAGAATTGCTTCCAAAGCTCCATATCAAGTACCAAACGGGCCATCAACTGAGTCCATGCCACCATGGCTTGGGTTGAATGCTACTTCACCTAAAATCTGAGAGCAGCTACAGAATATATAATTTTAAGCATATTTTTGTTGTGAAAATGCTAACTAGTCAGATGTTTTTTGCCAGATTTCTTCACTAAGTTTCTGGTTATATTTTTTTCCTGACTGGGTAGCATTATTACTTTTTTTTTTGTAATGTTTTTTACAATGTTTTATGGGCTTTTTGCTTTGTTTGTCATAGTAATTTCGGCTCTGCTGGGCTATGTCATAGATCTAACTATTTGTTAGTTGTTGCTGCTCTAATTATAGTGATTCAATATATTCATTGTTATATTAAATCTTCTAGTTTTTCTCACCAGGAAATACTGAATCAATCGATTTTGATGTGATTAATTCAAAACGGTTTTATTTAGATTTGCATGAGGATTATAAGTTTCTATTTGTCTTTAGAATTAAATTAAATATTAGGTCAAATTAAACCAAACATTAAAGACAAACTAAACCAAACATTGAGACGTGTAAAAGCAGGAGCAATAGTATTAAAGATAAAGGGAGTTGTTGAAAATTAAAGGTATTTGAATGGTGTCTGTACAATTCAATTATTATAATGAAACATAAAGGAGTAAAATTGGACTTAGGTTAGTATCGTATCAGATTACATCATCAAGAGGAAGAAAATCATTAGTGTTTTTGCTTAAATATACTTTTATTTATTACATTTGGGTTACTTTTTCTTTTATTCTTTAAAGTTGAAAACCATTTTCCAATCTTTAAATTTTAAAAGGTGATTGCTTTATCCGTAATAATTTTATAGGTATACTTGATTAAAGTGAACAATACGAAATATAATTTTTATCTTCTCTAACAATATTGATTTTGAGTAAATACTACCGTACTAACTAAGTTGATATATTATCAGTATAAATATGAAGTATTTGCCATTATGTTTCTATAGATTATTGGACTAATATTTGTTTATCCGGTTCATTAAATTGACATTTTGTAGGTATAATATCGTATTCAATAAATAACATTTATTACACATAATCATTTTATTGCCTCGGTGAAAAAGTGGATACGAAAGGATATATAGATTTGTACACCATGTTTGAGAAAGACAATTTGAAGAGTAAAAAAATCAAAATTTGATACCTTATCATCGACCACTTCGTACAAGTCCTTCTTGACAAACCTATGTTAAATGATTTTGGGGATATTGTTTCCACCCCTATTTAGTAATGAAAGTTCTCTCAACATTTAGGACATAATCATGTTACATGTTGATTAGAGGAGAATCCTAGAATGTTATACTACTAGTTTGAGGGTTGCCTTGCTCCTCCAATCCATTGCTATCAAATGGGAACAAAGAGTAAGATAGTAGCCATGGCTGACCTAGATCATCGGTTAATGATGATATTAGGTAGAACCAAACAGCCACTCTACTCCTTGGTGGTTGAATAATCCCAAATAGAATACCAAAATTAGAGAATTTTTTTATCGAAGAAAACAAGATGATCTCATAATTACTCAAAGAAAACACAAACAATAAAACAAGAAGTTGGTTGCTTGATTATGTAAGAAATTACAAAGATTTTAAATTTACATGTGTTAATTGTGTTTTTATCTTATATTTCCTTTACCTTAACCAGGGATCTCTACAATTCCAAAAAATTGAAATACATAGTATTTGAATTACTTGTAATTGAATTCTTTTCATTTCTTAAATAATTTGTTTGTATAAAATAATTAAAATATTTTAGATTTAAATTCTTTTGTTTGGATAAAGAAATTTAATTTTTATTTTAGGGTAAACTCAATTTTACTATTGAGTCCAAGTTAAGTTAGCTTGACCTTCGATCTGCGACGACTCATCTCGACTTTGGTTCGGACTGACTAGGCTCAACATTCGGCCAGTTGACTTTGCTTGACCATCGGTTTAGACCGTCTTGACTTGACCTTCACTAGGGACATCTCGGCTCGACCTTTGGCCAGAACCGACTCGACCTTTGATCAGGACTGACTCAACTCGACTTTAGACCTGGGCTGACTCGATCGACTTTCAGCATAAAATGACTCAAGTTGCTCTTCGACTTGGACCGACTCAGCTTGATATTTGACCCAAACTGACTTGGCTTAATATTTGACCAAACTTTTTTTCATCCGGACCAATGAAGAATTTCACAATTTGTGAATTTTTAATTTCCTTTTTTTTTTGAGTAAATTCCAAATTATATTATTTTTTCAAATATCTTCTTCAAATTTCTCAATTTCAATTTTCTTTTAATTTTCTCATCCAAACAAATATTTTACTTAAGAGAGTTTTAAATTCTCCAAATCAATGAATTACTTTCTTTAATTGTCTTATCCAAACACAACATTATAATTATGCGGTAAAATTCAACTTTCTTGATCAGCCTAACCTTTACTTTTCTTTATCGATTTCATAATTCAATTTAATATTTGTAGGGATTTAGTCTATGAGCAATGAAACTCCTCAAAGGATCAAAACTTTATTTATTGATACTTAATCCACCAATCTTGAATGATAAAATTGTTTAAAGGGTCTAAACCTTACGTATTTATACATCTACCAAATATTTGAAATGTTTTTGAAAGATAGTAATAACAGATTATCAATCAAATATTATTTTTAAGATTTTGTGCATTTTATTAACATAATATTTTAAAAAAATATTTTGATAAATAAGATTATTAAAAGGAAAAATTGCCTAGTGATTGTGAATGCTTATATATTTGAAAACTTGTAAATATGCAAGTATAATAATATTAAATAAACTGATTTCCAACCTGCACAACATATTTCATTTTTTTAAAATTCTTGAAACCTCCTCTACCATTTATTGATAAATTAAAAATATCAACATACTTTAGATAAGTAGGTCTTGGTCGCATCTGTTGTAAGTTAAATTTTTTATTATATGATTGTTGAAAACTTTGTTGAAAGAAGCAAAACTCAATTTGATGTGTCTGTACGAGTGCATTTTCACTTAGTTCTTCATAATCGATTTGAACATTAGGAGAATTTGATTTTCCTAATTACAGAGGGGTATTAATATCAAAACCTTTTTTCTTATCTTTTAGTTTAGTAGTTTTTCCTCAGAGTTGATAAAAGTGTTTTCTCGTGTTCTTACAAAACTGATGCCAAAGTACCATATCAAACAATAGATGGGCCTATTAACTAACCAGCTCAATCCATACCACGTCTTGGGCTGGGTGTCACTTTGCCTCAAATCTCAGCCCAAATACAATTATATGCAATCGGCCTTTTCTTTTTGTACTCTATCATTTTCTTAATGCACCCTATCATTTTTTTTAAATGCCGTTTTTACAATTGGGGGTTTCATTTGAATGCTGCTGTCTCTACGAAGGAGACAATGGTTGAACTGTGTTTTTGTTGTGACAATGGCTCGAAACTATTAATTTTTTGCCAAATTACTAAATACACTCAGAGTTTCTAAAAACACCCCTTCAACGTTTTTATCATTTTCCCCCACATTGCTCTTTCCAGAAACCTTATAATGACATAATCTACGTAAGAAAACACTGCAAATCATAAGGGTATGTTGGGTGAACAGTAAGAAAAGAAACTATTTTTTTCAAGTGTGTGAAGAGAGAACGTATAGTGTAGCAACTGATACTTTGATAAACGAGTTGAAGAAGATAAGGATACTTTTGGAATAAATCATAAGACAAAGGGGAGTGTATAAAGTAAAAGGTGTAGTGTATTTAGTTCTTATGTTGGAATTTGTGGCCTTTGAAAAGTTATTACCTTGGTATCCAATCTCTGTGTTCGATTCTAAATTCCAAATGTAGTTTAGGTTTATTGTTATTTTCTTAAATAACTTCTACTAAAACAATCTTACAGATTCTATAAATACACTTTTTAATAAAAAAATTGGATTTGAGGAATATTAAGAAAAAGAGAGTATTTTATTAAAAGTTAGAACATTCTTTTCTTAAAACTTTATATACGATTAAAAACTACAACTATTTTGTAATTGAAGTTTTATAACAATAAAAAAATAAATCTTTTAACTGCATTAAATTTTATTGCTATCTTAATATTTTTTTCTTAAATCGTAAAACAGAAAGTGCAACTCTTTGGTTGCGTAAACTTTCTGCTATATAAAAGGACAAGAAGAATATTATGGAATTTGTAAAATTTAGTACAATTAATTGATGCTTAATATTTGACTTCAGTATTTGGTATTATAGAGAACAAAAGTATAAGTATCTATTTATTTAAATATAAGAAATATTAAGTGATTTAACTAGGAATGATAAGAGCGTGGAGTCGAATTTTATTACCTCATTTTTTATCCCGAAAGTAAAATATTTATCTTTATGAATAAGTTTGATGTCAACTATCTAATCATGTAATAATGTCTTATAAATATCTCAAATGATTCTTGTTTATGAGGACGGAAGTCACCTCAAATATCAAATATGTGGAATATGAGCGTAAATCAATTTATTTCACACTAAATTTGGTGGTATTATAAAAACTAAACATCATCAATATTATGGATGTCAAAGCAGATTAGGTCCGTCAGTCCACCAAGAAAAGAGCGGATTGGATTGAAATTTTCAATCCGTCAACCACCTGTAACTCAGTCCGCCTAACCCGCCAGTTTAGTGGGCCAAAACAGTTCAGGCGGCCTTAACCCGCCAACCCCTTTTATTTTTTTTATTTTTTTATGTTTAAAATTAAAAATAATTAAAAAATAATAATTTTTTATATTATATATATATATATGTATATATATAATAGATTTATAAACAAAATTTTAAAAAAAAGTTAAAAAAAAAGACGAGTCAGTTCGCCCTAAGACAAGATGGGTTGCAATATCCAATCCGTTTATTGGTGGCGGGTCAGTCCAACCCGACCGATCTTTAGCGAGCCACAGGTGGGCCGAACCAAAACGGGTTAGACTGACCCGTTTTGCCATCCCTAACCAAGATAGATTTCATGCTTTTCGAAAATTTAAAAAATTCACTCTCATGTTTTCGAAAAAAAAAACCCATAGATTCAATCATCTTACCTATTTTTTTCATAACTCCTCCTATTCTCATCGCATCATGGCGTAGCTAGACTCCATTGCTATTCAATTTGACATCATGTAAGAGGGTCCCAAATATTATTTATATGACTTTTAATAGCATTCAATAATAATAAAATTCTTAGATGGTTTGTTGAATACAATTAAACATAGAATATATTCCAACGATGTGATAAAAAGATAATGTTATTCCTCCATTTCCAAACCCATATATTTCTATAAAATAAAATAACTCATCAATAAAGATCCAACACAATCTATAATTCTTTTGAATAAGGATGATCCATTAAAATGTGAAGAATGATTTTAACTTATCAAAACATTTATTACACGAGGGTAGAAGTGCAATATGATTGGAAAACCTTTTACTCGTATTGAGAAATTCTAAATGGAGGGCTTCCAACATAAAATATCAAAATTTTCCCAAACCTCAAGCTTCCCTCATTGAGTTCTTCCAAACTACAACATCATCCTAAAGGGGTTGTGAGATATGTCAATGTCATTGATGTTATTATTTTGTATTGTAAATTTTTTTTGTTACTAGCTTAGCCTTTGTTGTCTGTTATGTTTTGACATTATAATAAAATTTTTGAATAATAATAAATTTTAGTAACAAAAAATAATTAATCACTTTAGATATCAATTTATAAATTAAAAATTATTGATAACTGAAATAGTTTCAAAATATTATAATTGGTAGCTAAAATAGTTTTTATTATGAATTGGTCTCTAAATTGGTCATTCACATTAGCTACCAAAGGAGTTGTTCTTTAAATTACTTTCTAATTAGAAAATTGGTCTCTAAACATATTCTTTTTGTTATTAAAATTGATCACTGTTTAAGAATTTTCTTGCAGTGTGATTTGATTATGATGACAATATTCTTACATAGGAAAAATTGTGATGTGACAAATGAGAAGGCCTCGTAGGGATAAGCTGATGAGTGAAAAACTACATGCACTAGGTAAATATAGTTGTTTTGGGGTGTTATTTGTAGTAAAAGCTGGTTAAGAACATGAACAATACCCTTAAGGACTTATTCATATCTTCCAAGTTACAATAGAAACTTTTTGGGTGGTACGCTAAGGATCACAAAACTAGAAGTACTCACAAGAGAGTAGAAACCAATATAAAAGAAGACAAGAGTGTGAGTGGAGGTGTGTACTAGAGAACAAGAGAGATGCCTATTTATAGGGATGGAGACTTGACCTACACGATCACAAACTTCCACTATTATCTTTAGGTCACGAAAGAAAAGGAAAAATGTTATAAAGAAGGAGGAGGCCACCAACATTCACATACAAGCAATGTTCTAAACTTAATATGGAGGTAAAGATCACGTACATCAAGTACTAGTGTAAAAAAATTCTTTGACGACCCATTTTAATAATGGTTCTAGCCTCTTCACATCACAAGAAAAAACAAATTTACTAACATGCAAAATCTATCAGTAATCACAAATTCGTTGGTAAATCAAAATTATCAACGACTTATGAAAAAAAATTGATGGCAAAATGCTTATTGGTAAAATTACATGCCTTCATGTTTGTCGTCTCTACTGATGCCACTGCCGACTTCGGCTCCTCTTTCTCGTTACTATTGTCCTCGCCTCCGCAACCGCGGTTGTTGTTGGCTTTTCCTCCTCATTTTCTTCTTCATTCTTCTTATCTTCTTCTTGTTCTCTTCTTCCATTGTTTCTTCTCATCGATCTCTAATTAATTTATAACAATTATTCAAACAGATTTGGTGAGAAAGTTAACGTTAATTTTATTGACAAATTTACAAATGAAATTATCAAAAAATTTTAAAAAATTGAATTATAGATGAATTTTAAAAAGTTCATTTACCGACATAATTGTTGAGAAATTTTATAAAATTATGATTATCGATGGATTTTAAGAAAATGAATGACTTTAAAATAATTGATTTTACGAAAAATTTATTGATGGATTTTCAAAAAATTCATTTAGTGATGGAATTACCAACAGATACAAAATTCCATTATTGATGAAGTTTAAAAAAATTAAATTATCAACGGGTTTATTGATAGATTTTAATGAAAATTTATGTTGAATTGCTTGATATTTGATTTGTGTTTGGTATTGATTTGGTAAAAGATTTGGATCTATGTTTTGAGTGATTAAGTATCTATTTTGAACTCTTTAAAATCTTTGGAATCAAAAACATTGAAAGGAAATGAACCTAATTAGTCAAGTACACTGGATCAACTTCTTCCTAAATTGTTTTTGATACAATGTCGAACACCGTTACAGTGTCGTCGGGTGCTAGACCATTGACCTGGTGTCATCAGACGCTAAAAGTTAGTGGGTTCCATGGTCACCGAGTGTCACCTTGTTTTTCTAGTTTGCGTTCTCTTGGTAAAATGAAGATTTCTTTTTCATTAACCGTTCGATCGAGCTGAAATTTTGAGAGCTTATCCTAAACACGTGAATCTTCACTTTGACCAGTGTGATCTTTGTTTTTAAGTCTGTGGTTAGATAAATGATTTTCACCGTTTTGATGTACTTTGTGTATGTATATGTTTGAGATTGTAATTGATTGAGATAGATTTTTTTTATATGTGAATATGAAAAGGAGATTAAGAATGTATATGATAAGATATGTTGATTTATGATTGTGGGTATGAGGAACTTGTGAAGATTTTTGGTGATAATGTGAGGGTATTTCCAATGAGGAAATTCCATTAAATGCTTAAATCTTTAAGGTGTGTACTGAGGATAGAACTACTACATCTTAGGAAGCTAATCCTAAAATTCTACTAGTCATTCTTACTCATTTAGAAGAGGACGATTTCGTGGTGAGAGTGATAAGAGATTCTGACATGAGAACGACCACATAGTTCTGTAACAGTAAAAAAAGATTTACTTTACACTTTATACATTAGATGTATTGATAAATATTAGTTTTAAATAAGACACACTTAATATGAATTTGAACTTTATTAAAAACATGGAATGATAATTAAAATAATTATCAAGAATATTTTAGTTAATATTATTAAAAAATATCTTCATCTAAATAAAATAACAATAATACGATCAATTGTTTAATTAAGATAATATATATATATATATATATATATATATATATATATATATATATATATATATATATATGGGTTAAATATGTTTTTTTCATTAACTTTCAGTGAATTTTGAAATTAGTTCATTTCAAAGCTTTGAACCAATTTAGTCATTTATTTTTCAAAATACATGAATTTAGTCATTTTAATCAAATTTTGTTGGGTTTATTTGATGTTTCGGCATTTCAGGATTGTATTTGAGTTGTTTATACTGTTTGATACACTTTTACTTTAATGGTAATTCAAATACTATTATGAAACGTGCTTGAAATGTCAAATAAACTTAACAAAATTTGATTAAAATGACTAAATCTACGTATTTCGAAAGATAAAAGACTAATTTGGTCTAAAGTTTTGAAATAGACCAATTCTAAAATTGACCGAAAGTTAAGGGATAAAAATGTATTTAACCATATATATATATATATATTTAGAATATTAGTTAGTATGAGAACACAAAAATATTAAAAGTGATTGAGAAAGAACTATGAAATAGGTAAAAAAAAAATTAATTACGCGCATACATAGGTTATGGAAAATAAAAGGAAAGAGGTGAAGAGGTATTTTTCCCCTATGAGAAGGGAGCACAATGATGTTTAATTTTAGGAAAGAGATGGCACCAGACATGCAATGTGATAGTGGGGCATATGCCTATCAATCATAAAAGGGGTTCCTACCATAAAGTGCCACCACTGGGACCTCTAATATTCCCTCCTTCTTCATTTATCGAAAAAACCCTCCTTTTTTTGTTTATTTTAAAATTATATACAATTTTACATCTCATTTTTAATTAAAATCCAGATTTTTATTCAACAAAGTCCGCATCAAATAATTATGCAAATAAAACTTGAATGAGTAAATAACAGTATAATAATACTGTTTTTTTTTTCTTAGTTTTGAAGTAGGGATGAAGTAGGGTAGGGCTACATTCGTAGTGATGACATTCACTCCACCTGGTGCTGAAATTCAAAGTGGTCCACCCTATGGTCCCTACTCCTACACCACCCACTTCATCTTCTCTTCAACCATAACTTTCAACATAGCTACTACTATTTTTATCACAACTTCATCTATGGCTAGACTTTTGATAAGGCGATATGAGAATAAATGATCGAAGACTGTTTATTATAGACGGATAATTTTATGAATTCATCATGAAAAAATTGTCACATCAACACTTATGAGACTATTTATCTTTAGTAAGCATCCTTTGACTGATTATCTTTGAATTGTGTGATTGATGATCTAGTTAGAGATGTCAATAGGTCATAGAATATACTAACCAATACTTCATTCTTATTTTACTATTTTTTTATATTTCAAAAATGTATTTTCTTTATAAATGAGAATGGAATGACTAATAATTGTTAAGATATCGATTAAAGAGTTGAAAATATTCAAAAATTTGACTAATGTTATGTCACTGTATTTTTTGACTGCACAGATGTATAGGGTTTTCTCTTACTTTACTGGTATAGTTCAACCCACTGAATGGAATTGTTTCTTTTTCCTCATTTTGAAACGTGCTATAATAAAAGGAAAATTCTCATCATAGGAGCGTGTCGGAGCCGTTGCTTTTAACCCGATACCAGGGATGTGTTTGATACGAGGAAAATATATATTTTAATCATATAATCATGTATGTATAAATAGTAGAAGTCATTGTACTTCGTTTTAATTTAAATAACTTATTATTATTATTAGGTGACCGATATTGATATAGATAGTGTTTCTGTGAGAACATATTCTTCCTTATTGCATGTTTGGACAGAGTTTGAACTCCTCCATACATGTGTCTTCATGGTGAGTAAATGATATTCTAAATGTTGATGTGAAAATTTGACACAATAAAATTTGTAAAAAAGAAAAAGTAATATAATAATAATTTAAGCAGAGAAATAAAAGAAAAAAAATTGTAAAAATAAGTAAAAACTAAATTTGTTAATATTCATTATATCAATATCCATTCATTTAAATGAAAGAATTTGTCTAATTAATAAAACATATACAACCTTTAAGAAAATAAATAAAAGCATAAAACATTTAATTATTTTTGTAAAATATAAAGTTATAATTGTATAGAAATATACTTTTTTCTATATAATATAAATTTCATTATGTAATAGAAATTAAATAATTATATTTTTTTACATATTTATGACTAATTATTGTATCGAAGATTCTAATAATAAATAGATATTTACTTCCGAGCTTATAAGTAAATAACTTAAGAGCTGTTATCATGTTTAGTTGAATGAAGTTAAAATCAACTTTGATATATATATATATATATATATATATATATATATATATATATATATATATATATATATATATATATATATATAATTATAT
>Ga0214544_1006696_pt1 | contig 20984 bp, 12 predicted proteins | sample CNSS3metaG_FD_160074 | JGI IMG/M metagenome (GOLD analysis project Ga0214544, IMG submission 160074) | Root nodule microbial communities from cowpea collected in UCLA plant growth center, Los Angeles, California, USA - CNSS3 | ecosystem: Host-associated > Plants > Roots > Nodule | place: USA...
TGAACCTTACTTGAGACAAATCAATATTCTAGAAATCAAGTTACCATGCATAAACAAACGGAAAGATTCTATTTTTCACACATGAGTTAATCTTTTGAATTCACAAGACAATCAATTATGAAAGAAAACACTCAAGTTAAATGTGTATTTTCTCACCAAAATTATCTCAAGTGTTTTGCCTTGTGTTTTCACTCAAAATACTCGTACAAGTAAACACTCATAATACTTAACAAGACTATGATGTTCACAAACTTTTAGAAAACATTCATTCAAAGATCATGAGGACTTTTTCAGGTTATAATGGGGCCAAGGCAAAGGTAGGAAAAATTTTAGGATTTTTGGGTTTTTGAAATAATAATGTATAAAGAATAATGGAGCATAGTTTCAATAATGTATAAACAATTTTTCCTTTTGCCATTTTTATTAATTTGTGGGTGAGGTACTTGTTAGTTTTGAAATGGTTGAAAAGCCAAGAAGGGGGGGTTGAATTGGCTAGTTAAAACTTTAGGGTATTTTTGCAAGCTGAAAATCACTTTTTATTGAATCAAATAGATCACCAAGTTAGGATGCAAACAGTACTGAATTGTACACTTTCAGTCGATCAAAAACAGAGTTAATAGATTGATTTTACTAAACAGATTCTTTTCTGGTATAATCAATCGATTGAAACTAAAAAACAGTTGACTAAAATACTGGGAAAAATGCAGAAATGCAAATTTGAATTTTAAACCAGAAACAATGCTCAAGAATGATCAAGATCAGTTCCAAATGATTATACAAACATGCTCAATGCTTCAGATGCTATGAAAACATGCAAGAACATGAAAAAGATGATTAAAGCACAAGTTCTTGAAACTTTAAAGTGAAAATGCAAGAGAGAAAGGTTAGAGAAGAGAGGACACCACAAATTTTTATACTGGTTTACTCAAACCTGAGCTACATCTGGTTTGTCAAGGCAACCTTAGCTTGACTTTGCACTATTTCAAAAGTTTTACAAAGTATCCACCCTTTCACTTCCAAAATATGCAAAAACACCACAAAAGAATTTTGAATCACACAAGAATCACACCAGCACAGCAAGAACCCTCTTGCAGACCTGGAAAACCACCAGGCACACACACAAATCTTGAGAAAGATCAAACCTTAGTGGTAGCACAGCCTTGCCTACCACAAACCACTTTCTCCAAGCTTCAAACCAGGCCAAAAGCTTCAAGAATTGATCCAAGATAAATCTTCAACCGCTGCAACACCTATGATCACGAAGGAGAGAGTTTCCACAAGTTTCCAGAACCAAATCGTGCTCTAAAATGATCAACAAACCTCTCTTTCGAAAATCACAGCTTTTACAGTCAAACTGTTACAAAATTCAATAGGTTGATTTTCAAATCAATCGGTTGATTTCACTTGACTTAAGTGAAATTAGTGGATTAAAAACTAAATCAATTGATTGAATTTGTTGCAGTTTAAGACTACTGCAGTCAACCTTTTAACCTGTTCAAAAACCATTCAACAGATTAAAAGAGACATTTTAACCTGTTGGAAAACCATTCAACAGATTAAAAACACAACAAAGACCAAACTACATCTAATTAATGCTTTAAGGTCTACAACATGAATTACAAACTACAAGTATACTTTCTTAATGATGTAACTAGATGGAGAGCACACATTCCAGCCTTGATCACCATGGATATCATCAAATCTCCTTTCCTTCATCAATGTAGACTTCATTTCAATGGTTATGGCTTCAAGATAGTTCAAAAGAGCTTCATTCAATCTTCATCAAATCTTCAAGAAGCAAACCACCTTGGCTTCTCATGTCAACAATCTCCACCTGATTTGATGAAGCCAACCTCTATTCCATCTATCTTCTTCTATCTTCCATTGCAAAAGTGCTTCTTTCATTTGTTGGAAACCAATTGATGAAGTAACACCTTAGTTTGAAGCTTGTGAACCTAAAAAACATTTTATAGCAGCAATACACACAAGCTAGCAAGTATACAACTGTGATCATGCTCCCCCTATCAATAATATGGGTTCAAATTCAGATTTGATTATTGATTCCAATTTTAATGTTTAGTTTTAATGTGATCAATTATCCATTTTCCAATTGTTCTAATTTTTCTCCCCCTTTGGATTCATCAAACAGAACAAATGCATAAAGATAACAAGCATTGCATATCATTTGGTTGATACTGGAATAGAATACAGCCAACAAAAACTGAAAACAGAAAACATATGCATAAAGCTGATACAATCAGCCGACTGAAATGAAAAACAACCAACTGAAACAGACAGAACTCAAACTGAAAAATCACAAACACAAGGATACAATGCATGATCCTAAACAACCACCACACTCAGTCATCGTAAGGGTCATTTCTGGTCTAGAATGAGTGGAGCATATCATGCATATCATGGATTTGGCCATCCAATGCATTGAACCTCTCATATGCAATAGTTGTGATGTTCATGTTGAGACGCATTAAGCTCATGCAGCTGGTTCAGCACCATCCTCTCAAAATCTGAGTACATAGGGCCTCTATCCTCTAGAGGATTGTTGGGAATCAAGTCCATGGGTCCAGCAGTTGGTTCTTCCTCTTGATTTGCACCACTTGCACCGGCTTCATGGTCATGTGCACCACCAACAACAGCTCTAGCAACTGTCCATCTATTTCCCACCTTGATAAAGCCCATTTTGTGCAGATTTTGGTTGGAGGTATGGTTCAATAGTCCAGTTGACTCCTCTAGCGCATTCTCTACATCAATACCAAAGTATTCAATGAATTTAGACACCAAAACCACATATGGAAGCCTAAAATCTATGAGCCTCTTGGCCTTGAGCATGTGATCATGAAACACATAGATCCAGTCCACTTGAATGTTGTGTTGAATGCAGTACATAAGTATCAAATCTCCCTTATTCAATGTTGAATGGTTGCTACCACGTGGAACAAGGATTTTTGTGACAATCATACCAAGTAGCCTTTGATCCACCTTGAGACCACAAACATGGAAGTGTTTGATTTCAGGAATAGGATTTCTCAAGCATTGGCCATAGTATTGCATCTTGTTGAATTCTGGAACTAACCCCAATTTCACCTTTAGTGAAAAACACCTTTACCAAGTCTGGATAGATTTTCCCAGAAATTTGAAGGAAAGACTTCAACTTTTGATGCTTTAGTTGGTTAAATAGGCTCTCAAAGCCTTCAACCTTCAACCCTTAGCCATGAGAACCTCTGCACCTTAGGAATGTTGATCTGCTTCTTGTTCATCTCAATGAGGAACACTTGAATGTTGTCCTCATGATCCTCAAACCATGTTTCAATTCTTCCATGACTTTCATGATTTGGAGACCTTGGAGTAGGAGGAGTGGAGTGCTCATCATTAGATTGGGTAGCTCTTTGGGAACGACGAGGCATGATGAGTGTTGGTGTAGCTGTTTCTAAGAGATGTATGATGCAAATGTAGCAACACAAGTCCAGTATTTATAATTCAACAAACTGATTTTCAGAAACAGTTGATTAAATGGTGTAGATTTGTCTAATTAATTCATTTTACGTTACCCAAATCAATTTAATGCAGTCCAAAACAGTATCTCGTGCATTCATGATGTTTCCAAATCTCCTTAAATTATCTTCTAAATAATCCAATATCTTCAAGATATATTTGTTTGTTGTGGAACTAAAAAGATTCAAGAAGATCTAGTCATATTTAAAAAGATTTGGTAGTTATTATATTTTAATATTTTATGATATAATTAAACAAGATAATTATTTAAAAATATCAAATACAATATCTAATATATTTTTCCCAAATTATCTTCTATCATAAAGATAAAGAAAACTGCAAGGTCCAATTTTTTGTTACTCTCTTCTTGGCTTAGCCAAACTTCTTCACTTTTTCAAGCTTTTCTTGCCATCTTCATGGAATGCTTGGCTTGGATTTTTGTGATTTTGATAATTTCTTATTCTTGGATTTATCTTTAAGGTGTCATGAAGCTTTAAGCAATTTATTTCCACATCTCCATGAGTTCAACTTAGCTGCAGCTGCACTAACACACCTCAAAATATTCAAAGAACATTTATGCAACTAAAAATCTATTTTTAACATGTTTTTGTATCTCATGCTCAATAAACCCAATTATAGGAAATCCCAATTATATCAATCTTTAAGCACAAAAATTCAATTAAATACCCAAAATTAAACATTAAATGAGGGCAAAATACGTAGTCATCAATCCTCTTAGTCTCCCAAAGGCTGATGACTTAGTTGTAATTGGGTCATCATTACAACTTGAAATAAAACTAAACCAGAGCCCATTAATTCATTAAACCAAAACATAATTTGGTAAGCCAATTTTACAATGAGTTGGACAATATTTAAACAAATTAATAACTTTAAAAAATAAAAATAAAAATAAGTGCAGCAAAATGGTGCATTAGTCCTTCTCCATTTGAGTTATGATGCAAATTCTTATCATACCCTCCTTCTTCGAAGTTTCGTCCCGAATATTAAGGCTTTATTTTTCTACTAGTTTTAATATAAGTTTATTATGATCTTGTGAAGGACTTTATTTTTCCATAACTTGAAACTAATTCTCTTCCTCTAGGATCAAGTTCAACTTAAATATATTCATATTTGTTCCTTTTCAGTTGTTGGAATCCGTGGAGCACCTCTCTTGCAAACACTACCCCACGTTGATATGTAACAATAAATAATTCCATGCGTTGGGTTTGACGAATTTGCTTCTCATCAGCGGACCAAATGCATAATAAAGTATTGTGAACAAGCTTTCTTTTGAAACATGGAAGCTGGTGTGTTTCATTCACTTCCTTATCCCTTTGTTCCTGTAAAATGACATAACAAACTATAAAAGAAAAAATATTGACAAATAAATTTTCCATCATCTTTTTCCCTACTTCCTTTTCTTTTTCTTCATTTTCCATTCCTTCTGCAATTTCTATTGCTTCTTTCTCTATTCTTTCTTTTTCTATTTTCTCCTTAAGCCTATGTCAATCCTTACTAACTTATCTTGGTGTCATAAATTTCAACTTCATTTTATGTCCCTCGTGCATCAAATAAAGGGAACATTCATCAAGATTTACACTAGTGGAGATTTGATATTTTACCTCATCTTATAGGCTTCGGTTTTGGCGGAACCGAAGCCTATAAGGAGGCGGTGACAATTTTGCAATTTCATCAACCTATATTGCTTTGGTTCTACAAACAATCGATGCCGTAGGCAGTTTTACACCTCGGTTCATTAAGAACCGAAGCCTATTAGGCAGACTAAAAATGAAAATTTTAAAATTGCCACTAGCGAGAACACATTTGGCTTCGGGTGCTTTTGCACCGAGGCAATATTGGGTTGTTTTAGGCCTCAGTTGAAATAGAACTGAAGCCTATAACCCTGCCCAGAAACCCTAATTTAATAATTTCATCAGCGCCGCCTCTTTTGGCTTCGGGTCCCCTTTCACCAAGGCCATTGAGCCACTTTAGGCCTCGGTTCTTTGAATAACCGAGGCCATAAAGCCTGTTAAAATCCCAAATTCGCGAACCCCGATCATTATTCATCGTTTTTCCCAATTCTCTCTGCATGAACGTCGCGCCGCCATATGCCACCACCAGTTTCGACGCTGTCGCCGACCAGCTGTCCTCGTCGTCCGTGGGTTTTTGTCACCTTCATCTCCTCATCCATTTCTTTCTACCGCTCTATTTCTCTCCAAGCCACCTGCACCTCCATCAGACCAGCCACCATTCACGAAGCCATTGCAACACCTCATCCACGAAAAACGCAGCAGGTCCACCATGCCTCGAAGGAGAAGAACGAAACCTCCACTACAGCGCCTGGAGTCAAACGAAACGCAGCCCACCATCGCGCCTGAAGTCGAACACCTTTGACAAAGTACTCTTCCACGTTCACACGAAGCCTCTCCAGAGAGTCTACCTCCTGCAACTATATCATCAACACAGATCTGCATAAACGATGTTTACGCAACCAACTAAAACGCGCATCCGACAAATTTGGAACGCTGGGAAGCAGATCTGGAATGTCGGGAAGCAGATTTGGAATGCTGGGAAGCAGATCTGTGGCTTCGGTTTAGGCATGACCGGAGCAGAAAAATGCCTCTATGGCTTCGGTTGACAACCGAGGCCAAAAACAACCCTTTTCGCCTCATCCCAATATGACTTAGTTCTAAAACCAGGGCAGAATATCAAAAACAATCAGGGCCAAAATCCCTTACTGCACTGGTGTTAGTGTTTTAAAACGAAGACATGCCCATCCCAAAAGAAGATGGGAGGAGTCCATGGGAGCAATATCACATAATACTTTTATCACAAATTTCTCGGTAGTGAATTTGATCCATGCTTGATTCGGATGAAAGCTTGTTGGTAACTTGAGTTTCTCCACCAATCGTTTGCTCAAAACAATGTTGTCGCTTCCGTAATCTAATGCAACTAAACATGGGTTGCCTTCAATTAAACACCTTGTATAATAAACTTCCATTACTATTCCAAATCTAGTGAGCTAGCCTATCAATACCAAATGATGTGAATCCAGAAGGGTGGATTTGTTTTATGGATCTATCTAGATTGTAATACTAATAAGCAAGAAATTTGAGAAATTATTTAAAACGAGAAAATAGAAATAGATAAGAAGATGTAGTGGAAATTGATAGACGTCACACTTCCAAGAATTGAAGATAAGCCTAAGAGTTTAAACACACAAAGGGAAGAAAGGCCTTTGATAAAACTCAAGGATTCTTGAATCACTCAAGAACTTAGGAGAATCACTCTTAGTTAGATAGAAGAGAAAAAACTAATATTTTCGGAATAAAACTCTACCTGTTTCATTAATTAAAATGGTTCAGCTTATATAGAAGCTTCAACCACTAGTATTACAAAAGACACAAACATTGAAATTACATCGCACTTAAAACTATTAACGATCCTACTACCTAATGGTTGATTGTAACTCAAATTATGGCAACCCAAAAGAACCAAAAACAATTCAGCCAAGCATCCGCTTGGTCTCGCAAAGGCAAATGCCTAAGTTGCAATTGGGTCATCATTACAACTTGAAATAAAACTATAACAAAGCCCATTAATTGATTAAACCAAAACACAATTTGGTAAGCCAATTTTATAATGAATTGGACCATATTTAAACAAACTAATAACTTTAAAAAATAAAAATAAAAATAACTGTAGCAAAGTGGTGCATTAGTCCTTCTCCATTTGAGCAATCATGTGATTCATATCATACCCTCCTTCTTCGAGAAGATTTGTCCCGAATCTTAAGGCTTTATTTTTCTACTAGTTTTAATATAAGTTTATTATGATCTTGTGAAAGACTTTATTTTTCCACAACTTGAAACTAATTCTCTTCCTCCAGGATCAAATTCAACTTGAATATATTCATATTTGTTCCTTTCCAGTGGTTGCAATCTGTGGAACACCTCTCTTGCCAACAGTACCCCACCTACCTCGATATGTAACAATAAATAATTCCATGCATTATGTTTGACGAATTTGCTTCTCATCAGCGGATCAAATGCATAATAAAGCATTGTGAACAAGCTTCCATTTCAAACATGGAAGCTGGTGTGTTTTAATCGCTTGCTTATCCTTTTGTTCCTGTTAAATGACATCACAAACTGTAGAAGAAAAAACATTGACAAATAAATTTTCCATCATCTTTTCCTCTAGTTCCTTTTCTTTTTCTTCATTTTCCCTTCCTTTTGTAGTTTCTGTTGCTTCTTTTTCTATTCTTTTTTTCTATTTTCTCTTTCAGGCTATGTTGATCCTTACTAACTTGTCTTGGTGTCATAAATTTCAACTTCATTTTATGTCCCTCATGCCTCAAATAAAGGGAACATTCATCAAGATTAAGTGTTTTAAAACGAAGCCATGCCCATCCCAAAAGAAGATGGGAAGAGTCCATGGGAGCAATATCACATAATACTTCTTTCACACATTGTCCTGTACTGAATTTGATCCATACTTGATTCAGATGAAAGCTTGTTGGTAACTGATGAAGGATTATGTTGTTTGTTTTTAAGATTATTGAATATGGTGAGGAGTTGTTTAAATAAAACTCAAGGAAATCCCCACTGGACATTAAGATAGCAAGCTATCTAGATGTGAAGGTTCCTTTCGAAGAGTTCAATAGGAGAAGAGATAGTTTAAGGTGCTTAGAAACGAAAATAGCAAGAACAAAACCAAAAACGAAAATGCATTGAAAGAAGAACAAATAAAATGGAAGAGAAGATAGTAGTGGTGATGGAAGTGGAACACGCCACTCATAGAGGGGGCAAAGCCAAACCAAGCTCTAGAGATAAGTGTATGGTGCCGCCACTTGCATAGCAAGATAAGGCAAGAGTTTTTCCTCTCCTTGGGAGGAAGGATAGCTCACAAAAAAAGAGGTTGAAAACAAAAGTGTTTAGATTCAAAGTATTCAACCCTTTTACATGTCTAGGAGCACCCCTTATATAGAAGAGTTTAAGGGCCTCTAAGCAAATAAAAGATACCTCAGGATGTCTCTACAAAAACCTAACCCTAGCTTCTAGAAACTAGGTCAAATAAGGTTACAAAAAATGAGAGAGACAAAAGAGCTAATTATGGTATGTGCAAGGCTAATTTCGTTCTAGCACAAAAGGAGACAAAGAATGTGTCTCATCTGTCTCCAAAAAGTGGCCAAAGTGTGCTAAAAACAAAGGAGACCAAAGGTACATAGGTACACTTGCTTCATGTCTTTTACTCTATGTTGTATGCCTTTGCTTTACTCTCTCTTCCACATCATTTATGCTCCCCAATCACCATGCGCCACCTAGCATTGCTTTCTTACTCCTAATTAACCTACAAAGCAAATAAACATAGATTAGCATGTTGGCTTAAATCAAGTCAACTATAGTGAACAAGTCAAACCTAGTCAAAGATCAATAAGTCAACTAAAGTTGATTCAACTAAGTCAACTTAGGGAATCAAAAATAACAAACACAAATTAAAGGGATGAAGGATTAGTGAACTTCCTTTCTAAACATGCTTAGTCTTCTTAAGCATGTGCCTCCATCCTTGGTTGGGATCAATCCTTCATTCGTAACTCGAGCTTCTCCACCAATCTTTGGCTCACAACATTGTTATCGCTTTCGTAATCGATTGCAACTAAACATGGGTTGCCTTCGATTAAACACCTTGTATAATAAACCTCCATTGCTATTCCAAATCTAGTGAGCTAGCCTATCAATACCAAATGATGTGAATCCAGAAGGGTGGATTTGTTTTATGGATCTATCTAGATTGTAATACTAATAAGAAAGAAATTTGAGAAATTATTTAAAACGCGAAAATGGAAAGGGATAAGAAGATGTAGTGGAAATTGATAGACGTCACACTTCCGAGAATGGAAGATAAGCCTAATAGTTTAAACACACAAAGGGAAAAAAGATCGTTGATAAAACTCAGGGATTCTTGAATCACTCAAGAACTTAAGAGAATCACTCTCACTAAGATAGAAGAGATAAAAGTCTAATATTTTCTGAATAAAACCCAACCTGTTTCATTGATTAAAATGATTCAGCTTATATAGAAGCTTTAACCACTGGAATTACAAAAGACACATATATTGAAATTATATCCCACTTAACACTATTAAAGATCCTACTACTTAATGGTTGATTGTAACTGAAATTATGGCAACCTAAAAGTCACCAAAAACAATTCAGCCAAGCATCCTTTTGGTCTCCCAAAGGCTGATGACTAAGTTGCAATTGGGTCATAATTACAACTTGAAATAAAACTAAAGCAAAGCCTATTAGTTTATTAAACCAAAACACAATTTGGTATGCCAATTTTACAATGAATTGGACCATATTTAAACAAACTAATAACTTTAAAAAATAAAAATAACTACAGCAAAGTGGTGCATTAGTCCTTCTCCATTTGAGCTGTGATGTGATTCAAATCATACCCTCCCTTCTTCGAGAAGATTCGTCCCAAATCTTAAGGATTTATTTTTCTACTAGTTGTAATATAAGTTTACTATGATCTTGTGAAGGACTTTATTTTTCTACAACTTGAAACTAATACTCTTCCTCTAGGATCAAATTCAACTTGAACATATTCATATTTGTTCATTTCCAGTGGTTGCAATTCGTGCAGCACCTCTCTTGCCAACACTACCCCACCTTGATATGTAATAATAAATAATTCCATGCGTTGTGTTTGACGAATTTGGTTCTCATCAGCGGACCAAATACATCATAAAGCATTGTGAACAAGCTTCCTTTTCAAACATGGAAGCCGGTGTGTTCATTCACTTGCTTATCCTTTTGTTCCTGTAAAATGATATCACAAACTGTAGAAGAAAAAACATTAACAAATAAAGTTTCCATCATCTTTTTCTCTACTTCCATTTCTTTTTCTTCATTTTCCCTTCCTTCTATAGTTTTTGTCGCTTCTTTTTCTATTCTTTCTTTTTCTATTTTCTCCTTCAGCCTATGTTGATCCTTACTGACTTGTGTTGGTGTAATAAATTTTAACTTCATTTTTTGTCCCTCATGCCTTAAATAAAGGGAACGTTCATCAAGATTGAGTGTTTTAAAACGAAGTCATGCCCATCCCAAAAGAAGATGGGAAGAGTCCATCGGAGCTATATCACATAATACTTCTTTCACACATTTCCCTGTACTGAATTTGATCCATGCTTGATTTGGATGAAGGCTTTTTGGCAACTCGAGTTTCTCCACCAATCTTTGGCTCATAACATTGTTGTCGCTTCCGTAATCGAATGCAACTAAACATGGGTTGCCTTCAATTAAACACCTTGTATAATAAACTTCCATTGCTATTCAAAATCTAGTGAGCTAGGCTCTGAAAACCAGATGATGTGAATCCAGAGGGGTGGATTCGTTTTATGGATCTATCTAAGCTGGAATGCTAATAAGCAAGAAATTTGAGAAATTATTTAAAACGAGAAAATGGAAATAGATAAGAAGATGTAGTGGAAATTGATAGACGTCACACTTCTAAAAATGGAACATAAGCCTAAGAGTTTAAACACACAAAGGGAAAAAAGACTTTTGATAAAACTCAGGGATTCTTGACTCAAGAACCTAGGAGAATCACACTCACTAAGGTAGAAGAGATAAAACTCTATATAAATTTTTTTATTACATTAATTTATAAATATTTTTTAATAAAATATGTTATTTTCATTTATACATATTAATATTTTTCTACAACAAATCAAACTTAGACAATGATAATTTTTAATCAAATTTAAAATAAAGAATAATTTCGTAATCTTGTTTTTTCTTGATTTATAGTTTTTAATCTATCACATCCATCAAATCACTCACAAACTTCAACAAACATTACATTAAATAAACTCACTTTCACCTTTAATCCCCTTAAAGTGAACAAGACAGGCTTCACACTCTAATCCACTCGAATTCATCCTCTCCATCTCCGCCTCCCTTCAATCAACGTTGAGGGAGAGAGAGGAAGGAAGAGGGAAATTTTTCTATTTTTCAATCATCTTCGTTATGCAATAGTTTGAGGGTGATATCAAGATTACAATTATGTACACAATTTATTTTTCAACTTAATTATGAAAATTATGTAAAAATATGGCCCTGGAAATTATTTTTACAAAAATAATTAATACTGAAAATATTCAAAATTGTTATAAAATAAGATTTAAGAAAATATTTTATTTTCATTGATACATATTAATATTTTTTTCTACAACAAATCAAACTTATACAATGATAATTTTTAACCATTTTTAAAATAAAGGACAATTTGGTATCTTTTTTTTCCTTGCTTTAAATATAATTTTTAATCTATCACATCCATCAAATCACTGACAAACTTTAACAAACTTTACTCTAAATCCACCCCCTTACACCTTTAATCTACTTAGGTGAACAACACAAACTTGAAACTCTAATCCACTTGAATTGATCATCTCCCTCTCCCTCCAATCAACCTTGAGGGAGAAAGAGGGGAAGGAAGAGGGAAATTCTTCTATTTTTAAATCATTTATGTTATGTCATGGTTTGAGGGTGATATCAAGATTACAATTATGTCCGCAATTTATTTTCAACTTAATTATGAAAATGATGTAAAAATATGACTTTTAATATTATTTTTACAAAAAAAAAATAATGACAAAAATTTTAAAATTGTTCTAAAATAAGGTTTAACAAGTAATTATTAATTATAAAATTTTTTCTTACATTATTTTCTAAATATTGTTTTAATAAAATATTTTATTTCCATTTATAAATTTTAATATTTTTTTCTACGAAAATCAAACTTATATAATGATAATTTTTATTTTTTTTTTAAAATAAAGTACAATTTGGTAATCTTGTTTTTCCCTCATTTAAATATAATTTTTAATCTATCGCATCCATCAAATCACTCACAAACTTTAACAAACTTTACTCTAAATCCATCCATTTTCACCTTTAATCCACTTAAAGTGAGCCACACAAACTTCACACGATAATTCACTTGAAGTCATCCTCTCCCTCCAATCAACCTTGAGAGAGAGGGGAAGCAAGAGGAAAATTCCTCTATTTTTCAATCATCTTTGTTATGTCTTGGTTTGAGGGTGAAATCAAGATTACAATTATGTCCGCAATTTATTTTTTAGGACAATTATGAAAACGATGTAAAAATAACAAAAATTTCAAAATTGATATAAAATAAGGTTTAAAAAGTAATTTTTAATTATAAATTTTTTTGTTATATTATCTTTTAAACATTTTTTTTATTAAAATATGTTACTTTCATTTATACAATTTTATATTTTTTCTACGATAAATCAAACTGATATAATTATAATTTTTAATTATTTTTAAAATAAAGTACAATTTTGTAAGCTTGTTTTTCGTTGATTTCAATATAATTTTTAATCCATCACATCCATAAAATCACTCACAAACATTCACAAACTTTACTCTAAATCAACCAACTTTCACCTTTAATCCACTTAAAGTGAACAACAACAACTTTACACTCAATTCCACTTCAATTCATCATCTCCCTCTCCCTCCAATCAACCTTGACGTAGAGAGAGGGGAAGAGGGATATTCTTCTATTTTTAAATCATATCTATCATGTCTTGGTTTGAGGGTGATATCAAGATTACAATTATGTTCGTAATTTATTTTTTAGCTTAATTATGAAAATGATGTAAAAATACGACTTTTAAAATTATTTTTACAAAAATAAATAATGACGAAAATTTCAAAATTGTTCTAAAATAAGGTTTAAAAAGTAATTATTAATGATGAAAATTTTTATTACATTATTTTCTAAATACTTTTTTAATAAAATATTTTATTTCCATTTATTAATTTTAATATTTTTTTCTACGAAAATCAAACTTATATAATGATTATTTTTATTTTTTTTAAAATAAAGTACAATTTGGTAATCTTGTTTTTCCCTCATATAAATATAATTTTTAATCTATCACATCCATCAAATCAGTCACAAACTTTATCAAACTTTACTCTAAATCTACCCTCTTACACCTTTAATCCACTTAAAGTGAACAACACAAACTTCAAACACTAATCCATTTGAATTCATCATCTCCCTCTCCCTCCAATCAACCTTGTGGGAGAGAGGAGAAGAAAGAGGGAAATTCCTCGATTTTTAAATCGTCTATGTTTTGTCTTAGTTTGAGGGTAATATCAAGATTACAATTATGTCCGCAATTTATTTTTTAGCTTAATCATTAAAATGATGTAAAAATATGGCTGTTGAAATTATTTTTACAAAAATAATTAATAACAAAAATTTGAAAATTGTTATAAAATAAGGTTTAAAAAGTAATTATCTATTATAAAAAATTTTATTACATTATTTTATAATTATTTTTATATTAAAATATGTTATTTTCATTTATACATTTTAATATTTTTTCTACGAAAAATCAAACTTATATAATGATCATTTTTAATTACTTTTGAAATAAAAACAATTTGGTAATCTTGTTTTTCGTTGATTTAAATATAATTTTTAATCTATAACATCCATCAAATCACTCAGAAAGGACTTTACTCCAAATCGACCCACTTTCACACTTTAATCCACTTGATGTCATCCTCTCCCTCTCTCTTTAATCAACCTTGAGGGAGAGAGGGAAGGAAGAGGGAAATTGTTCTATTTTTAAATCATCTTTGTTATGTCTTGGTTTGAGGGTGATATAGAGATTACAATTATGTCCGCAATTTATTTTTCAGCTTAATTATAAAAATGATGTAAAAATACGACTTTTCAAATTATTTTTACAAAAATAATTAATAACGAAAATTTAAAAATTGTTATAAAATAAGGTTTAAAAAGTAAATTTTAATTATAAATTTTTTTATCACATTATCTTTTAAATATTTTTTTATTAAAATATGTTACTTTCATTTATACATTTCCATATTTTTTCTATGATAAATCAAATTATATAATGATAATTTTAAGTTATTTTTAAAATAAAGTACAATTTTATAATCTTGTTTTTTTATGATTTAAATATAATTTTTAATCTATTACATCCATCAAATCACTCAATAACTTCAACAAACTTTACTCTAAATCCACTGACTTTAACCCTTTAATTCCCTTAAAGTGAACAATACATGCTTCACACTCTAATTCACTTGAATTCATCCTATCACTCTTCCTCCAATCAAAGTTCAGGGAGAGAGAGGGGAAGGAAGAGGAAAATTCCTCTATTTTTCAATCATGTCTGTTATGCAATGGTTTGAGGGTGATATCAAGATTACAATTATGTCCGCAATTTATTTTTTAGCATCATTATGAAAACGATGTAAAAATAACGAAAATTTTAAAATTGTTATAAAATAAGGTTTAAAAGGTAATTTTCAATTATAATTTTTTTCATTACTTTATTTTTTAAATATTTTTTTATTAAAATATGTTACTTTCATTTATACATTTTCACATTTTTTCTACGATAAATCAAACTGATATAATGAAAATTTTTAATTATTTTTAAAATAAAGTATAATTGTGTAATCTTGTTTTTCTTTGATTTAAATATAATTTTTAATCTATCGCATCCATCAAATTAGTCACAAACTTTAACGAACTTTACTCTTAATCCACTCACTTTCATCTTTAATCCACTTAAAGTGAACAACACAAACTTCACACTGTAATCCACTTGATGTCATCCTCTCCCTCTCCATCCGATTAATCTTGGGGGAGAGAGAGGGGATAGAAAAGGGAAATTCTTCTATTTTTAAATCATGTTTATTATGTCTTTGTTTGAGGGTGATATCAAGATTACAATTAATGTCGAGTGGGGATTTCACTTAGCTTTCTTAATCAACTCACACTATATTCAATAATCTTTAAAAGGAACAAGATAATCCTTCATCACTCCTTCCAATCAACGATGAAGGAGAGAGAGGGGAAGGAAGAGGGAAATTCCTCTATTTTTCAATCATGTCTATTATACAATGGTTCAAGGGTGATATCAAGATTACAATAATATCCACAATTTATTTTTTAGAATAATTATGAAAACGATGTAAAAATAACGAAAATTTGAAAATTGTTATAAAATAATGTTTAAAAAGTAATTTTTAATCATAAATTTTTTTGTTACATTATCTTTTAAATATTTTTTTATTAAAACATGTTACTTTCATTTATACATTTTCATATTTTATCTACAATAAATCAAACTAATACAATGATAATTTTTAATTATTATTAAAATAAAATACAATTTGGTAATCGTGTTTTTCTTTGATTTCAATATAATTTTTAATATATCACATCCATCAAATCACTCACAAACATTAACAAACTTTACTCTAAATCAACCCACTTTCACATTTAATCCCCTTAAAGTGAACAACACAAACTTCACACTCTACTCCACTTGAATTCATCATTTCCCTCTTCCTCTGATCAACCTTGACGAAGAGAGAGGGGAAGGAAGAGGGATAATATTCTGTTTTTAAATCATCTTTGTCATGTCTTAGTTTGAGGGTGATATCAAGATAACAATTATTTCCACAATTTATTTTTCAGCTTAATTATGAAAATGATGTAAAAATATGATTATTCAAATTATTTTTACAAAAATAATGAATAACGAAAATTTGAAAATTGTTATAAAATAAAGCTTAAAAAGTAATTTTTAATTATAAATTTTTTTATTAAATTATCTTTTAAATATTTTATTAAAATATGTTACTTTAATTTATACATTTTCATATTTTTTTCTACGATAAATCAAACTGATATAATGATAATTTTTAATTATTTTTAAAATAAAGTACAATTTGGTAATCTTGTTTTTTTATTATTTAAATAGAATTTTTAATCTATCACATCCATCAAATCACTCACAAACTTCAACAAACTTTACTCTAAATTCACTCACTTTCACCTTTAATCCCCTTAAAGTGAACAAGACAAACTTCACACTCTAATCCACTTAGATCCATCCTTTCCCTCTCCCTCCAATCAACCTTGAGGGAGAGAAAGAGGGGAAGGAAGAGGGAAATTTCTCTATTTATCAATCATGTTTGTTATGCAATGGTTCAGGGTGATATCAAGATTACAATTGTGTCCGCAATTTATTTTTTAGCATAATTATGATGTGATGTAAAAATAGTGAATATTTGAAAATTGTAATAAAATAAGGTTTAAAAAGTAATTTTTAATTATAAAATTTTTTGTTACATTATCTTTTAAATATTTTTTTATTAAAATATGTTACTTTCATTTATACATTTTTTTTTATCATATTTTTTCTACGATAAATCAAACTTATATAAAGATAATTTTTAATTATTTTTAAAATAAAGTACAATTTGGTAATCTTGTTTTTCTTTGATTTCAATATAATTTTTAATCTATCATATCCATCAAATCACTCACAAACATCAACCCAGTTTCACCTTTAATCCACTTAAAGTGAACAACACAAACTTCACATTCTACTCCACTTGAATTCATCATCTCCCTCTCCCTCCAATCAACCTTGATGGAGAGAGAGGGGAAGGAAAAGTGAAATTCTTCTATTTTTAAATCATCTCTATCATGTCTTGGTTTGAGGGTGATATCAAGATTACAATTATGTTCGCAATTTATTTTTCAGCTTAATTATGAAAATGATGTAAAAATATGACTTTTCAAATTATTTTACAAAAATAATTAATAATGAAAAATTGAAAATTGTAATAAAATAAGGTTTAAAAAGTAATTTTTAATTATAAATTTTTTTGTTACATTATCTTTTAAATATTTTTTTATTAAAATATGTTACTTTCATTTATACATTTTCATATTTTTTCTACGACAAATCAAACTTATATAATGATAATATTCATTATTTTTAAAATAAAGTACAATTTGGTAATCTTGTTTTTCTTTGATTTACATATAATTTTTAATATATCACATTCATCAAATCACTCACAAACTTTAACAAACTTTACTCTTAATCCACCCACTTTCACCTTTAATCCACTTAAATTGAAGAACACAAACTTCAGACTATAATCCACTTAATGTCATCCTCTCTCTCCATCTGATCAACCCTGAGGTAGAGAGAGGGTAAGGAAAAGGAAAATTCTTCTATTTTTAAATCATCTCTATTATGTCTTGGTTTGAGGGTGATATCGACATTACAATTATGTCCGCAATTTATTTTTCAGCTTAATTATGAAAATGATATAAAAATATGACTTTTCAAATTATTTTTACAAAAATAATTAATAACGAAAATTTGAAAATTGTTATAAAATAAGGTTTAAAAAGTAATTTTTAATTATAAATTTTTTTACTAAATTATAGTTTTAAATATTTTTTATTAAAATATGTTACTTTCTTTATACATTTTCATATTTTTTTACAATTTGGTAGTCTTGTTTTTTTATGATTTAAATATAGTTTTTAATTTATCACATCCATCAAATCACTCACAAACTTTACTCTTTAATTCACTCACTTTCACCTTTAATCACCTTAAAGTGAACAAGACAAGCTTCACACTCTAATCCACTTAAATTCATCCTATCCCTCTCCCTCCAATCAACGATGAGGGAGAGAGGGGAAGGAAGAGGGATATTCTTCTATTTCTCAATCATGTCTGTTATGCAATGGTTCGGGAGTGATATCAAGATTACAATTATGTCCGCAATTTATTTTTTAGCATAATTTTGAAAACGATGTAAAAATAACGAAAATTTGAAAATTGTTATAAAATAAGGTTTAAAAAGTAATTTTTAATTATAAATTTTTTTGTTAAATGTTCTTTTAAATTTTTTTTATGAAACTATGTTACTTTGAATTATACATTTTCATATTTTTTCTACGATAAATCAAACTTATATAATGATAATTTTTAATTATTTTTCAAATAAAGTACAATTTGGTAATCTTGTTTTTCTTTGATTTCAATATAATTTTTAATCTATCACATCCATCAAATTACTCACAAACATTAACCAACTTTACTCTAAATGAACCCACTTTCACCTTTATTCCACTTAATGTGAACAACACAAACTTCACACTCTACTCCACTTGAATTCATCATCTCACTCTCCCTCTAATCAACCTTGACGGAGAGAGAGGGGAAGGAAGAGGGAAATTCTTCTATTTTTAAATCATCTCTTTGATGAAGGCGTGACCACCACCACCACCTCCTTAGAAGCTCCCTCAAGAAGGATCACTAGAAGCATGTCTAGAGGGGAGTCTTCTTTTCCATCATCTTTATCTTTGTTTTGCATTTCTTTGGTTTGAATTCCCTAAATTGGTTTAGAGTTGACTTATTTTGGTTGGCTTGTTGACTGTGACCCAAGTTGACCTTTTTGACCAAGATTAGATTAACTTAAACCAACTTGCTAATCCTTGTTTGTCTTATTTTTATACGTAATTAAGAAGAAGTAAAGCATGGCTAGGTGGCACATGATGATTAGAGCACTTGGATGATGTGGAAGAGAGAGGAAAACAAAAATCATAAAGCAAAAGCAAAAGTAGACATGTACCTTGTCTCCTTTTGCCTTTTTGGTTTATTCCTTTGAAGGCTACTTGGTATCCTTCCTCTTTTGGCCTAGAATCCTCATGGGAATGCATCCACCAATCATGATCCATCACTTGGCCGAGAATTCACATGTTTTAGGTTTCTAGGGTTTGCTTGTTAGTCCATTCCATGTTTTTGTATTTGCTAAAGGACCCCTATGAACTCCTATTTAAAGGGTGCTCCTTGTCTTGTAAAAGGGTTGATCATTTTATTGCTAAACTATTGTGTTTCAACCATTGTTATTCCGTGAGATCTCCTTCCTAGAAGTGAACTCACCTTTGATTTATCTTGCTTACAAGTGGCGGCACCATCACTCATCTCTAGGGCTTGGTTGGCTTAGATCCCCCCTATGAGTGGTGTGCTTCTTCCATGCTTCATCTTCTATGCTTTCCATTTTTAATGCTTCTTATTTCATTTGTTCTTTAATAGTTGTTGAATACGTGTGTGTGTGTTAACTTGAATCCAACTCTCTTCTTCCTTTCATGAGCTTGAGAAATGAACATTCACTTCTAGATAGCATGCTATCTTAATGTCTAATGGGAATTTTCAAAAAGCTTTCTTAAATAAATTCACCATATTCATAACTCTAAAAGAAAACAAGATAATCCTTCATCATTTGGTATCTAGAGCCTAGGTTATCTTGAATATGGTGTTTTTCTTGTGCTAACCTTTGTTTATTGGCTTGTTTGGCTTGGGGGAGCTCTAGGCTTTTTGGTGTTCAAGTTGGTGTGCACATAATTTTTCTACTTCACTTGAGGTTAAAGTACCTAAAATCCTTATCTCTTGATATATGTTGTTTGGTGAAGTGAAAACATGAAAATTTGGTGTTTATGTTTCCTTTGGCCGAGAGCTTGCTAAAAAGTTACCATGCCAAAATTTTTCTTCACATGTTAAAAGTCTTCTTAAAATGTTCCTAGCTACTTTTGAGTCTCTTGTCACATGCTTCTTTGAGTTTTCTTGTTCTTGTTTCTAAGTTTTTGAACTATAGCATGAGATTTATGCCTTGTGTTGTTGTCTGCTCCTTGAAATTGATGTTTGACCTAATTTTAAGGAACTAAGTGTTCAAGACACCCTAAAACATCCTTCTCATCATTTTAAGTACCTAGTTTTGAAAAGAAAAAGTGTTTTCATGACCAAAAACAGTTTGGCCGAGAGCTTTAACATTGCTTGGTGAATCCATTTGGCCATTTTTACTAGGTGTTATGCTACCAAATTTTATACTTGGATTTTGGGTGATATTGGCAAATTAGTTCCATGAGTTAACTTGGTTATGATCTTTCTTGGTGTATGCATTATTTGAGGCATAATCTTGGCTTGTTCAAATACTTTCCATAGAGTCTTCAAAAGTGCTTTTCATTGCTTTAGTCTTGTTCAAGTTTTGTCTTTAAAACAAATTTCCTTAGAAGTTAAACTTTCTTGTTTTTGAGCTTTGCTTGCTTGTCTTTAGGTAATCCTTGTTTTTGTCTTAGTTGTTTTCTTTTCCTTGTTTTTCTAGAGTGTTGTGGCCGAGCCACTTGCTTGCTTTTGAAAGGTTTTCTTCTCTTTAAAGGTGTTTTCACTTGTTTGGAAGGATTTTGAGTGCTAGCCTTGCTTGTGTGCTTTGGGAGTGTGATAAAAAAGACTTAGGTGCTTGAGAAGTCCACACTTAGTCTCGAGTTTTACATTGTTAGCTAACTAACCTCTTGCTTGTCTCAGTTTTTAGTGAGTTTTGGTGTAGGAACATGAATATGGATCCAATATTGGAGGTAGAAGAGGAGGAGGAGTCGGCCCCACCTTATTCCCCTCCCATGGTGACTCCTATGGCCCAAGAAAGTGAACAAATGACCCTTGCCAACATCTTACGTGAGATGGAAGTGAGTAGGAGAGAAACTTTTGACCAATTGAGGGCGGATAGGAG
>Ga0214544_1006698_pt1 | contig 20979 bp, 8 predicted proteins | sample CNSS3metaG_FD_160074 | JGI IMG/M metagenome (GOLD analysis project Ga0214544, IMG submission 160074) | Root nodule microbial communities from cowpea collected in UCLA plant growth center, Los Angeles, California, USA - CNSS3 | ecosystem: Host-associated > Plants > Roots > Nodule | place: USA...
TTACCGCCCCCAAAAAAAAAAAAAAAACCGAAACAAAGATCGATATAACAACGTTGAACACACCGAAACTGGAGTACGCATGCATGGGGAAGGGAACCAAGATTTCAGAAGAATCCGTTTTCTTCTTCTTCTTCCCAGCTTTGTCTCATCATGTGATACTGAAAACGTTCCACCATGGTCTCGGGGACAGACAGCAGCACTCGCACGGCATTAGCGTCACCGGCGACGGGTAAGAACAAACAGTAAATATCACTAGTCAAAGGACCCATATGCAAAGGTTTCCCTTCCCCAAAATCCACCTCTTCCAACCCCAGTCTCGCCCACTGCGAAATAACCAAACTCGTCGAAAGATCCGTTTTTACAGTTTTGTCCTCCAACAGGTCAACCATTGACCTTACGTACTCCTCCTCCTTCAACCTCGCCTTGGCTTCCTGCACAAGCCTCACCCCGTGGCGCAGGTTACCGTCCACTAAGTCCTCCACGCTGCTCTCGGCGCACGCTAGCAAGAATCCGTTCCCGTAATACCCCTGCGGAAGGTCAACTGTTGTTCTGACGTTGACCGAGAAAAGTAGCTTCACAAGGAGTTTGGACGGTAGGGATTGGCCCACTGAGCGAATCCAAGAGCGCCAGGTGTGAGCCGCAACGGTTTCGAAGGAGGTGCACTTCAGGGAAGGGACGCACTGTTTCTTGAGGCCAAGGACGTGGGAGGGGGTGAGGGTGAAGGACGTGGGTACCAGGGGCTGTGACTGTATCAACTTTAGGAGGTCCACTTGAGGGGTTGGGTTTGATGCGGTGTAGCCACCGTGACGGAACTTTACCTGCGCGGGGTGTCTGGGTTTCAGCACGTGGCGCCAGTGGAAGGGCACGATCGTCAATTCCGCTTCTGGCGTTTTCGTCAGCTGTGCCCAAGCGTGTAGGAACTGGGACGTGCCTATGCCGTCGCACACGCAGTGGTTGATCGCCGTGCACAGGATCATTCCTCCGCAACCCAGTTTCGTTACCTGCAAATAACATTCACATTCAATTTTTTTTTTATATATTTATATTTTTTCCGATTCTGCACATAAACTATGGCTGTGCTGTGATTTATAATATTGGAGAAAATTGTGGATACATTTGATAGAGAAACATAACAGTTTCTGTGATGGATTAATGGAAGAAATTCTGAGCGAATGTAAAAAAAATAAAAATCATTCAATATACCAGGTCCATGAATATTTTTATAAAAAAAATTTGCCTCATTTTTAATTATTGAATTTTAAATAAAAATTACTTATTTTATTATTAAGAAATCGTTGTAAGGAAAATAACACTACTTACGGGAAAAACTCTGTTTTTTGTGTGGAAGAGAAGAACTTTAGAGTTATGAAAATAATAACACTTAAAACATTGTTTAGAGTTGGTGATTGATAGTTTTAATCTGATATTTGATGACTTATAAAAGCAGTGACGAACCTACTAGTTCATGAACGAATCAAGAACAAAAAACACTTCAAACTGATACCAACTTTCATATATCTGTGTGCTTCACTGGGCAGTTTATATTTTGTAAAGAAAATGTGAATATTTTATGAAAATGGATTTCATCCATGTGAAAGAGACAAATTAGAAAAGGAAGAAAAGTGGATGATAGCACATAGTGATGAAAGACGTTCATTTAACAGAAACAAAAGTGTAGAACCTTGACACAATAAATTCATATAATATATATATAGAGAGAGAGACAGATATTTCTAGCACACGTCTTCACGTCAAAGCAAAGTTCTTTGAACCTAAACGTAAACAGTGGACACTAAATGCACAAGTTACATATTCTGTGTCACTATTAACCTTTTCATGAACAGAGGATCAGAAGATTAAGCAGGGATTGAAGAATTAAAAAAAAATTGAAGGAAGAAAGAGTTAATGAAACCTGGACTACGAGAGGAGGAACATCGACGAAAGAGTGAGCTTCGACCTTGTACAAGAACTTCTTCCAAGACTTGTTTGGAGTCTTGGAAGATTCGAGAAGTTGATGAAGAGTGGTGTGAGTGAAAGCCTCGGCAAAGAGAGCACCTTGTCCATTGCAATCGACCTCAAGCTTGTGATCATCGACGGTTCTCAAGCGACCGGCCAAGGGGTAATAATCCACTAGAACTCTGGCGAGAGAAGACTTCAACAAGTCCAAGTTGAAGGAGTTTTTGAAGAGGTACAAGTATTTGATGGAGAACCTTAAGAAGTTTTGGTCGTCGAGATTGGACAAGTAGAGAGAATGTTTTGGGGTAGGAGCACTTGGGAGAATGCTCACTACTTGGCCACGATAGATACAATCAGGGGCTTCCATAATAATGATTAGTTATGATGCATAAGGTATGGGGAAAACTGAAGAGAGTGAAGGAAAGAGAAAAGAGAAGATGATTGAATAAAAAGGTGAGTGGAAACAGAGGGTGTATTATTATTATTATGAATGTGTGTCCAAGGAACAAAAACGGGTCATGCTCAAATTTGTGGTTTGGATTATGGTTTCAGGGTTCACTTCTTGAGCACCATCTGTTTGTGGTAATTAATACTCACTTTGATTTCCTTTCAAATTACGAGAAAAGAAAAAAAGGGGAAAATGATGCTATCTAAGTCAACAGAGCGCAGCAGGTTGTGCCGATAAGAGGGGTGCACTATTTCACTTTAATTAATCGTCAACCCACTAACCCATTCCTTTATCAAAAGCTTGACGTAATCGATAAGAATGAAGTTATTTTATGAGTATTTGAGTTTGATGAAAGAAGAGTTAAATTAAACCAGAGTTCTAATCTAATCTAATCTAATCTAACCAGAAAATATAAAAGTGAGTAGCACGTGTCTGTAAGAGTAAATGGTGGTGATTTTGCTGCTGTACTTGTTTAAAATATCAGATGTATATGGACTTCATTAGTCTACAATTTTTCTCTCTTCTTTTCTTTTCAAAAACGAATTATCAGACGCCACTATTCATAAATTTGTCAGGTTATGATTTATTTGTACTATAAATTGAAAGGGTCCATGCCTCAGTACTTTTCAACTTTTCTTATTCTTACCAGAAAGGTCAAAGAGAGAGCAACAATCCATTGAATTTATACACATAAATTTAACACGTCATATTTACATGCTTTTACTAAAAAGTTGATATCAGAAATATAAAAATGGACAACTAAAGTAAACAGTGAGTATATAAAAATGATCGGTAAAAACAAAATAAAATAAAGATCGATAGTGGGAAAAGAATTAACGAGAGCAACAGTTACCTGTATTTGGACAGATACATTAATAGAGAAGGTAAATCGTATTTTATGGCTGATATTCTCTAATTTAGTGGATAATCTCTGGAAACATAAATAATTCAAAATGGCTATCATTCGATCACGTGTAGATTCCCATTATCTGGTTAAAATTTGGTTACTCAGCCGCAAAAACTAAAACGTATCACATCTTTAACAAGTTCATTATATTCTTAAGGAGCCTTTTTATTGGTCATATATGATATACTTAAAAAACTTTTATCTGGGGTTAATTTGGTCAATAACAAGCTCTAAATATTAACCTACTACGATAAGATTTTGTAGCATCCTAAAATAAATGTCTTTATTAAATGAAACTCTCTGATGTAAAAGATTTTAAGATATATTTATATTTTGTTTTAAAAATTTATGCTGAAATGATAAAATATATTCTGGAAAATCTTTACAAGTGAAAAAAGTAGAGCAAGAAATATTTTTTCTGATCGAAAGGATATTATTCCTGTAACTAACATAATATTAAGGTTTAAAATGTGATCTCGTAATTCGTACAGTAACTGCAATCTGGAGGGTTAATATAATATACATGTTGCGGCTAGGTCCTATTAAGGAAGTCAAAGTGAGGTGTAACGCACTCCTTAATGTCTTCGTATATAATAGTAGCGAAAAGACGTGATTTTTTTTATCTTCATATTTTCTTCTATGGAATATAACTTTATATATAATAATTGCAATTTTAATCTTAAGAATACTAAACTTATCGCACCATTGAATGTTATAGAAATGCTAAACTTTAGCATAAAAAATTCTATTTGTATTCTAAAATATTTAGCTGTTCTATGGCATATATACAAAAGTATGCTTAGAGACTAAGAATTCCATAAAAAATATCAATCAAAAGATGCACCTACCCTTCTCACTTGCTTTGTTATAGTTGCAGATATGCTTTTAAATTCTGATCGAGACCAAATTAAGCGAAAAAAAAAAGGGGTTCATGCTAATTATGGTATATAAGACTGGTAACATGAGTAGGAATCCTTTTGAAAAACAAAAAATTACGTTTGAATATGTATATTATATCAAATGATTGTGCAGAATGTAACATCACTGCCAACAATGATGCATTCATAGTAACAACTAAATTGAACATCATGTTACTACTTAAATGGCCACTGTACTGTTCTGCCGACGAATTCTTCTACCTAACAAGAATACGTTTCTGCTTGATTTAAATCAACTCAAACTAAACAAAAAGCACTACAAATTAACGGCAAACAGCTCTGCACAAACAAAACAATGTTGCCAGAACAACTGTTAACAGTCCAATCCTTCTAGCTTTTAGCTCAATCAAACATGTCAATGCGACACATTATTGGCGACAGAAAAACATGGAACACCATTTTATAAGATCTAGGTTGGCTCAATTCCTCTAATGCCCAACCTAAATAATCATTCGTGGTTTACAGTGTGACACCTTCGCACATTATTTACCAATGTTTGAAGAACTGAGATGAAAAAACAAGATTATGACTTTGAAGGTGTAAAATATAACCCTAAACTCAGCAATAAGGCTGTAGGCTGTATACGTTTTCAGTATATCGATAGTTGTTATAAAGTGTATTATTTTGTTATATTGATCATATACTCCTATTAATCGAAGGCATTCGAAACTGAATCGTGTGATTTTCAATATGCTTTTGGACAAAGGAACATCGACCCAACAAAAAGTATATTGCTACTGCACTTACTCTTTCTACGACTTTCCGGTTTCATCTCACTTTTTCCTTTTTGACTGTTTCTTAAAGCTCGGAGACAAACGACAAACGACGGGCCAAGGGAATCGCATTCTCGTCAAAACCAGCTCAGGTTCAATGGCGCATATACATTCCAACCAATATCTCTAGACCACCCCATGACTTAGGAGCCTCACCACATCATAACACTAATGAGATTACATAAAGTCTTTAAAAAGTTTGAGTTTTACCAGTCTGCCCCTCAACGTTACACAGTTTTACTATCACAGCCTTCCTAGTAATTTGTCTTGTACATTTTTTATTTATCCAATAATCAACTCAAGTTCCATCTGGTCATTCATTATCTCGTGTAAATCATCTTTGACATGTACAGTACAGTCTTACGCAGCCATACCCCCATATTTAACTGCAAATTAAACAACGACGTTAACTAACTCAAAATGTTACTCCTAGTTTTCTGGAATAATTCAGCATACATGGACATCAATGAGTTGGAAAGCAAGTAACCTCGGACTTCGGATTTGCAGAGATTCCAATTACAACCGGGCAACGTATGAGTTTGCTTCTGTTACATATCTAACCCAGCGATAAGGATTATTCGCTTTTGATTTCTTCGCTATTTGCAAATACTTAACCTGCATCAGGAAATGGCTTTTTGGATCTATTTAAGGTGGAGTTCATGTAAACCAGATACAAAATCAAATTGCAATAATGCAGGAAAGTTGAATCTACATATAAAATCATTAGGAATGATAACACTATCCGATTTAGCCCAGTAACACCAGCTTCGAAAATCAACAAAGACATAGTAAGATTAATTTATAGATTAGCAGTAAAACTATGGCACTATAACATTCCAATACACATTTTGTTAAATAAATATAATAGAAGAAACATAGTTCCAAGAAAATCCCTAGCAGTTTACCTGAAGCCTTGAAGCATTGTACATAGGTATGGTGAAAGTCATGCTAACAGGTCCTGCTTCTTTCATGATATTTCCTGTGCTCAGTATAAAACAATTTAATTCATTACAGAGAAGAACAACGCCTTTTGAAACAGTGAGCTAAAAAATAATTATTAACAAGCAATGCACCATGTAATTCCTGTGTAAACGTCAGCTTTGCACGTAAAGTGTGTTCAGATCCACCAACAACCTGCAAGAGGATGGACCAAACATAATTGTTTTCCTCTAATGACGGGTATTAGCCTCGAACATCCGTAGATAAGTATTTAAAGATATACTGATTATCAGTGGAAAACAAACAGTATATGTTACCTTTTTCAGGCCCCATTCCAGTCTTTTATTTGTTTCCTTGAAATCAGTGGTGTGTCCAACTGCTCCAGGTTCTAACTCAAAATTAACACTGAAAAATTGAAAATAATTTTACTAAAAAGATGTAAGATTAAGTAACCGGGATAGTACTTAAATCATGTAATGAATGGAGCATCTCAGCGTGTATGTGCAATAAATTACATCACAAACACAGAGACAAACAAAAGGTAGCATATTCAGTATATCAGATTCCAACCATCCCATCGCATCAAGAATAAACCAGGCTCCAGCATATACATGAATAGTTTCCGTACTTATCTCATTTCTTTTTCTTATCCACCAGCCACTCACCCCTGAGTCTGTGACTACCAGTGGTGCATCGCCCAGTAGCCATTTTTGTTTTCCTCTTTTCATTTTGTACGTTGAATGCTTTGAGTTCTGATTTAAGATTAGACACCCAATATTGGGCATTGAGCTCTGATCTTGAATGCTTATGTGGGAATACTAGCACTGAAAAAGGAACGGCTTGCTATTACAAGTGAGTGTGGTAAAATTGGCTGTTGTTCGTATTGATATCATTTGCCATATTTGGTTTTCACGTATATTTTCTATATTTCAAAATCTCCTGCAGTTGAATGTCCATCCATTCTACTGGTAGCAACAAAAATTTACAAGCAAGCAACCAGGCGTGACAACGAAACCTGTCATCAGCCAGTGATTTTCTGGCTACGTGGTGAATTACTAATGTCTATCTTTTGGGCTTGATGCAGTGCAGATAGAAAAATGAAACAGATTCTGCTGCTTATTCAAAGGCTAAGATTGCACCAATTCTGCTAACATAAATGTTATTCGCTAAATCTTTTGATTTTAAAAGCATGACGAATTTTTCTTTTTTTTTTATGTGGTTTGAAGGTTATCTCATTTGACAAACCCAATATATGGCCTATAGTGAGTTAAATCTTGACAATCTATCAAACATCCCAACCTATTAAACAGCCCAATTAGCCTGTTACTCAGCTAACTAGCTGATTATGGAGAAGAGCACTAAATCATTACTGTCAACTATGACTGAAATTAAATGCGCAATAATCGTGAAGAAAATGTATATACCGAGCTGTCAAAGATGGCAGAGGCATCTGTACAAGAACAGTGCTAGCATTGATATTTGAGTTGAACTCAGCTCGCACTTTAATTGTCACTTCAGCCTATAAAAATATGAAGACCATCAGTACATGCTAAACAACGTGTAGACTAGGAAAGTTAGAAGAAGGGGGATCTAAACCACCTTCAGGGATCCTGTTTCTTCAATCAATGCAGTAATACGAAATGGTGGTTTAAAAGGTTGAGTCATACGATAATTCATGACTGGAAACTCACCATCTGGAGGTACCTACCAAACAATGGAATAGTAATTCGTCAAGGAACTCAAAAGCATAACATGTTATTGCGTTATCTATATATTTAAGTTACTGTACTATGTACTTACCAATGACAAAGTTCTATCAATTTCAAAACTATCAAGGTGTACAGACTCATGGAAGTTACAATCATCTAAAATCACAGCACCCGAACCTCTATAATCTGTTAAAGATGATAGAACGGGATTAAGAGAGAATGAAAAGATATACCAATAGCAAATACGATAGAAAAAATCAACTAGCCAACAAAAATCTCTTCAAGAAAATTATCCATCCATCAATGATTAGACCAACAAATATATAAACTCAACAAAAAATATCCCCCATTAACACTAAATATATAATTATTTCAACATAATAATCTAAATATTAATACAGGGAATACGATCAAGAAATATGCCGGACATGTTACCAAGAAAATAACATGACAAAGAAACGTAACACACTTTTTCTCAGTGTTTTAACTTTCAAGGGGAACAAAATATAATGTTGATTGACCTACCACTTGTCCCTATACTCAGATCCTCGTTGAGAGCAAGTCGAATCTCTGGGTTACCAGAAAGATAACTCTTCATTTGTATGGTTCCATCTATCTCACTAGTAAGTATAAATCCCTGCTTCCAACAACAAACTCATCAAAATGCCTCAATTTTATAGCAGTAAATGTATGTAAAAGGGAAGGAAGACATCACAACAGAAAGCATGGAAAAACCATAAAAAGGATGACCAGCATACTCACACTAGAATTGAATGTAACACTTATTTTCTCAATTACATCAACAAATATCTCATCCCTCTTCCTACCACCAGGTTCATTAGCAACCACAGACTTTGTAATAGCCGTACCTGGCATTCGTTTGGTCCCTTGCTGCAAATATAGGAGTAACAAGTCAACAAAATCATGCATGAAATCCAGTAATATGCCAGCAGCAAGAAAATGAATGGATTTCCAATTAGTTAGCTACATACCATAAAAATGGAAGCAGGACCAAGGGGAGGCATCCGTGCAGCATCAATCACTATTGGCTCATTGAAAACATAAGACTTCAAAACCTCAGTGGATGTTGTTTGCACATAACCAAAATCCTGGCACAAATAAACTTCAGTATTAATAAATCAAACAGAAAATGCAGCAGTTAAAACCATGCAACAGTTATTAAGGTTTAAAATGGTTTGGAGAAGCCGTAGAAATATTAATGAAGTAAACAATTAAGTTTCACTTTTCTCGTAAAAAAATAAAAAATCCATACATCATGGTTGGATTAAAACTATCAAGCATCTGTAGATTCTGTACAAATTAAATAGTTTTCCTGCCTCCCAAAATGTGACACTTAGACTAAAAGGTAATTTTACAAAAGTGTGCTTTCATATCTGATCAACCTGTCAGCTTTAGCACATCGAGAGTTGAAAATTGGAAACTTGTTCATGGGAGACTTGGCATGTGAATAGTTGTAGACAACAGTCAATAAAAACTGATAGGAATAATCACTAAAGTGTAAATGACGAAAAGAAATCAAAGGTGCTAGGACAAACGTTTTACCAATGAAGTTTGGGCAAACATGCTTTCACATCCAACATGCATATACAGGTATTTTCCCTAAGAAACCATCAGTTGAAGCAAGAATAGTAAGTAAATACTTACAATCACTTCATCTAGCAATTCATAAACGAGCACAAAGTTCTTTCGAAAGGAGTCTTCGTTAAGAACACCGAGATAATCTTTGATGACACGCGCAATTCTTTGCAAAAGTTCCAAAACAAGAGAAGGGGAGACATTGACTCTGGTTGTAGCAACAAATAGCAATCCAGCAACCTTCACGTGGAAGTAGTTCACACCATCTATATTCTGCGAAAAACAGAAAGGTACATAAATCAAAACGATCGGCTAAAAATCAAAGAAAAGTAAGAAAACTAGGACAAATTGCTCTCACATTTAGGTCTTTTTAGATGACTTTTGCGTTGACCCCTTTAGTTTTAAGCGAGGCAAGTGATAGGTAATACGCTCTTTTTAACACACTCTCTAACCTTCAGTTTTAAACAAAGACACTCATTTCCCATCTCCCTTATGCATTTACTAAAGAAGTGGCAACACACCCATAAGGGATTTTTAAAATCTAAACGGGGAATAGTGAATATCATTTAAAAACTAAAACAAGCAAAGTGCAAATTTTCCTGATTTTTTTTCATCGTTAATCAATAATCAATAAATGACACAAAGCACAACAACTACCATACCCTGAGGGAACATGCAGTCCCAGAAATATATATTTGGAAATGTTTGGAATAAATTCTCGAGAAATGTGAAAAGAAAAAGATGATAAATGACATAATGAATGAAATACCTACAAAAACAGGCGGAGCATCTCCCTCGACATCCTCTTTCCAGAACTTGACTTTTCGGAAGAATGTCTCGGCGCTTCCTTTTTGAGCTTCACCACGATCTGCATTCATTTAATTCATTAATTAGTGAAACCCTAGCTATAAGGTGCAGGGTGGGTGAATTTTGTTGGCAATCACTCCCCGTCGGATAGAAAAATTTAATTGGAAATTGTTTTAATGAAAATGGATTATCATGGAAACGGAAGGGAGAAAGAGAAAATAAAGCACTCACAGTCGCGGTAGACGATGTTGTCGCCTCTCTGAGAAAGCACGAAAAACTGCAATATCATCTTTGCCTCTTCTCCTTCTTCTTCTTCTTCTTCTTCTTCTTCAGTTTTCTCTGTCTTCAACTCAACTCATGTCCTCCTTCTTTACTTTGTCCACGCTTACCAACAAACGACATTGCCGTTTTGCCACGCACGAGCCAGGCCCAGAAGGTGGCAGCATCATTTGACTCGTGTCGTTTTATTATTTTCACTTTTTTTCTATTAAATAAACGTTATTATTATTATATATTTATTTAACGTAACCTTACAGTTGTGTTTATCGAAATACTATAATCTTTGACAAGGATATTTTAGTTAGATTTATTTTATCCATTATAAAGATAAAGATTTTAGTTTATTTTATTCATTTCAGTTTTTAGATGAATATTTTATCTTTAATTTCAAAATTTTAATAGTAGATTTGCTTAGAATATAGATTAGATGAGATTTATTATCTTTAAGAAGATATATAAGTAAGACGCACTCACCTTTCAATCTGTGTTCTTTTATTATCGTTTTATTATTTTCACTTTCTTTCTATTAAATAAACGTTATTATTATAATAATTATTATTATATATTTATTTAACGTAACCTTACAGATTTGTTTATCGAAATATTATAATCTTTGACAAAGATATTTCAGTTAGATTTATTTTATCCTAAAGATTTTAGTTTATTTTATTTATTTCAGTTTTTAGATAAAGATTTTATCTTTAATTTCAAAATTTTAATAGCAGATTTGCCTAGATTATAGATTAGATGAGATTTATTATCTTTAAGAAGTTATATAAGTAAGACCACTCACCTTTCAATTTGTGTTCTTTTATTATATTTGTTCTGTGAGACTTCAATACTAAACACTCGAGGATCCATCCACTGTTGTAAGAATTCTTCTTTGCATCTTGAGGTTGGTTTTAATTCCCTTTTTAATATTATTGGTTTCATATTTGTGTACAAGTATTCTCTTTTAGATTTGAATTGGCTGTGAAATTAGTTGGGTTGAAATATGTTTGGGTGAGTCTCTCTACGTGAAATTAAAATTTGTTTTAAATTTTAATTATATTTTGATTTCTAAATTTAAAAACAAATTAATATATAATTTTTTTAGTTTACAAATATCAATTTTTTTTGTATGCTAACGGGTGTTTTAAGTTGTTATTTATGTTAAATCGTGTTAATTTGTGTAAGCATGTTAAATGTTGTTAAATATGTATATTAATAAGATTAATAGGTTTATAAAAAAAGTATCCTTTCTTTGGACTTCCTGTTAATTCACTCGCCAAGTAGAGGAAACCAGAAAATTTTCTTTTTAATTAATTGATACATGATCGATTACTTTAGAAATAAAAGGCTTACATTTGGAAAAAAAATATTTCATATAAATTGAAAACAAATTTAGTTCAGCCAAAAAACAGTTTTACAAGTAGTTGTGTACTCAAAGTTCTCTGCTGTGTGTTTTGCGGAATGATAGAATTAAGATTTTTTTTATCAAGATCATATGAAAAACGTGTAAGAATTATAAAAAAACACTTTGGAGAGAATTATAAAAAAACACTTTGGAGGGGCTTTTTAAAATTAACCCTGTCACGCTATCGTTGTATCCACGCTAAGCTTTCGGTAATAACCAGGTAATCTTTAATGATGATGTAGCAGACCAATCAAATAACTAAACTTTAATTAATAGCTTCATTTAGTAGCAATTAAATTATAAATAGGATTTTATAAAAATCAAGTGGCAGAACCCAACAAACTAAATACAATTAATTTTGTAAAAAAAGAAATGGTGTAGCCAAAAATGCAAGAAAGAATGAGAAGGGAAAAATGAGAAGGTAGTGCTAGGTGCGAGTACTGGAGCAAAACGCGGGTGTGTGACTCTTGTTAGGAAGAGAGAGAGAAAGGGATATGCAGTTCCATTCAGAAACTCCAAACATCTGAGGCGACAACCTTAGGAATCTCGATCGCTGATAAAACCTATGCAGCCCCCAACACAGTCTGCATTCCAACTTGTTTAAATTCTCTTTTTTTCCGATTCACCCTTCTCGCAATAAATTTTGGGCCTATGAGACCCGATTCTTCGCCACCGTCACTGTGATAATAAAGTTTTCTTTTTTTCAAATAAAAGGTAACCTTTTCTCTTAAGTTTTTTCTACATTTGTAAATAAACTTTTTTTTTTTTTCTCTTTCTCTGTTTGTTAATTAATAATTACTCTCGAGTGTGTTTCTGTGTTTGAACCTGAAATTCTCTACATGACGTTCTATTTGGGTACAGATCTCTGCATGTTCTCAACTTCAGATTAATTAAATGAAAATTTGATATGAATCTAAGGTTCTTAGTTTGGTAGGTTAGTCATAAAGGTTCCAATAGTCTCTTAATTAATTGTGTTTGGGGGAAATTATTGTAATGATACACCAACAACACCTTACACCACTGTATGTTTATGATTATGTACACTTACCAGTCAGTGAACACTGAAAGTTTCTGAATTGTGATGATTGGTTGAAACCACCGGTTTGATTTGTAGGGAATGGCTACTCCGGTTGATCCTCCTAATGGAATCAGGAATGAAGGGAAGCATTATTTCTCCATGTGGCAAGCTTTGTTTGAGATTGATTCAAAATACGTGCCAATCAAGCCGATTGGTCGCGGTGCATACGGGATCGTGTGCTCTTCTGTGAATAAAGACACCAACGAGAAGGTTGCCATAAAAAAAATACAGAATGCCTTTGAGAACCGGGTTGATGCTTTGAGAACTCTGCGTGAACTCAAGCTTCTTCGCCACCTTCACCATGAGAATGTCATTGCTTTGAAGGATATTATGATGCCTGTTCATAGGAATAGTTTCAAGGATGTCTATCTGGTTTATGAACTCATGGACACAGATTTGCACCAGATTATTAAGTCTTCTCAAGCACTGTCTAACGATCACTGCCAGTATTTCCTCTTTCAGGTATGAACCTTTGGCCCATTGTTGGTATAATTCCATAATATTTTCTTGGCTTCTCATTTGTCAACAATTTATTTTGATATCATAAAGCACACGGTTTCAATGCCTGCCAACTGTTTGTGAATGTTTAGTATTGTAGAGTTGACACTGAGCACAAAACATGCATTTTAAACTTGTTTTTATGTTTGTGACAATCTTTTACAGGGATTTTAGTACAAGGTCGATCATAATTAGGAAGTTGTGTGATCTTGTAGTTTTGAAACAGTTGTTTTTCTTGATTTTGCTGCGTTTTACCCCTCTGTCTGTTATATTCCCCCTTGATCTTTTGATCTTGTCAACCTGTCGTCCTTCCTAAATAACTGACATCAATCATGTTGTGGCACATCTATATGGCTTCTTTTTCTGTGTTGCTTAGCTAGTGGTTGAATTCACTAATTGAATGTTCTCATCTGCAGTTGCTTCGTGGCTTGAAATATCTTCATTCTGCTAACATCCTTCATCGTGACTTGAAACCTGGGAATCTTCTGATCAACGCAAACTGTGACCTAAAAATATGTGATTTTGGGTTAGCAAGAATTAACTGCAGCAAGAACCAGTTCATGACCGAGTATGTTGTGACTCGGTGGTACAGGGCACCAGAGCTCCTACTCTGCTGTGACAACTACGGGACATCAATTGATGTTTGGTCTGTTGGATGCATCTTTGCTGAGCTTCTTGGCCGAAAACCGATTTTTCCTGGTTCAGAGTGTCTCAACCAGCTGAAATTGATCATCAATACCCTTGGTAGTCAGAGGGAGGAGGACATTGAGTTCATTGACAATCCAAAGGCAAAAAAGTATATCAAGTCACTTCCTTCTTCTCCTGGAACCCCCTTATCGAGACTTTATCCTAATGCACATCCTCTGGCAATTGATCTTCTGGAAAAGATGCTTGTTTTCGATCCAACAAAGAGGATCAGTGTCACTGAAGCGCTTCAACACCCTTTCATGGCCCCTCTCTACGATCCTAACTGTGACCCCCCAGCTGTGATTCCAATTGATCTTGACATTGACGAGGATCTGGGGGAAGAGATGATAAGGGAGATGATGTGGAAAGAAATGCTTCATTACCATCCTGAAGCTGCTGTAGAAAGTGCAGGGCTGTGCTAATCATACTTCTTCCCTTCAATGGTTATGTTTCCTTCTGTTGGTGCCAAGTAGTTCTAATATCATAACTTGCATCGAATAATTAGGAGGGGTTGTCGTCTGTTAGGTCATTATATGCCCTGTTTTCTATTTATTGAAAGTAGAGAGAAACAGCAAAAACATTATCATATTAAAAGAAGTGTTACTGCTGCTGATGATACACTATATAGTTTTTAACCGCCATGTTGAGAGATTGATTTTGTACTGAACTCTGTATTGTAGTTGTCTCCTTTATTGTACATAAACATGTTCTAGTGTCATGCATAAACCATTTTGTATACTATGTTCTAATGTTTATCAATAATATGTTTTACTGTTTGAAACTTGAAGTGCAATTTTGTTCATGTAAACGGATCATATAACTTTTTAATCACCTTTGTATGTGATAGATCTCAAACCAGTAGACAAAAATTTTGGCAAATCAGATTAGTTCATCCACAGTTATCAAAACATCTGATGAACTTGTAACATTTTTTTTATTGTCTTTTACCCGTCAAAGGTTTTTCCACTGCCTTTGAATATTAATTTAGTAACCTTAGCCAAAACTAATAATGCTTGATAGTATCAGGGATTGCATTTCCTAACTGTTGTGATGGAAATATGTTGTTTACAGCTTGAGCTATTTGAACACACTCTCTCTTAGATATGTCACTTTTCGTGTTATAGTTTGTGTTAAAATGTTTGTTACTCCAAAAAATATAACACAGTTCTTGTTTTTTTAGAAAAAATATTAAGTGATAATTTTCTTAAAAACGCACTGTGTACTTATTAAATTTCTTGATAAGCATGTATCACTTCAAAATATAATCACGGCAAATAGTAGTAAATTTTGTAAGCAGTTACTTTGTAATAATAAGTATTGTGAAAATAATAACTTATTGCAGCTGGTCAATACTTTTTCTGTTCTATTTTTTAGTTTAGTTTCTTCATTTTTCTCCTATTGTTTTGAGATGGACCTTTTTCAAATTGAGTTTTCTATTTTATGAGATTAAACTAATTGTTATGATAGAAAAAATATATTAATACCAATGAAAATGATATATTAACTTATTATAGTAAACATATATTTATTTTAATGATCTTAGAGATAGATTAGAAAATAAAATACAAACATTTACAATTTTAACCTAAAAATAATTAATAAAATTAGTTTGAAAGATGATATATAAATATTTTATTATATATACGAATAGTTGTTGATTATAACAAATACTTGATTGAATATTTTATATATAAAAAAAATCATTTGAGCTATTTATATACATTTCAACTTAGCTCTTTAAATTTTAATGGCAGATATTTTTTTATTAAATAGACCAAACTGTCTTGGATAAATAAACATATATTTAATTATTATTTAAATGACTTAAATTTAATTTTTACTAACTTAACATCAATAACTTCTTTAAAAAAAATACACATATGATATATCTCATAAATTATTACAATTTTCTGTATGGAATACTGGACTGATAAAGTTAATTATCATTGGCTAAACGGCGGATGAATATTTAAAACTTTAAAAATTTCATCCTAGGACAAAATATTTAAAAATTCCTGAATAGAAAAAACAAAACATAAATATTTAACTAAGTCAAGATTAGTTTTATAACATATTTACCTTTTAGTTATTCACATGTTTTTTATTATTGTGTAATATTTTATAGTAATGTTGCATGTCAACCCATGTAATTTGATAACACTTGAATTTATCCCATAATAAACATTAAAAATACCAGAAAATTTTTATTTTATATTTGAAAAAACAAATATCTCATCCTTCCTCTTCTGCAAACAAATGCAAGCGTGCATAAAATTGATATGGCTTTTAAGTAGAATCTTGGTGGGCTCCTATCTCTATTAACTTGACCCAACAAAAATGAAATGATTTGGACCATTTCTTCCTACATCTTCATAAACTTCTCTCTGCACTTTCATATAATGAAAAATATGCTTTTACCTTTTTTAATTATACAATTTAGAAGTTATATTTTAATAAAAAATAACTTTTAAAATATACAATAATGATTATTTGACTTTGTAATCAAGAAACCATTTTCTCTTTAAGAAAAATTTTATAAGTTCAAATATACATTTAATTTTTGTTTATGAATAAAATATAAAATTACGAAGTGACACAGTTATCATCAATCACCATTAATTATTTAAATAGTGTTAACAAAAATTATCAAATTGAATAAAATTGACAAAAATTAAGATCTAATTAAAAAAAATATTATGACTAAAATGATAAAATTAAAAAAAAAATCAGAAACCTAATATATATTTTAACCATTTAAAAATCTCTAAATTGTGTAATTTGACAGTCAAATTACTTTTGGAGTATATAATCAAAATTATATTTTTCTTAATCGTAACTTTTGGAAGTCAATTTTTTATTTTTTTACTTTCGACATATAATTCAAAACTTATTTTTGGATTGTATAATCCGAAAAAACTAAAAATACTTTGCCTTGTTTATATAATGCACTCTCAATTATGCGAAACAATAAAATCGAGCTATAAGTTTTCAATTCAATTTATAATGCACTTCGAGAGAATAAATAAAACAAAATTGCCTATGTTATTTTTAGTTGTATTTGCATCTTTGTTTTAAGGTGTGTATAAAAGTTGGAATATTTCTAATTTTTTTTTATATTCTTTATTATTGATAAAAAAGAAAAACATATTTAATTATTATGAGATAATATATTATTCGTCTAACTTAAATAACGAGAAATGTAAACAATTTACATATACATTGAAAATAACAATATATTTTGATGTTTTGATGGAAGATATAAATGCATTGCATTTACTGCGATAATTTAGGTAAGTAATGTGAAGATAAATTAAGAAAAATAAATGAAAGTGCATTATAAATTGAAAACTTATAGCTTGATTGTATTGTTTTCACATAATTGAGAAACTATCCATGTTATGGAAAAACTCATGAAATGAACCTAGTCATTATGGCATGTCATGAATGAATTAGTTTTTATACCTGTAAACCAGGAGAAATTCAACCACAAATCATTTAAATTTAAGACAGAATAAAATATTGAATGAAAAACTAAAAAGAAATATATTCTATTTTACGATAAATCAATTAAACCCTTTGTTAAAAATACATAACAGAGTAATATTTCATTAATTGTAATATTTAATGTTAATTCCGCTGATATTATTCTAGTATTTTAGTTTGTTCCAAAACTATAGTTATTTTATAGATTTAGAGTAATATTTCTAGAAATTTTCGATTGTACTTTTATTTATTTAATGTAATATTTAACTACTTAAATAAAAAGTAATATATAAAAATATTCAAATATGCACTCGTTCCATTATATATTATGCAAAATTTGAACATAAAAATTTCCTAAAAAGATAATATACACTCTGTATTTTTAAATACGAGAGGTACCTCAACATTTGATTTGTTAAAGATGCAGAATTAGATTGACACCGTATAATGTATTCTGGAGTGAAATATATATTATTATTATTTTTTTAAATTTAGAAGTGATAATAAAAAGATTTAGAAATAAATTTTATAAAAATTTATGAGTGATTTAATTGATGTGATAGATTAAAAAATGTTTTAATAAATATAAAATTAAAATGATCAAAATGTTCTTTTATATAAAAAGGTTGTATAAAATGATATTTATATGAGTTACATTTATTTTATAAAATTTATTTAAAATAATAAAATTAAAAAATATATATGTAATAAATTAATAATGACATCATGTGTGGTAATTGTCTATCTTCCTGGAAAAGCACTTCAAATTCAGATTACATTCTAATAATATATCATTGTTCATAAATTTAGAAAAGAACTTCAAAGAGACTGGTGGCTCACTTGCTTTTTAAAAACAAACATGGTCCAAAGGAAGAAAAACTATATTGTCATGGATCGAATCTATTCTATAATGGATTTGGAAGACCCATTAGTTTAATAAAAAATGTATTTGGGACTATCATAGATCGGATCCAGTTGTCATGGATCGAATTCACTCTCACATTTCCTCATGGATTGGTTCCACTGCCACCCTCATGTACCCGGGGTTGAGAATGCTTCCGTTGGAGGGGGAGTCTACCAATGTGGTTGAAGGGACTTGAGGGGGAGATTGTTAGGAATACAAGTATGAGTCTAAGTCCCACATTGACCAAGGTTTCATTGGTGTTGTTCTCCCCAATAAAACCCCCTTTGTAAAACCTCTCAAACGACCTCAACTTAACTGAGAGTGTAGAATCAGTAAATCCCACAAATCGTCACCTTTTCTTGCTCTCAAATTTACCTAAACAAACGTAGATCTCACTCCTAATCCGTTGCTGCATTTTTTATGAAAAGTTATTCCCTTTAAGTAAAGCTTAATCTCTTAAAGAAGTATATAGATATTTAAGAAAATAGATTGTTATCTTAACCCTTGGTAAAGAAACAAGAAACGGACATTGATGAGAAAGGTAGGATACAAAATGTTCATAGAAATCATTCCATTTGAGACATTGATTCAGAAATGAAGGTCTGAAAAGATAGGGAGGTCAGAGAACTTAGTTTCCATCAACTTGCTTAGAAATGTAGGTTTTGAGTTAAAAATATTGCATTTGTTTTTGTGAGGTTCCCATCTTGAAGGGACCACTTTATTGCAGTTTGAGTGATGAGCTACAACAATCTGGGAAACCCTACTTCACTGACTTTACACTTTATGAACAATAATTTGCCCCTACCTTCACATTTATGGAAACACACACCATCTTCAAATCAATCAATCAATAACGCATTACAAAAAGGAACTCCTATTATCCTACAACATTTTCTCTCTGTTTCTGTAGGAGTACGTAGGATAACAAAGAACAGATCAAAAAGAAAAAGAAAGTGAAAAAGCAGCTAGAAGATGAGATACATACACCATACATTACAAGTTAAAGTAGATGACTGTTTATACCACTGCAATTTTTGCTCTATATATGTACATGGAGTGTTAATGCATTAATTCCTTTTTGTTTTTTTTTTCATCACAAATATAAAAATGTAGAAAATTCCATAAAATACAAAACTTACAGAAATTGGTTTCATCTAACTGTTACATCAGTGTACTTGCCTGTATTGTTTTTATTCGGATTCTTGCTTATATAAAACTTCGTACTACAAAAATCATATTCTTTAATTTTTAATAACATTGACATTTTTTAGAAGGAATATAACATTGGCACGTTTAATCTTATATGTCAAAATAAATCAAAGTAGAAAAATTAAAAGTTAAGCAACAAAGAAGATAGTAGAAATTGTATTTTAATTAAGAGAGATAATTAAAATACAACATAGCATGTATTAATTTTTTTAGAGGGAATATAACATTGGCACGTTTAACCTTTTCTTTTAATTAAACAAGTTATAAGTTAATTAAGATAGTTTAACTCAACTGGTAAAATAATTGTTAACTTCACAGCATGTATTAATTTTTTTTCCTTATCTATATATATATATATATATATATATATATATATATATATATAAAAACAAGTTAATTATAAGTAAATAAAAATGACTTGCGAAATAAGCTATACCCATGAAAATATATCATATTTGATTTTCTTTTTTCTAAACAAGAGTGGTTCCCTATTTATTTTATTTTCTTTTGACTTGGGTCTTTTAAAATTAGTTTTAAAAAGTATAAATAAATTGTCTTTAAAAAAATGAAAGTAAATAGTGGTAGCATGAGTATATATTATAACTATATATAAAACTGTGCATTAATTTTGTTATGAATAATTAAAGTTGCGTAGTTTATATTTAGTTAATTTTAGAAAGGGTTAATTCTTATGTTATTGAATGTATGATGGTTGAAGTGTTTGCACACCTAACGAATATATGGTATATCCATTTATAGTGACTGTTCTCCTTATTCAACAATGCACAATGTTTTTGGGTTTTGGCATCATTCCTCTTCCCATCATTATTCCCTTCACTTTCTTTCTTATGCATTTGCCTCAAATGGAATACGTAAGAAACAACAATTAAGATTTGTATTTAGTACTTTTAATCAAATATTATTATGCTTTATTTGATGTTTCCTACGTATTTCAGGATTATATTTGAGTTGTTTATACTGTTTGACACATTTTTATTTTGCTTTAATGTTGAGTCAAATACTATTATGAAACGCGTTTAAAATGTTAAATAAACTTAACAAAATTTTGATTAAAATAACTAAATCCACATATTTTGAAAGATGAAAGACTAAATTTGTCAAGAATTTTGAAATAGACTAATTCCAAAATTCATTAAGAACCAAAAATATATTTAACCATTTCTTTTTTAACTTTCTTACTATTGTCAAATTTCTATCAACATTATAAACAACTTCATCGATTTCGTTTTTTTTTTTTTAATAAAGTGATCTATGAATATATTTAAATTATGATTTTTAAAAGTTGCTTTTAGTTTATATTATGAAATTATTTTCTACCTACCAGAGCATGAAATGATAAAAGAACAAGAAC
>Ga0214544_1006699_pt1 | contig 20976 bp, 25 predicted proteins | sample CNSS3metaG_FD_160074 | JGI IMG/M metagenome (GOLD analysis project Ga0214544, IMG submission 160074) | Root nodule microbial communities from cowpea collected in UCLA plant growth center, Los Angeles, California, USA - CNSS3 | ecosystem: Host-associated > Plants > Roots > Nodule | place: USA...
GTCGCGGTCTGCATTTCTGCGACGATACCTTCGATCGTCGTCGCATCGGATTCGATAGCCCCGCTCAAGGGATAACATCCAAGGGTGCGAAAGCGGATCATCCGCATTTCCGGCGTCTCGTCGCAGTTAAGCGGCAATCGCTCGTCGTCAACCATGATCATCGCACCATTTCGATGCACTGTCGGTCTTCGTTTTGCGAAGTAGAGCGGAACGACCGGAATTTTCTCGATCATGATGTATTCCCACACATCGAGCTCGGTCCAGTTTGACATCGCAAACACGCGCATGGTTTCGCCCTGGCGAATTCGTGTGTTGAACAGGCTCCAGAGCTCCGGCCGCTGGTTACGGGGGTCCCATACATGTCCAGCCGAACGGAAGGAGAGTATCCGTTCTTTCGCGCGACTCCTTTCCTCATCGCGCCGGGCTCCGCCAAAGGCGGCATCGAATCCGTGGAGGTCGAGCGCCTGTTTCAGCGCGTCCGTTTTCATGACCTGGGTATGGAGGGCGGAGCCGGAATCGATCGGATTGATCCCACGCACGCTGCCGTCCTTGTTGACATGGACAATCAGGTCGAGGCCGAGCCGCCTGGCTGTCGCGTCTCGGAAGCTGATCATCTCGCGGAACTTCCAGGTCGTATCGACGTGAAGCAGGGGGAAAGGTAGTTTTGCCGGATAGAACGCCTTGATCGCAAGGTGTAGCAAAACGCTTGAATCTTTTCCGATCGAGTAAAGCATGACGGGCCTTTTGAACTCGGCGACCACATCACGCATGATTTCAATCGATTCAGCTTCGAGACGGTGCAGATGTTTTGGCAGCATATATCTTGTTTTCGGTGCAGGATCTCTGTTCTTCTCCGCTCTATGGCTCCAGCCCAGAGCGGGAATATCCGCGGCAGAAATGGCCGGCCAAGGCGCATGGCTCGTCAATGAGGCCAAGCCCCGTTCGACAGCACACTTCCACGCAGCAGCATATCGCATTCTGCCGCTCGCACGGCCGGCGCGTGCGGCACACCTGATCCGGAGATCAACGTGCCGGTTAAGGATCTTGGCTAAAGCAACCAGCGTTGCTTGATCACAAGCATTCAGAGTCCTTAGGAACTCCTTACGATCTGCTCAAGCCGCGCGACCTCGCCTCGCAACATCTCGATAGCCACGTCCCGGTTCTCCGAAACGTTCCAACTAGTGTGGGCCGACTCTCCAGCGTGAGATAAACCGGACAGTCCTCCCGCCTTGGCACTTCGCAAATCCCACCAGGTTCGGAATATCCGACGATAAAGTTCGGTTAGTTCCCGTCCCCTGTCCAGAACTCCGGCTTTCTGGGCATGCAACAGTTCCTGCTCATATCCAAGTTCTACGAAAAGCTCGGCACCGACCAGATCGGTCACGGTTTGCATCTCTTCGACGCTCAATTGAGATTGCCACGATTTGACAGAGCTTTCGTCGATGGTGTTTCGTTCCAGGATTTTTCGGTCTCCAAAGCTGCTGGATTGAAGATAATCTGCTCGTCCCATGCTCGCCGATGCGACGCCTCCAGGATCACAGCCGAGCGCTGTCAGTAGACGCTGAATTTCCTCGTCCGGGCGCGCCACGAGCAGTTCGTATTGCACTAAATGAGTCTGCGGGCGAGTACGTTGCGCGACGAGCCTAGGAAGACCCAAAACCAAATCCGCCAGCGAAGATATTATGCCATCGGGCAGTCGAAGCATGAGATCAGCGAGATTGGATACGCTGACCGGCTGCGCGCTTTCTGCCCGCAGTGGGATGCCCCAGGTCGATTTCAATGAAGCGGCGATTGCGTAGGGATTGCGCATCAGAAGGATGTGTGGCGCGTTCGGATAAACGGATCCAACAAAGTCAAGCGCGGTCCAATAGCGTGGTGTCTTATCTATGATGATGCGCTTGCCCGCTTTCGCCAGATATTGATCGTATGCTGCATCTGCAAAAGCGCGGCTCACGATCGCGCGATCTATCCGTCCCAAGAATTCGGAGGTGGCGGCCTCAATTAGAGAGCTGCCGGCCGGATGACGCCGATCCACCTTGCCAATTGCTTCAAGCGCCAGCATTAACCAGGGTTCAGGCGGAGCCACAATGTCTGGATGGAGCTGCAGCAAATGTGCAAGGAGTGTGGTCCCGGATCGTGGAAGACCAAGGAGAAAGCACACCTCAGGTGAACGACCAACACGTCCGCTCATCATTCAGACACTCGTGCTTGGCAAGCGCCATCTGTCGACGCTAGCTCGATTGGGCGAAACAAAGCCGGCCGCCGGATCACATGGGGGCAACCGCTTGCAAGGAGTCGAAAGGACAAGAACTTTGTCTGCCACTCATGGCTTGAGACCCGTTCAGTCCGATCAGGCGGGATCACAGAACGACAACTGAAATCGCTTCCCCGATTGCTCGATCGATAAAACGAAATCAAGCAACAGCTCAATTGCACGAAGATTGACTGCGAATATGGCAACGTTGAAAAGAACTATACGAACGTTTGCCAAGACCGCGCGCGGCACATGGAAGGTTGCTACGTATAGAAGATGGGTGCGCTGGGGCATTGAAGAGGTAACTGCGACATGCACCTTGCTGAGGCTCGGCAGACACAAACAATTTCGGCATATGAGCGGAGCGCTGCAAAGAAGCAGACCATATCGCGGACATCACACTTGGCAGGACGCAGAAATCTTCTCAGCGCGGGAGCGATCCAGACGCTACCTCCAGTGAGCGCCGCCGTTGGTCGGTCAACACACTGGATCGGCCCTTCATGTGAGAGATCCATGACGGCGCCATCAGCAAGGCAATGTCTTCACTGCGGATCGGTCACACCCGTTGAGACCACGTCTAAGATAGTCCGTCAATAATGAGAGATGCTGGAGCTCCCACCGCGACAGTGAAACACTATCCAAACACTCTCTCAGCGCGGATCCGTAAAGCTAAATTTCCGACAAAATTTCTATGGGTACTGAGGGCGGCCCAGCGAGCCGCCCTATCGCGCCAGTACCAGCGCTGCTCAAAACTACCGCTGATGTCCGAGTCCGATTCCAAGATGCAAGGCCTTCTGGCGGAGCGCACCGACGCTGCGTTTGGTCATCTTTGCTATTTTTATGACCGGGGTTCGGGCCTTCGAATGGACTTTGAGCTCCTTGATATCTGCCCTCGTCCATTCGCGCCGCGTAACGCGTTTCTTGGTTGCTTTCTTCACGATGAATGCTCCTTTTGAGAGGAGCGGCTTGTAGCATAGTTTTCACGGCACGACGACCGCAAAAAGCAGACGATATAATAAGAGTGGCGTCAGGTATAACTTGGTCATGCGTTCCAAACGCGAGACGTCTGGCTAGTACAGCTGTGGAACTGCAAACCTCATATACACCTCGCCCTCTGAGAACGTTCCCCATCGACGCCCTTCTATTTGCAGCGAAGCAACCGACACGCGCTAGAATGAGTAAGCCAACGCGAGATCAGTTTAGCCGACCGTCTCGACCACGCTGATGTGCATGAAGAGGCCAGAAGCCTCATCCCTCAGGTTTAAATCACAATATCCCTAGCCGCGTTGAACAACTTCCTAATACCAATTACAACGCCACTGTTTCAAGATGTGACTTCGAGATCTAGTTGAGTACATCACGATCAGCAAGGGGTTGAGCGGCTGGCGGTCACCCCGGTAGCGGTTTACGTGGGCTCAATCGCTTGCCGTGGGGCGCTTTCTGCCCGCGTTCCTTCCCAGCTGCGAAGTCAAAGGCGCAGTTGCTCAGCTTTCGGCTGTTGGGCGATCTGCATAGTTCACTGATCTAAGTGTTCGAGCCTCTCGAGATATTCCCTTCCCTCCTCGGCGAGGATCCCGCACCCGGCCTCCCGCATCAGCTTTGGTCGAAAATGCCCAGTTGGGGCGCGCGGCCTGCGATGCGCTTCATATGAGCCGGCCACTCCGGGCCGCTGCTATACAAGTAGCCAATGCTGCTTAACGACTTCGATGCTCGACCGACCCGTGCGGCTAGCCGGTAGGTATCTTCAGTATAGACGTGAAAACTCACGCGCACGCCATTGACCCAAGAAAAAGCCTCATAACACCTATTTTGAGGTAAGCTCCAGAGGCGCGCCCCGCTTTCAAAAGAAAAGCTTGCTCGCTAAGCCCAATACGCGATGCCCCCCTGGTCTGGTCGCTTTAAGCGACTTTTTCGACGCATCGGCCACATCCTGCCCGAAGCTTCCGAAGAACGGTTCAGCATAAGATAGCGGCGTCGACTAGGAGTGTGAGGAGATCTCAACCGCCTTGGACCAGTACGAGATCAAACGACGTCGGTGGTAACCACGCTGTTGTACATCTTGACGAATGACGTCGCTCACGGAACGGACCGCCCGCCTCTTTCTCTTCCAATTGCCGTCCAATCCCGGCGGGATCCCAAAGCCTGTCGGGACGACCAAAAGATCGTGTCTTCGGTTCAAATAGATATCGAACATGTGGTATCTCTTGTCGCGCGAGCGTAGATCGGCCGTTCATCGGTCTGGTGACATTGAAGCAACAGTCTCCCTTAAAGTCACTGGACGATCAAATGACATTCGAAAGCTCCATCCTGATACGTCAAGACCATCACGGGCACGATGGTGCAAGATCTGAGCGTGTTCACGTCCCAACTTACGTCCGCTGAGAGGCGCACTCGACGAGCGTCGACCTGAAACGTGCGAGAGTACATCTAATTTTACTCAGCTACTTTGCGGCTCTGCGGCTCTGCGGCTCTGCGGCTCTGCGGCTCTGCGGCTCTGCGGCGCTTACGCTACAGTTTTTGGTTCTGGCAACTAGTTGATGCAGCATAACTTTGACAAGTTCTAACGAGCACACCTTCGCCAGCTATCAGGCTCCCAAAGCAATGGCTTTACGAGCCGCCGCCTCCGGTACTAGTCGAAGTAATCCTTGGACCCCTCTTCGCGGACCGCATCGACAGTAAAGCAATCCCCCCGGCAAAGATCCACCTATGGCGCTGCCGAGCCGGGATGACCGGAAAGCGATTGTGTTCAAGGATCCTGGCCAGTTCGGGGCCCGCGTCTTTGACTAAAACGAACGTCAGGAGGGACCGAAAGGACGTTGATATCTATGTAGAGGCCGGACAACAGCAGGTCGTCATCGTCGCAAGCTGGGGAATTAGTTTTGAATGGTTCGGGCGCGACTATCACTTGCGCATTGCTTCTGGCAAATAGTCGGTCATCGCTCGAGACCGCACCAACAGAAGGCTCATCGGTCGATGCACGATCACGTTAAGCTCCCGCAACGTGTCCACAATTGCTTCGACGTGCTCATTCAGTTCGTCGACATAGCGGTCCTCGATCCCGTGGCGGACCGGTGCGCGAGCTCACGCACCTGCTGCCGCCGACAGAGAACGCGGATAATACCAGTCCGAGCGAAGCTCAAGATTGTTATAAAGGAATAAGTCGCAAGAGAGTTCGCGATCATGAGCCGCATGATTAGTGGCCGTACCCACCACAACTTCCTTCAATCTCGACCACTCGTCGTACGAATCTAAAGTCACGCTTACCCGTATCGGCCGTGCGTTCAGGCTTCATAGACCGACTGCCGAGTCCGATCAAGACGCGAGCGTAGGATACAGTCTCATAGGCACGCTCGCCGAATACGTTATCGCGGGCAAGCAAGCCGTCCATGCTAATGGCGATGCTATGGACTGGCGAGCACGCCGGTGAACGTCGCGGCCGTGAATAGCCTTGGTCGGTGCTGAAGATGTCGCGCTTCCGTGGAAAACTCAGGAAGTGCGAAACCCTTGCTTACTCAGGCCGTCCTTGCGGGATGCTCGAAAGGCTGATGTGGACGGATTAGCTAAGGCAGGTGGGGTTCGAAGCTCCAATACATCTGCGAATATTGTCCAATCGCGGACACTCTTTTGCTTGCAAAATTCAGCCTCCGCCTGCTGAGCAGCAGCACTCAGGGAGGCGGCATCGACCTTGAATGCTGCCTGGCACGCACGATGCTCGCCGCCGGTATCGTCACAAACGGTCTTAATAAACCGAACATTAAATGAAGGCATGCCCCTCGCTTCCCGTGGTTCGCTTATCGACTATTCTGCCATTCGCATCGCGAGTATTTGATCTGCCTCAAGTAGCCCCCCAAGAGGTCTGTCCGCCCATCCAAAGATCGATCAGATGTAACGGCGCGGCACGAGCCGCTTGCGCGCGCAGATTTCTCATATACGCCGGCGAGGGAGTATGCGCGCAGGCGATCGTGCGGCAATCAGGCCAGGAACCCCGTCTTCCATCCGACGGTCCACCAGCCGCCCCCACGGTAAGCCGATCATAAGGATTGTCGCAGCCCACGTTTCGATGAGCCCAGGTCCAGGACTCCAGTGCCGAGACCTAAAGGTGGGATCAGCCCCGACAAGGCTACCGACGATGAAGGCGAACAATCGTTTGACCATCCGTGTGCACGGAGCAATGAGGAACAATGCTGCCGTAGCCCATGGAGGTGAGTTGCGCCTCAAATCAACACGCTGGCGTGATGCAGAGAATGCGATGGATTCGCGGATGCCCGAGTTCGGACATGTGCACTGCCACGCGGTGGTTTGCGGCACGTGGCGGCCGCTCGAGCTCAACCACTCCCGGACGAACGCGGCTTTTGACCCGCATCAATGCTACGACGGCTGTGTCCTGATAGAGTTGATCTTCTAGTAAGGTCAGACGCATGGCAGAAAGAACGACTTGAGCCCATGATGCTCTCATGTCCAAGCACCAGCCATCACTTTTTAGGACTCCTTTCGGGCGCAGCCGAGCCCCGGGTTGATGACCTACACATGGTAAGTTGCGCCGCTTGCGATGGCGTCTACTTTATCGACCTGCGGACAGGCCCGATTATGGGCTCCGAGCAGCGCTACGTCCCTCCTATTGGTGTCAACCGAATCGGGCGTCTTCGCGCTCTCGCTGGAGCACGTGCTACGCGCGCGAGAGCGCGGCTGAAGTCGCCCGCACTCCACGGGATGACGCCGCAGAACACGGAGTTGTCTCACCAACAAGGGACGTGACATGACAGAAAACCGGGCCATTTACCCCGCCACAGGCCAGATTGCTGGAGCTGCAGACCAGTTTAGTTCGTGCAGAGTTACAAATAGCAACAGCCGAGGCCTTGAGCTGCCCCAGATCCATTCGACGGAAGCTCAGGCCCTGTTTCCCGGGGAAAATCCAAATATTCGCGAGCGGACAGTGTTCCGGACCAACGATGCCACCGACTGCCCTCTGCCGCGGCTCACGCCATCAAGACCGCGCGCCGTCCGGTCGACTCGCGCGGAGCCTGCTCGCGCGGACGCCAAGCGATGTTCGTAATGTTCACAAGGTTGTCTGAATTTGTCAGCTCGCAGCGATGAACTTTGTTCAGGATCAAATGGCGATTTGATCTGGGAGCGGCTCGAAATCATGCCGCCCTTCGATCAGGATCTGGAGATTGCCGTGATCGAGGGGAATTCAATTCACCGGGTGGTCTTTCCCTGCCGCCGGGCGTTCGCCGGATGGATCAACGCGAATACCGGAGAGCACGTCGCCGTGCAGCCGACGCATTGGCGTATCTGGCTCGGATAGCGACGGCGATTCTGCACAATAGAGTGGTGTGAGTTGAAGCAGGAACTGGCTTCGGGGCCCTCTCCTCGGACACTATCTGGGGTCCATCGAATGAGAGCGCCTGACGGGGAAACATGTCCGAGCGGACTGATGAGAAGCCCTTGCGGTGACGTCCGGCATCACCCCTCTCATTGTTGTCGCAACCGTTCCCACTCTTTTTATGAGCGACACCACGGTGTAGATTTTGTCTCTCAGACCAAACGATCGCTTAGCACGGCATAAGGAGCTACGATAAACGTATCGATATGAGTCCATATTCTCGGCCAATGTTCTCGCCTTGGTGAACCGTCGGCTATTCTCTTTTGGCCAAGTACCGCGAGCCGTCAGCGTCCTTTCTCCGGGTGCACATCCGTTCCAACCATCAACCGGGGCCAAGCACTTTTTGTTGGCCCCAAGTCTTGCCGCGAGATTATGGAGGGCCGTATTGACCACAAGCGAGTAGCTTGGTCGAGAACAGACCGAGCGCCGGATCAATGATTTTGCGGAGACGATGCAGCGCGCAGTTCGCGGGCGGCAGCGACCATGTTGGTTATCGCAGGCCGCACCTCCTCCCATTTGCGCGTTTTTAAACCGCAGTCCGGATTGACCCAGAGCTGTGATTCTTGCAAACGCGTCCGAGCCAGCACCATCAGCTCCTTCATTTCGCTCACCTCGGGAACGCGTGGAGAGTGGATGTCGTACACGCCAGGTCCGATTTGATTTGGGTATTCGTACTTGCTGAATGCGCCCAGTAGTTCCATTTTCGATCGCGACGTCTCGATCGAAATGACATCCGCATCCATTGCAGCGATCGCACCGATGATGTCGTTGAACTCGGAGTAGCACATATGTGTATGGATTTGCGTCTGATCGGTAACGCCTGATGAGCAGATGCGGAAGCACTCTCCGGCCCAATCGAGATAGGCCTTCCACTCCGATCGGCGCAAGGGCAATCCTTCGCGAAGTGCAGCTTCGTCGATCTGTATCATGCCCGCACCGGCATTCTCGAGGTCGCGCACTTCGTCGCGGATCGCAAGCGCAAGCTGACGGCAGACCTCGCTCCTAGGAATATCATCGCGAACAAACGACCAGTTCAGGATCGTCACCGGTCCGGTCAACATCGCCTTCATTGGCTTGCTAGTCAGTGATTGCGCGTAACGCCACCAGTCCACAGTGATCGGCTTCGACCGCACTACATCGCCAAACAGGATCGGGGGCCGGACGCAGCGCGAACCATAAGACTGTACCCATCCCTTCCTGGTAAATAGGAAGCCGGCGAGTTGCTCGCCAAAGTACTGCACCATGTCGTTGCGCTCAAATTCGCCGTGCACGAGGACGTCAAGACCGATGTCCTCCTGCCAACGTACGGCGCGGGCTATCTCCTCCTTGATGAACCTATCGTATTGCTCGTCGCTCAGCGCGCCTCGCGCATGCGCCGCCCGAGCATTTCTGACTTCTGTGGTCTGAGGAAACGATCCGATCGTCGTGGTGGGAAAAGCTGGTAGTCCAAAGCGTGCCCTTTGGATCTCGGAACGACGTGCAAACGGACTTGCGCGCCGGCGCATCGTCTGGTCGATTGCGCTCATCCGGGCAGCGACATTGGCATCATGGATCTTCGGCGAAGTCCGGCGGGCAGTCGCAGCGCATTCCGAATCGGCAAGAGCGAGCCCGACATTTTGGTCGCCAGCGAGTGCTCGCGCCAGGATCGCAAGCTCACGCATCTTCTGAACAGAGAAAGCAAGCCAGCTCTTGACGTCGGACGTGAGCCCGGTCTCGAGTTCAACATCGACCGGCACATGAAGCAGCGAGCAGGATGGAGCGAGCTGTACACGGTGCTTGCCGAGCTTCGCAATCGCGGGCTCCAACCGCCGACGGAGCGACGACAAGTTCGATCGCCACACATTCCGGCCGTCGATGACACCGAGCGACGTGACGAGATCTCTTCGACCGACAGCAATGATCTGATCCAACAACTCTGGCGCTCGAACCAGGTCAACGTGCAGACCCGAGACTGGGAGCCTCAAGGCGGTATCCAAATTGTCGCCTAGGTCGCCGAAATAGCCGGCAACCATGATCTTGATAGCCGGTCCCTCTTTTGCGAAACGGTTATAAGCATGTAGCAGTGCTTTTCGTACCGCTTCGTCCAGATCAAGGACCAGGCAGGGCTCGTCAAACTGAACCCAACTTGCCCCTCGTTCGGCCAATTCATGCAGAACCTCAATATAGATCGGTATCAAATCATCTAGTAGGGATAGGGGCTGGAACGCGCCATCGGCACTCTTGCCGAGTTTTAGGAATGTGACGGGCCCGATCAGGACAGGGCGGGTCTGAAAGCCGAGAGCCTTTGCTTCCTCATACTCTTCGATGGGTTTGCGAGAGCAAAGTCTGAACGCCTGTCCCTTGTAAAACTCGGGAACCATGTAGTGGTAGTTGGTATCAAACCACTTAGTCATTTCCTGCGCGGGTGCGCCAGACCCCCGCTGGCGGAGACCGCAACTCGCATCCTGGTCGTCGCATTGTGATCCGCGAGCCATGGCGAAGTACGTCTTGAGGGAAACGTAGTCTCCTTTCGAGGCGTAGATCTCCGGGATAGCACCAACCATGACACTTGTATCAAGCACCTGATCATACAGCGAGAAGTCATTCGACGGAATGATCGTGACGCCGAGAGATTTCTGACGAGCCCAGTTCGCTGCGCGCAGCCCGGATGCGTCCTCGAGCAATTGCTGTTCGCTGATCTTTCCCGCCCAGTAGCTTTCGAGAGCGAGTTTGAGCTCACGCCTTGGACCGATGCGTGGCGTCCCGAGCGTAGCAACCGGAATAGAGAGAAGAGACATAGTGTTAACCCCTGTTGGGGACAAAGGCCATGGGGACGCAGGCAGAGAAGTCGCCCATGCGACGGCTGCTTGGCGCACCACCGAGACACCCCGCCCGTGGACCAATACATCGTCGGGGCAGGTCTCCTGGCTTGCTGGTCATCGCTGCTGTCCGGCCTTCCCGAAGCCGTGCTGGCTTCAGTGACATCGTTGGACAGTAGCTCGCCGCTCACAGTTGCGGGGGCAGCGCCGGCATTTGCACCGGCTTCCCTCTTAGCTCCGGATCAAGTGGGATTCGGAGAACCTCGACGACTTGGATTATCGACAGGAGGACTCTTCCGTCAACCTCTCAGATCATGTGCCAAGCTAATCTGCGACATCTAGGCGAATAACCGTGCCATTCTATGAGCAGCGCAATCTAGCAACATACGGGACGAGCAGGTTGACTTGCGTGCTAACCAGACTTCAACGTTCATCGATTAAGTCGGCTTCGTGTCGCCAGCCATCATGTAGGCCGCACGCCGACGCCAACGATCGCGTACCACACGGTTCAATGACGGCAAACGCACTGCCGATTCTCATCAGGCACTTGGCATCGAAGCGTTCACCTCTTCCGCAAACTATCCGGTGCGGGAAAGGATCCACAAACTGCGGCCGATACACTGAATGGAAACATCAAACGTGCGCAGGTTGGAAAGTCGACAAGAGGGACATAAAACCCGTGCAACTCTCCGCCCGCTCCCTGGCACAAAGAATGCAAGCCGCTCGACATACCTAGTCTCTCTTGCTGGGTATGTCCAGCTCAGCCAATTGAAGCTGTCGCGGGCTAGGGAAGTTAGCGGCGCATGACATAGAGGGGAGCGCCTGCCCGCGCGGGATAGCCACGGGTGCTCCGTCGCCTCTCCGTGATCTTCTTGCGCTCGCTCATAGCAGGTTCAAGGTTGCCCGCTTTGAAAGATGTACGGATGAAACGCGATAGGCCGAGGGTTATGAAGAGAATGTCTGGAAGACCGACGCTATGGCTTTGCCTGAGCGGACTTCTAATCTGCTTCGCCTGGTCGGCTGCCATGAGCAACACCATTCGCGCCAGCGACAACCCACTTGTCGAAAGACTCAAGTCAACGTGGCGAGCGCAAGATGGTGAGACGATAGAAGAAATCATCTCCAATGTCTCGAAGGTGGCACAGTTCGTCCCTCAGATGTGGGGGGTCGTTGAACTTGGCGAAAACGACTATGTTTTCGTTTCATGGACCAGGCACCGAGACAACAAATCAGACGAACAGTACGCTATCACCTGGAAAGTCGCGCTCGACGGTACGATTGAGCTTGCGTCGACCTATGCGAAGCCGATGGAATTGGGCTGGCGTGCCCTAGCGCTCTCGTTGATCGCCAAAGAAGTCGCAGATGGTGAAAGGGACGCAAACCTTAGCTTTCTGCATGATCCAAGTAACTTCAACTTTGTGACTACGCCGCAAGGCCGGCTCGGCGATCTTCTGCGGCAGGGCCGATGCACTATCATTGAACCTGTTGGGGTAGACTACTTACCCAAGCAGAATGACAAGCCGAACGAGAAAGGCGACCTATGGCGCATTCTGCTCTTGGTGAATTGCGATATCCAAGGACCACGTTATTTTACACACAACGGGGTCATCACTTTCGAGAAGAGCGAAGGCCAAGATTGGGAGCCACAATCCTCCTTTGCCAAGCGCATCGCGAAATTTCCTCCTGGCTCCTGGTTCCAACGCACCGAGCCAAAGGAAGAGGAAGACTTAGGGGACCGAAGGCCTTAGTAGACGGCCGCGCAGAGCAACATCGCACCGCAGCTGCCGTACGGTCGAAAGCCTCGTACCAACTGCAAGACATACCCGCTCCGCAGTTGCGTTGCTTACGGCTCCGCAACAGTCCGGCTGCCCTTCTCGCAGCAGTTCGGCGCGCCCTACAAAGGTCAAGCAGCATGATACTTTTCCGCCAGGTGTCGAGCTCAGCGGCGCGTACTAGTTTGCGACTGGTTTGCCCGCCTGCACTCCACCCAGTGAGAGCAACCAGGTTGCGCGGGGACTAGCTCTCATGCATTCTTTGATAGAGCGCTTGGGGATGCCTCCGACCCGAGCCGATGAGGCGTGCGCTCCGCACATCGCGTAACTGCGTGACATACGCAGGAGCGTGAGCGTAGCGACACCCCGCACTAGGGACCGACGCTGAAACGAAATGGGCGAGGAAGTTAAACTGGTAGCAAGCCCGGCACACCCGCTGAGCGCCTACTCACCCCAGGGCGGAAGCTCCGGAGATGTACGCTAGAACGTCGAGCGCCAAACTGACTCGGCCTAGATTTCCTCGCGCTCATTCGTCTGCACGTCATAGACCCGGATTGTAAGCTTGGGAAACCGCTTCTTTAATTCTGCTCCACCTGCCGTGGCACCGTCTTTGGTTGCGAATTCGGCTCTGAGTTGGCCATCTACTTCAAGCGCGTAAGACGAGACTGTTACTTCCCGAACGACTGCCACCATGTCATTCCCATTATTTAGTGAGGTACTTAAGAATGATGTGTAGCTTGAGTCGGCTAAACCGCACCAGAGCTATTCGCCACGAGTGCGCGATGGGCAAACGCGTATCGTGGCCTGAACCCTCACACTGAGTTGCATCAGGATGGCGCTCGCGATTGTCCGAACACGTGGGCAGCTTGCGCAGGCCCGGAGCGCACACGGCAAAGCGCGGGCGCTGATCCCGGCATTCCTGGGTAGGCCACTTGAGATCGCGGGGAACCGTCACGACCGAAGAGCGGCCGCCCGTAGCGCCGCCTGAGTCATAAATAATTCAGTTCTTGTAAAAGCTATGGGCGGTAGCAGCAACGACCTACGGTGCAGCGCGGAGGTACCAAATGCCACAATACGATTGATAGCAACGATCATCTGGCTCGGTGTAAGAAGGATGTCGGATTTCCGCGGTTTGCTCGAACAAGAACGCTTGATTTACGCAGCGAGCATCGAGGCTGAACTCCGCCACGTAATTGTCTACACGGACAGAGCGAGCCAGACCAGATCATTTTGCAGATCTTTGTCGTGACAATACTTTGGGGCGAACTCATCGTGCTCGTCGGCACCGTCTAGTTTGCCGATAGGAGTCGTCAGTAACAATAGCAAGGTTGCTCGTCCACCCCCACTCCGCCGCGAGCGCCGACGCTTCATTAGTCGCTCACGTTTTGCAAAGGGGGCGCAGGGCGTTTCGAGGCTCCGGGTTTGTCCAGCGCCGCGAGTACGGCGCAAAGCCGACGAGAATCTCCTCCCAGGTTCAGAGGGTCACAGTACGCTCCCAATGAGAGAACCGCCGATGCTCGAGTGATACCGCCGCACGCACCAGAAGAAATCTCTTGATCCTTACGCAGCGTCAGGTCGTAGGTTCGAACTCACGCCAAGCTCTCATAAAGCACACATCGAAATACGCCGGCTGGACGGACCTCTGCCATCGAGCAGTCGGATCGCACCGTGTCGTGCGTGAACATGGATCAGGAGCGAAAGGTTATTGTCGGGATGACGCACCGCGGAATCATGTTCGCATTGTTCGTTCTCATCACATCTCCGGTCTACGCCGCGACACTCAGCGGTGTTCCGCGCATCCTCGACGCCAATACGATCGAGATCGAAAGAACGAACGTTCGGTTCCTAGGCATCGAAGCTCCTGAGACGGATCACATTTGTCTCGACGCACAAGGCCGGAAATGGGCCTGCGGCCTAGCTGCTCGCGACGAGCTTATCAAGCATTCGAATGGGCGCACGTGGGTTTGTCATACCCAAAGAGTCGATGAGTATCGGCGAGCCCTCGGTAGCTGCTTCATCGAAGGCGAGGATGTGAACGTCTGGATGGTACGTGCGGGCTGGGCACTCTCCGCCGGTGCATCTCACCATACCTACGCTGTCTATGAGTTGGTGGCGAGCACAGCTAACACGGGGCTGTGGTCGGGGGCGTTCATCGCCCCCTGGGACTGGCCTCACCGCAATAGGGGCACGATTGTCGTTGGCGCGACCTTGGTCCCCATCGACGCTCAGGAAGTCCTGCTTGGATCGCTCCTGCTGGCGGAACCACCATCGCCCGAGTGCCTGATAAAAGGGACTCTCGAGCGCAACGGCGAGCGGACTTATCGCGTGCCAGGGCAGCGCGGTTACGAACAAATCGACATGACGAAGAAGGGCGGCGAACGCTGGCTCTGCAGCGAAGCGGAAGCCGAAGCGACTGGGTGGCGTAAAGCCGTGCCATGAGGCGACACATGCAAGCAGCCCATTCTCATCACATGTACCATTTAAACAAGCACGCGCGCTCGCGCCGGTCACTGTTGCTGTTCGCTGCTTCGACAGTTTTCCTGCGGTTCGGCGATAAGATCGTCGAGGCGACGGAAGCAAAGGGCCTGCCCAAACCAAACAACCTGCTCTCGCCAAATGCTGCCCTGGATCGGCTGCTGAAGGGGAACGATCGCTATGTCCAGGGCGCATCGCGAATCGACGATTTCAGGCGCGAGAGGCCAGTCTTGGTTGAGGGACAAAATCCATATGCAGCGGTTCTGAGCTGCGCCGACTCCCGCGTGGTCCCCGAACTTATCTTCGACAGCGGACTAGGTGATCTGTTTGTCTGCCGCGTCGCCGGTAACTTCGCTAACGAGGATACGCTCGCCAGTATGGAATACGCGGTTGCCATACTCAACACGCCGCTGATCCTCGTCCTTGGCCACGATCATTGCGGTGCGATAAAGGCTACGATCAAGTCGCTCTATGAAGATAAGCGGCCGCCGGGGCACATTTCGTCCCTGGTCACTGCACTTTCTCCTGCAGTGAAAGCATCTGGCGACCAAGCCGGCGACCCGTTCGCCCAAGCAACCCGACAAAATGTGGTCGATAACGTCAACAAAATCAAATCTACGGGGCCAGTTCTGAACGCTGCAGTCGAGCAGAACCGACTGAAGGTCATCGGGGGGCTGTATCGGATCGACACCGGCAAGGTCGAAATTGTGAGCTGATGCTAGCGCCTTCACGCTCCCGGCAATCGTACGCCGCCTGATACATCGGTTCAGTTCCGCGCGATATTATTGGTCCAACGTCCACCACAAATACGCCCGGACACTATCCGCTCCACAATTGTCATGGCTTCAGGAATCATTAGATATGCGTGGCCTCATAATTCTTCTCGTGTTTTACGCACTCATGTTGGCAACGCGGGGCCAGCAACAAGATACGCACATAGCGCGTCCAACAGCGTTCATGCCTCCTGATTGAGCCGACAACCCAATGGAGGTGGTTCAGGCAGCAGATCGCCATGCGAAGCATTGCAGGGTCTGAACTCCCGAGCACGCGACGATCCCGGGAGCTTCTCAGCTTCGACCGGAGCAAGGCATTCAGGGTCCTGCCTTGATAACCGAGCTCAGCCTGGGCTGAGGATCACATAGAACAACCAGCATGACTGCCCGGCCCGGGGCTTTTAAAGCAGCATGCTATCCGCATCAGTACCGGAGAGCCTCCTGCATCGGCCGTTTGTGAGACCGCGACCATCGGAAAACCAGCCGCGCATCAATCATTCATTAGATCGTCTCGTTCGCTGTCCTCCATGAGGAGATCGAAGAACCTCGAAGTTTACAAAGTGCGTCAGCTGTACCCGGACACTCTTAGGTTCTAGGCCGCGGCGAGACTTAGCGAATGTTTCGAGTTCCATCTGCACAGGTGACTTCGGTGCGCCAGCCCCCTCGTTTCGAGCGCGCGCACCGCGTCTACAGGCCGGAACTAATCTGGCAACCGCGCTTCCGGAATCAGGATCTTCAACCGCGGAGCCGCTTAGCCGGAACAGAGCACTAGGTTCGAAACGTGTCGCGCCTGGTCTGTCGCAACGTTCGTGGTGTACGCATAGTTGTCGCACGAATTTGGCAAGCTCGGCCAAGGCCGCAAGCATAGATAGGAGGCGCCACCGGCCGCAAGAGAGAGTCGGTCAGTCAAGAATGTGCACGAACTTGCGTTCGGTATGCCAGAACGTGGACAGACTCGTCTGTTGCTGGCAACCCAAAACCTGTTCGAAACGCCTCGTCTTCGCTTGCATGAGCGGGACACTCTTGCGGTCACCTCGAACCGGAGTTCGATCGTGCAATTACAGCGTCTGGAGCCGCCGTGAGTTTCATGAACACCTGCGTACTTGAGCCGCTTCTAAGCAAGCGCTTACCAGCAGTCGCACGATCAGCACATTTGGGCTGTTGGTAGCGTCAGGAGACCGAAGCCGGACTTAGGCTTAAGCAGGAAGGTTGAACCCGGTTGGTGGCGGTCGCGGTCCGCCTCTGGGGTTTTCTTCGCCGCTTGTTGAGTTAAGGACATCTTGTGCCTGAAAGCAAACACGGAGACACGAGCATTGCGCTGGCACGGCACGGCGGAGTGATCTCGCGCGATTCAGACAAAGCCCGCAGCCATGCTTGATGGCACGTCAATTGCTGGGAAGACGTGCAAGAGGCCGCAGGCTTGGGCGCTCTCGCAAGCACAACTCAGGAATTCCAAACGTGGTTCGACCCGGCCTGTCCCAAGTGTGACCACACGTTCATGTTGAAAGACATGCACCGCATGCCCCTATCGACCGCCGGAGATTCAGTGCGGCAAACGCGGATCGATGCCGCCGCAGCCTATCGGCTGCTTTGCCGGCCACTCAAGTTTTGGGAAGCTACCGTGTCCACTCTCATGGACTCGATATCAACTGAGACAGCTTTGAAAACGCCGTCCAGCGGGGGCCAAATCACCTGGCCTCGCCATGCGGGGTCCAAATGAATGACACGCGGCGATGACCGGCTCAAGACACGGAGGATGATCTATGAACGCTCGACCAGAAAAGGGGACTTCCAGAACCCACGCCGCGCCTGCGACCTGGGCTAATCTGTCGCCGCTACTCGTCGAGATCCGTGCGCGTCGCAACGAGTTTAGCCGCACGCAGAAGATTCCAAAAGAAATCATCGACGGCTTCAGACGCGTCGGCGTCTATCGGGCTATGACTGCCAAGCGATTCGGCGGTGAGGAGCGAACGCCAGCCGATTTTTGTCGGCTGGTGGAGCGCATTTCCGAGGCCGACGGCTCCGCCGGTTGGGTCGCCAGCTTCGGGGATGGAGCTCGCTACCTCGCTGCTCTTCCGGACGACACGCTTCGCAAAGTGTACGCCAATGGACCTGACGTGGTGTTGGCGGGTGCGCTTTTCCCACTCCAACCCGCTAAGCGATGCGCCGAGGGACTTATCGTGAACGGCGTGTGGCCATTCGCTAGCGGCTCACCAGAGGCGGATTTGATAGGAGTTGGTATCACGTTGGAAGACGATCCGAGCGGTGACCTTCCGCGTGTAGCGGTGATGCCAGCCGAGAAGGTGACAATTCGGCCGAATTGGGACGTCATCGGACTGCAAGGCACCGGAAGCCACGATGTCGTCGTCAACGACGTCATTGTGCCAGAGGAATGGACCTTGATCCGCGGCGGTCCGCCGACACTTGACGGGCCGATCTATCGTTATCCAGCCGTTGCCTTCGCTGCGCAGGCGCATGCTATTGTTGGCATCGGGATTGCGCGTTCCGCAATAGACGAGGTGATCGCCATGGCCGAAACTCGTGCCTCAATCACTGGAGCGCCCGTGTTGGCTGAGCGCGGCTATGTCCAGCTTGAAATCGCCAAAGCCGAAGCGTTGCTACGTTCCGCTCGTTCTTTCTTTTACGACGCCACCGAGGAGCTGTGGAAGGAAGCGCTCAAGGGTGAGGTAACTCTTGGCACCACGACGCTAATGCGGCTCGCGGCAACGAACGCCGCGCGGCAGGGCGCTGAGGTCTGCAGGGTTGCCAGCGGTCTGGCTGGAACGGAGGCGCTCTATAGCACCAGCAATCTGGCACGGGCCATGTGCGATAGCTTCGTGGTTGCCCAGCACGCAGCTTTAAACGAGGGAACGCTCCAGAGCGCTGGCCGCGCCCTTCTGGGAAGTGTAATACAGCCGGGCTTTCCATAAAGTGGGGCACGCACGGGCAGGCCACACGCCACGCCAACGGATTACCGCAGTTGCGTGGTGAGTGGGTCCGCCGATGAGGACATGGCCCCTTGTTTCGATGTGAACAAAGACACCGCTGTGCAAAGGGTCCCGCTACATATCCTGGACTACCATCGTTGTCCGAATATACGAGCCCTCGTAAGCCTCTTAGCCCCTGCCCCCATCATTGACGTTGCCGAGCAGGATACACCTGAACTTCTGCGAAACGGCTCGCGGTTCAACTCACGAACTCTCCAAATCACGCGCTAGCGGGACTCTCGCACCGGTTGCATACGCGCTTTGCCCGGCCGGCTATCTTGCGGATCCATGGCGGCAGCAATACAGGCAGCCCTATGCGGTCAGGATGGAGTGATATCGGCAAGCCGGACGTGGTTCTGGCTGCGTCGGTGAAGCCGCGTGATCAGATTCGGCGTGATCGGCATTAGATCCTGGCGAGTGTCGGTGGAGCGGATCCGACGTTGCGGCGCCAAGAGCGCGCGAGCGCAGCGCTGCTACGGTTCGATCGTAAGGGTAGCCCCACGCCCCTGCCTTCCTCAGGGCCGCGTGGAGCCCACGACCGCCCTGGCGCTGGCCGCTTCCAATGGATCGGCCGACATGCACGCTAGCCCGGGGATCCGCTAGGCGCGCGAATTTTTGAGCAATACATCACCTTCCACTGCGCGCGGATAGTGAGCCGCCACTTCAAAGGATGGCAATAAGTCAAGAATGGCTTGCAAGGACAACTGCCCTTCGTAGAGCTCGCGGTCACTATACTCGGTATAGATAAAACGTGTGTTGCTCAAGGTCCGCATACCGCCGGCGATAACGTCGGCTTCGGCTCCCTGAACGTCCATCCAAATAAAATCGACTCCGTCCAGCTTGGCTTCGCTGCACCAGTCGTCCAGCCGCCGTGTTTCAACCGAGACAGGATGATCAAACCGAACCCAATCGTACTCGGTAAGATGGTTCTTTGGACGGCGTATTGAACCGGATAGATCCCAATCCTTCGCATCGCCATCTGCATTGCTGGGGTGGAAGTCGATCCTTCCGTTTCGATCACTGATGGCTATTTCAAACAGCTTCACCCTATTGAGGGATGAGCCGAGCTTCTTCTTGAAGCGCGCGATCGCTCGGGGGTCCGGCTCAAAGCAGTAGAGCTGGGGCTGCGGGCACAGTTCGAGGAACTTTTGCGTATCAGTCCCGTCATTGCAGCCGATATCCAGGATGACTGGATTCGGCTTCTGAAGAAGTGAGATGATGTGCTGATGTACTTCTACGGACGACACAGCTGCTTTTCCATGGTGCGCGGAGATGTTTCCACATCACACGCCAGAAGCCGCGGCACAACGTATATCAAGGTATAAGATTCATTTGTCAGTCAGTCCTCTTGATCCACGACAACTGTTTGGATGCCATCGACATGAAATGGAGAGGCTATCCCTGGCGATGCAAGTCTCGAACCTATCGTCGGAAAGCGCGGCCTCAGTGCGCCAGATGGGCTTATTGGCTCTTTCGAGTTGCCGAAAGATCGCCTTCGTTTGAGCGTCACCTGTCGGATATGGAAGACAATTGCACCGAATGTGCTCTGCCAAGTGATGGCCGCCATCTCAGATTCGCTGCCAGTAGCTCGCGACGGTCTTTCCCTCGGCAGCGGGCGCGAGGAACCAGGTCGGCGAAAGCCCCGATGCACGCGTTGCTCGGCGCAATCAAGCTTTGCGGGCTCGCAACTTTCTTCCAGTGCTGCCGGCTTACGAATGGCCAGAGTCAATTCGGTAGGCCATAAGTGCCGTGCTACGGCTGGACACCGGCAATCGGTTACAATTCGGTGGTGACCTGCTAGCAGGCCGCCTCTTACAAGCAGAACCTGCTTTTCGATATCGTCGCATACTATTCGCATGCACGACTCCGGCAGATTTGACGATCCGCTCTTCGATAACGCTCGTGGCCCGCACGCTTCGGCTGCCACGACTGCTAGATTGTACCGCCAGGTAATCATGCGCAATCCCCACGTCGTCGAAACACTCTCCGATCAGTGCAACCGCCGTCCGAGCAAGGTTGAAGCGTCCTGGGGCTCAATGCCGTGCTTCGAAGAAGCGCAATGTCATTTTCACAACAGCCGGGGGGCTGTGCACCTCAGCGCGTATGCTTCCGGACAAGCGCACCCGCTGCCAGGCAATGCTTTTGCAGAACTGTACGGATAGATCGCTCAGCGCATTTCTGGCCTGACTCTTGCTATAGTTTACTAGCCACATTGTGCCTAATCTCAACTTGTTCAAACGCTCAGGAGACCTCTATGAATTTCCGTCCGCTTCACGACCGCGTCGTGGTCAAGCGCATCGACGCCGAAGAGAAGACCGCTGGTGGCATCATCATTCCGGACACAGCGAAGGAAAAACCATCGCAGGGCGAAGTCATTGCAGTTGGGCCGGGCGGCCGCGATGAGAGCGGCAAGCTAATTCCGATCGACATCGAAGTCGGTGAGCGGGTGCTGTTTGGCAAATGGTCCGGCACCGAGGTCAAGATCGATGGGCAAGACCTGTTGATCATGAAGGAGAGCGACATTATGGGCGTTC
>Ga0214544_1006702_pt1 | contig 20972 bp, 10 predicted proteins | sample CNSS3metaG_FD_160074 | JGI IMG/M metagenome (GOLD analysis project Ga0214544, IMG submission 160074) | Root nodule microbial communities from cowpea collected in UCLA plant growth center, Los Angeles, California, USA - CNSS3 | ecosystem: Host-associated > Plants > Roots > Nodule | place: USA...
CTGGTATTTTCGCCTAAGCGAGCAGCTCTCGCCTGAGCGAAAACACCAGAAACTCATCCCCTGTTTCTGCGCGAGATCTCGCCTAGGCGAGCCAGTCTCGCTTGAGCGAGAGTCACTCTCGTCTAAGAGAGACAACTTAGCCTGAGCGAGAATTCGCCCAGAGTTTGGGTTGTTCTCTGTTTTGAGCCTCGCTCAGGCAAGAATGACTCGCCCAAGCGAGAGAGCCTTTTTACTTAGGCGAGACCTTCTAGCTTGGGCGAGAACCCCTGCAGTTGAGTGTTATTTCTTTGTTTCTAATGGATGAAGCTATGTTTGAATGTTAAAATATGAACTTAGTTATGATATGCATGAATTGTTATGACTGGTAATATGTGTGGTGAAATTGCATGAAGTTGGAATATGAGAAGAAGTGGTTGAACTAGGATTTCAAGGGAAATTCTAAGAGGAATGTTTTAGTGTATGTAAGGACATAAGGACTCAGTTTTGGTTGGTATCCTGACGCTCCTAGTAACCATTAAGACTCATGTAGAGTATGATGGATTACGTCGGGGGGAGTAGCAGGAGGTCCTGGTCTATGGACCCGATCCGCCATAGAGGTGATGGGACTTACCTTGGGAGTGGTTGGGTGATAACCCCTTGTGTCCAAACTCTGCAGAGTTTGGGAACCATCGCAGGTGCAAGCCACCAAGAGATCCGATGTCGCTTACATAATCCGGATATTGAGTCTAGAGTCATGTATATGTGTTGTGGTGGTCTATATGATTCTGGTGATAATGAGAAAGATTGCATGGTTTCTGTTTATAATTGAACTGCATGATTCCTTAATCAGATTAGCTTACCCTTGCTTTTTGTGTTCCTGTCTTGTGTTGTATGTTTCCTTTTGCGATGATCACCTATTCGGTGGGAGCAGATATGGTTGCAGTGTCAAAGGCACTTCTGGAGGATGAAGAGCCATCGTGTTAGTGTTGAAGAGGAGGTTTCCAGTGGGAGCTTTAGCAGTAGTCGGTAGTACAAAGTTTATTAGTTTAGTTTAAGTGTATAAGTGATATATTTTTATAGTCATACCTTTTGTAAGACTGTATTAATATATTGGATATACTGGATTATCTGTTTTGGATCTATTATGAAACTCCCTATTTTTATTAGTTTTAAACTGCTGAAATTGGGATGTTACAAATACAATATATAGATAAATAATATATTTAAAATTTAATTAATAAAATGTTCAATTAAATTAAAATCACAATATATTGTTTATATTTATAGTAGTATTTTTTATTGCTATTAACTAACATTTTTTTTTCAATGTTAATTTAAAATGTAGAATGGTACCAATTTTGTATGCAATGTCAGTATTTGCGCTTCAAAATATTTAAATAAAGTTATTTACATTTCCGTGTAATAGAGAAAAGTTTAGCAAAAGATTAAATTTACATTAGGTTAGTATTTGAAAAATACGTTAGTAGTTATTTTTTACGTATATTTTTGTACATAAAATAAATCTTTATAAAATTTAGAATTCTTATCTTATTTCTCTTTCTTCCCTGAAAAACTTAATTTTTCTTATATTAGGGTTTCTAAAAATAATTAGATTAAATATGTTTTTTGTTTCTTAACTTTTAATAAAAATTGAAATTAATTTTTTTTTAATTTTAGTCCAATTTAGTCTTCCAACTTTAAATGTATGTGAATTTAGTCCTTTTAATCAAAGTTTGTTAAGTTTATTTTATGTTTCAAACGAGTTTCATAATATTTTTTTAGCTAACATTGAAACATAGATGAGTCAAACGGTGTTAACAACTCAAATGCTACCAAGAAAAATATTTGAAATATCAAGTAAATTTAACAAAATTTGGTTAAAAGGACTAAATTCAAACATTTCTAAAATTTGAGAACTTTTAAATTAAAGTTTTGAAGATAAACTAATTCTAATTTTCACCGAAAGTTAAAGAACCAAAAACATATTTAACCCCAAAAAAATCAAATATGTTACTAAAATCTTTAAGTAATAAATTATTGTTTTAAAAATATTATTGTTTATGATATTCTTTTAGAAATTCAATTCGAGCTTTTACATTGGTTTATTTATTCCTTTAATATTTTATCAGTTATATTTATTTGTATTCATGTTTTATTTTTTTGTTATATTTAAATTTTACTGTTATTACATTTTAAAAAACAAATTCGTTTAGGAAAATTCCCAAAATATTTTTATTCATGTGAACCAATCAAATGTAAAAGTTTGCTTATAAAAATTCTTGAAAAAAAATACCAAGATCGAAGGAGGATAGAAAAACTTTAGTATTTCTAATTACTTCGAAAAAAATTTATCAAATAGTATTTAAATGTAATAATATTAAATATAATCAAAATATTAAAATTCTATATGTTCAAATATTCAAATATTATGTTATTACACAATTTTCTTACCTTTTAGTATTATTATTATTTATAATAACAAAAAAATATACATTTTAAATAGTCCCGTGCATTGCACGGGTAAAAAACTAGTTCTACAAATACCAGGGTTTTGTCTGCCACAGTCAAAGCATAATGTTTTCCTTTAAAGTGTTTCTTTCTCACATATTACCGTTTTCTTTTTAACTTTCCTCGCATTTTTCTCCTCTGTACAAATTTTACCTTTTATTATCTACAATATGTATGCATGTGCAAAAGGGTTTTTCATTTTTATTGTTCACGTCTTTATTTTTACTTTCTTAATGTCTACATTTCTTTTTCGTTTTGTAGAAAATACTTTGCATATCTGGTTGAATTGTGTGCTCTCTACTTTATTCTCTGATAAAGTCTACATTTGAGTTGTATATTCCATTTCAAATTATATATACATATTCATATTCATAAGTCTGCAAAGTTATCATTTGCATGCCTACTTTTGACACTTTTTCCACAAATTGTTGACTTGACGCATATAGGTTAGGCTTGTTCTACAAAAACTAAATTCAAATTCAAATTAAAAAAAAAATCAAAGCAGCAGTCTACTGTTAGAGGATGATTTTCTGTGTAAATACATTTATAGACAACTTCATATTTGCACTATTATCTATTTCGGAGCATGAGTTTCAGTATGCCTATTTTGCATAAACAATCCCACATAATAGTAGAATTGAATCCGGAGAAGGAAAGTTGAAATATCCATTACCCGAGTGGTGAAGTTATGGTTTGTTCAAGATTACAGTAAAGGGAAATCTCCATATCAATGGAGATTATCCAAGACAAAGAGGTACTAAAAAAAAAAATTAGAAGTTTTTTACTATTCAAAATTGTTATAACTTAGAATTAGAATAATGATATATGAAAATGTGGGTGCAAGGTGTCTTAGTCCATGTCTCTATAAGATGTGTAACGCCTCGACTACTATATTAAATAATTATTATTTGATAAAAAGATGGAATTAATTTTGTTCCTACAGAGAACAAATAAGATGAGTTAGGCACAAGTGTCACCTTACCATGTAGTCCGCTATCTCCTCAGTTGGTCTCTCCCCGGTTGATACATGTCAGCTTGAACCCAGGAGGGGTTACCTGCAGAAGAGTCTCCGAAGCTCAAGTAAGTCAAAGCTCTCAGAAAGTCAAATCAGTGATTAATGAATGTGTACTTTTAATTAATGGGGTCCATGCGTATTTATAGAGCATTAATGATGTCTGGTTATCCCGTGGGCCGGGCCTTGACTTGGGCCCTAGCTTGGGCTGTGAGTGGGCCTGGGCCCTAATCCAAGCCCTTAAGGCTTATTGAATGTGGGGGCTTCCATTTTACTAAGTCTTCAAGAGCGGTCTGATTAGTTTACTTCTTGACTTGTCAGATGTCGTCCTTGGCCGTACACTGTCCGTGTTGGCCACTTTGTTGTTACTTTAGCCTTTATTCAGTTAAGTTTGAGTCCATGGCGGCCCAAGTCGTGTACTTGGGTTGTCTCTGGCATGTACGTGAGGGTTGTCATTTATATGGTTAAGTTGACCAGGTCCGGTACAACTTAGGCTAACTCGGCCTAGGTTGAATACTTGACTGCCTTGATGCATTGTTTACTTATTTGGTTGAGTTTGGTTAGGTGTGGTACACCAGTTCCCCAGCCTTGTCCGATATGAGTTGTCGATCAAGGGTGATATGTGTTGGTATGCTAGCGGAACCGGCTAGGTGTTATACAAATTTTTTTTATACAATAAGATTTTCCTTGAGAGGACACTAACAATAACAGAAATATATATATATATATATATATATATATATATATATATATATATATATATATATATATATATATATCAATAGTTTATCTCTGTAATGGTTCATAAAATATTACAAAAAATATGTATTTGTATAATATTAAGAGTTTTACATCAGAATAGAAGATTATCTAAATTTTTAATATCTCCTAAAGTTATTAATATAAATTATTCACAAGTCACTCTTGAGAAGATTCGCCAATAATATCTCGATCAACTCTCACTAAACAGCTTCCTCTTCTACTCATGCAACAGGTACATATGAAAGAAAAGTATGAAAGAAGTGAGATCTTTATAAGCCTTAACTATCAATCTTAATAAACTCAACAAACAATACATACATTGATGCCTAAATTGGACCTACAACCACAAAACTTGATCTCGTTTTACCAGACATATGGATCCATATCCAATTTTGATGATCCATTATGAACATCAAAAGTTATTTTGAGAAGTGATTAGGTAGTTGAGTATTTCTCATGAAACATTGGTACAATCATAATTATTTCTTTCTCGAGAATATTAATCATTTATCGGCCCATAAAAGAGATATATATTGTAACATCCTAGCCAAATATTACTTATTTAAATAAAATTAATAATAAAAAATCATAAAGATCATATTTATTCAACATATTGCCCAAAACACAGGAAAATTTTAAATTTATTATAAGTGCCAAAATATTGAAAACATACATTAAACTTAAACTTTTCATCTCCAAATCCAAAATAAATCCAAATTACAAAAATAGTAGAAATAACTATAGAAATAAAAATCCTCAAGTTGCCTCGCTACGACGCTAAGTCTCACTGGCACCTCCTGCAACATCATCTGCTCCCATATAACTAGCACTAGTGCAGAATTTCCTTTTTACCTCGCCTTATATGCCTCGGTTGGCCAGGAACCGAAGCATATAATGGCGCGGTGGCATTTTTGCAATTCCAGCCAAGTTTTATGCCTCGGTTCATCTAACACCCGAAGCCAAAGATAGCTATAGGCCTAGGTTCGCGCAAAACCGGTGCCAAAGAGTGCTATAGGCCTCGGTCCAACAAGACCCGAAGCCAAAAAGGGACGACATTTTTGAAAAAGTGGAGTAGTCGTTAGGTGTTTGGCCTTGATCCAACAAGACCCAGTGCCAAAAAGGGGTATATGGCTTCGGTTGTTAGAAGAACCGAAGCCATAGGGTTTATTTAGGGTTTCAATTTCGCGAACCCTTCTACTTTCCCGCGTCGCAAATCTGTAACTCTTTCCTCTCTCTCTCTCTTTCTCTCTCTCTCCGCTGCAACCTCTACCACCAAAGTCTCTGACCACCTCCGGCCACCTCCAACAACTGCAACCACGCGAAAGCGAACGTGAACGCGAACCCTCTCTGTGCTGCACCTCCCGTCATCGTCGCGTCGCTCTTTCGTCTCTTTCCCTGCCACCGTCGTTGCCACCACCCTCCTCCGTCGCTACGACGATCCTGCAACCACCGTCGTGGCGTCGCCTCCGTTGGTGCTGCACCTCACTACACAGAGCGCTCTCCCGCATTCACACAACGCCATCAGTGGTTGCGCAAACCAGATCTGCGATTGCGAAACCTGCAAATCAAAAAACCAAATCTGCAAACATTGTCGCGACCCCTGCAGATTCACAAACCACCACTGACAATCGCTGTTGCGTGCGAGCCACGAGCATTGCCACGAACACGTTACCACGACGAGAACGCCTCCATTGCGAACGCAGTTGAGTCACCGTTGACACAATGGCTTTGGTTCACAGTAGAAACGAGGTAGAATAGTAGCTCTATGGCTTTAGTTCACACCCGGGGCCAAAAGCCCTTACTGCACTGGTGTAATTACATGATCATCACCAAACACACACAGATAGGGTGAGCTTGAAAGAATAAAACTGAATTACCATGTAAGATAAAATAACAATTTAACATCTCTAACACTTTTAATAACCCAAAGCCTCATACCTAAGTCTTCACCACTTCCTTTGGACGCCTCTTGATCCTACACACTTTGATGACTACATTGGTCGATACTTGCTGCAATGAGTGTCTACTCGCCCCTCCGACTACAAGCCGCCATCTATAGTCCGTATGTAGGAATAATCTTGTTAGGGACTACAATCCGTAACTCCAAGTGGAGTTCCCCAATATGAACCACAGTCTGTATTAGTCTCAAGACTACCAAACTCGTCGGCTAACATTGAGGAGGGCAATCTTCCAAGACCCATTCGTACAAGCCATGATATCGCACACTCCACTAGACTTCTAAATCACTAGGCTACAACCTTGAGTGGTCACGTGTTATCCCAATACAAGCTCCACTCGTAACTTGGCCCTCAACAAATCATCGCCTCAAGACAGCCATCCAAAGTTGTGTAGAATCCTTCACGCAATCAAATTCTGCACCTGGAACTGCCTGATGCATCAACTGAGTCACCTAGCAAAACCTGGTTCCAGACCGCCTGGCGGTCACCTCATACTGCCAGGCGCCACGCACCTCTAGAGCTCCCTGTCTCACAGTTTCCGCTTGGCGGAACCATCCCTATAACATCCCGACCGGATATTATGAAATTAAATAATAAAATAAAGAAATAATATTAATACCTCATTTATTATAACTGTAATTCCCAAAAACGTGGGAAATTAAAATCTTTATTACATAATAAAGACAACTCCAAATTCAAAATTCTTAAAGCTCAATAAAATACTAAATCGGTCTCATAATAGTTTACAACTTTATTCGAAACCATAAACGATAAAACTCAAATAAAATTGTTTCCCATGAGTTTCCCCTGCTCCGCTGCTAAGCTTCACCAAAACCACCTGCAACAACATCTGCTCTCGTGTACCACGTACACGATCATCGCCGACCACAAGCAGATAGGGTGAGCTTACAAGTACATAAACATATATAAGTGTATATATATATATATACACACATGACCACCACCATGTTACTCGTGTTCTACGTCTTCTGATAAGTACCTCGAAATGTCTTGTTGCCACACCTACCAGCTACAACTGATAGAGCACGTGCGGAAAACCATGCTATGGACTACACTCCATTACGCCAGGTGGAGTTCCCAATACGAATAACATTCGTAACGTTCCAAGACTACCAAACTCGTTGTTCTCATACCAAGGAGGGCAATCTATCTAGACCAATTGTAAGAGCCACAACTCGCACACTCACACCGACAACACTCGCCAACTCGAGCCACAACTCAAGAGTGCCCGTGTTCATCCGTCATCCCGAGCCACAACTCAAGAGATGCCATTCCGAGCCACAACTCAAGGAATGTCACGTGCTTAACCCCCATCTCGAGCCACAAGTCAAGGGATACATTCCAATCCACAAATCAAGGAACACTAGCAAACCGACCTTCGAGATATCACCAAAGCCTTGTAGACCACGTACATCCAAAATAGGCAAAACATAAGCCTTGCCTCTGCATTATTTCTTGGCGCTGCTCTTGAGCTGCCAAGCACCAAGTGCCTTAGAGCCCACTAATCTACAGACATCGCCTGGCGGAACCGCCCTCACCGTCAGACATTACTCGCTCCAAGACCTCACTGTAATCGTAGCTATCGCTTGGTGGTCAAACACCACCTCTAGGCCCTACACTAGTACAACAAATGGTACTAGTTTAGGCACCCCATTACTGATTTCACACTCTAACTAGGCACCTAACACCCGAAATGAACTTTACCAAGTTAATTAAATCAACGCTCATGCGTCCAACTTGGCACCAATCTTCTTAGTACCATTTAGATTCATGACCCAAAATTATCAATAATGAGACTTGCTTAAATCGCACATTTACTCAATCACAATATGCCACTGTTAAATTTATACCCCTTGTATCTACAGTACCACCTCATCCTCCACTTTATTTCATAGCGTATCACCATTATACCTTAACCAACATTTATACCTCACTTTCAAGTTAAGTGAATCCACTTAATGTCCCTAACTCGTAAAACTATATTCTCCTTCATCATCACCCTAGATTCTGGTGTAATTAACTTGTGAGACACTATTATAACATCCAAATCGGTTAACTCCAAGTCATAACCTAAAATTATTTCATCATCCCACCTTATGAATTACTTATCCTTTTTAACCCCATATTTAGCACTTTCCAATCTCTTGATAATATTCCAACGAACTCAGATTAAACTACCCAACCCACATTGCGCATACAAGCACGCATTGCTTACTATTCTGGTTTGGCGCTTAGCGGAAACCATGGTGCCTCTAGGCGGCGCATACGAATTCTGGAAAATCTCCAGATTTTTCTACACCTTGAAACCCGAAGCTCGCCCTCCTCCTCATTTAGCCAATTCGTCAAATCTTAACACGTTTAACTGTACTCAAGTGGTAAAATAACATATAACAATTCACTCTCAGTTCAATTCACGCTACAATTGATTCCTAACTGAAAATCCCCAATTCTCGAACCCTAAAACCATGTTCATGCAATTTCATCCAACTTAGCCCCCAATCACATGTAATTCAATGATGTATGACGTCTAGTCATTCACAAACAATTAGGACTTTCTTTTCCCTCGATCAGGATCATCCCAGAAACCCCAAAACACCAAAATCGAGTCAATTTGACTTGCGTCGCCTAGCGGGTGTTCATCACCGCCATGCACTTCATTCAAAAACCCAGAAACTGGGTTGCAGGCATGCACCGCCTGACAGCCAGGGTCATGCCGCCAGGCGGTTCCTCTTCAGGAATCCAGAAAGCACTCAAATTTGCATGAGTCGCCTAGTAGCTACGAATAGCCCACCAGGCGGTTTCTGGGAATTTTCCAGAAACACGAAACTTGTCGAATGGACATAATATATGCATCAAGTTAAACATACATTTCATACAATTGAGCGACATGAATTAAAAAAACGATTCCAACTCCCCTAACCTGGTTTCCTTGCTAAAACTTGAGAATTCCAAGGTCCTTCTTGATCAACAATGACCTCTCTTATTCTCTCCTCGTTTCACTCAAGAACCACTCTTTCTCTCTACAATTTCACTCCTCACAATGCTCTTCAATGGCAGGCACCAAAACCTTTCTCTCTCTCACCCTTAATTCTCACTAAAAATTGCCTTAATTAGCAATGATGCAAGGAAAACGAAAATTGGCATTAAGCTGACTTAATTGTCATTCAAGGTTCATTAGTGGTTGTTTTTCCAACCTTTCTTGGACAGCTAGGGTTTCTTTGCCCCTTCACATTCATGCCAAAACTAATTTTAGCAAAAAGAAAGTTTAATTTGGATCTACCAAGGTTCGAACCCATAACCAATGCCAATGTCAAATCAATGCACAATCATTCAACCAATTCATGTTTCGTGATAATTCCTTTAAATATAGGATTATATTACCACTCATCACGCTCAAGCATATTATTAAAATAATAATCAATTAAATAATACATAATTGGCATACACTCAAACCCAATTCCTCTCACACAATCAAGTACTCTCAACCATTTGAGCTAGTACTTTTCCATGTCATAGCAATCAACATTTAATGCCATAAAGGCTCCCACTATCCACATTTATTAATTAACTATTTATTTAATTAATAAAATTTCATGGATCTTATAATCCCCACCGCTAGGCGTCGGACAATCCTAGTGGCCATTACCATTATTTTGGGTCCCTATCGCCTGGCGGCTCGTCTCACGTCGCCAGGCACCATACTAGTAGCGACAATGCTACTAGTTTTTGTCATTTTAGGTAGGTTCTAAAGGACCCCAACTAGTCAACATTCAATTCATAATGTAACATAACCTCGCCCAATTATACTCATATATTTAAATTATAAACCAACATAAATCATCAGCATCATGGATTCATTTCTCAACCTAGTTTTCCAAGTAAAGCATGTTATTCAAGTTGCTAACCCGTATGCCATTTGCACTTAATTAAAAATCATCCAAAACAAGCATTGTATAACATCACAGTCAAGATCAACATCACTTTTACCCACTTTTAATTATATGCATACATGCCCTTTACAATTCTCGACGCCCTATTTGTAAGACCCGAGAAATTTAATTAATTAAATAATTAAGTAATTAATAAATGCGGGTAGTGAGGATCTTTATGGCAATTAATGCTAGCTTTTATGATGTGGAATAGTACTAGCTTACATGGTTGAGAGTACTTGATTATTATAAGAGGACATGGGTTCAAGTCTTGTGTATGCCAAATTGTGTATTATTTTGATAATATGATTGATTATGATGAGTGATAATAGAATCCTAGATTTATAAGAATTATCAAGAAACACGAATTAAGCTTCTTTTTTGCTAAATTTCTTTTTGGCATGAATGTAAAGGGGCAGAAAAACCCTAGCCGTTAGAGGGTAGCTAGGAAGGCTGCGAAAATTATCCTAAAACTACCATTGAATGATCATTAAGCTAAGTTTAATGTTAATTTTTGTTTTTATTCATTAAGCTTAATTAAGGTAGAGTTAAGTGACCCATTGAGGAAGAAAGAGAAGGTTTTTTAGACTACAAAAAGTGGGTGTTGTGAGGAGAGTGTGTTCTAGACTAATTAGAGAGGTTAGCAAGGACGGAGAGCAAACTTAGAAAGGAGAACAAGGGCTGGAACTATTGTGGTGCACAAGGACTTGAGAAATTTCAAGACTAAGCAAGGAGTCCAGGTTAGGGAAGTTGTAATTCTGTGCGTAACCTATTGTTTTGGATTGTTGTTGCATGAATTGTATGTGAATATTTGATTCTTGCAATTTCCTGGATTGTTTCGTATTTTTGGAAATTTTCTAGAAACCGCCTAACAGACCTTTAAAGCTGCTAGGCGACCCATGCCATTGTGTGAAGTGTTCTAGGTTTTCTAGAAATCGCCTGGCAGCACGAATGGCCCATCAGGCGACTCAACATGCACAACCCAGTTTTATGGGTTTTACATGAAAAGCCTGACGGTGATGAACAACCATCAGGCGACGCGAGCAAGTTTTTATTTGATTTGTTGTGTTTTGAGGTGTTGGGTTGATTCTGACCGTGGAAAATGGAGCCTTAATTGTTAGCTGATTATTATATGCTAATAACTATGGAATTACATTGTGATTGAAAGCTAATTGAAAGAATTAGTATGACCATTCTCTTAGGGTTTGGAAATTTGGGGATTCGGATGTTACGAGATTAAATTGATGTAGGAATCTCAAGAAGGATTGCTAAGTTCACATGTAAATTGATAATTAGACCTTTTGGTAGTATGATTCTGGATATCCCAAAAACTGAAGTGTCGCTTGGCGGGGTGTAATCTATTGCCAAGCGACATCGTGGAACTTAGTGTAGTGGGGCGTTCTGTGTGGAATGGGCATGAGTGGAACTGTTATAGGTTTGGACAAAATAGATGAGAAATTAGGGAAAATATGTTACTATGGATACCTTAGATGTTGGAGAGAAAGTATAATTAAAGGAATTGGATAGGAATTGCATATTTGAGTGTAAATTGGTGTTGTAGTTAAGGTTAGGGTTGAGTTATAAAATGATGTAGTGGCTGGTCTAGGGTAAGCATAAGTAGGATGATTATGTTCATAGTTTTACCTTGTAAGCAAATTGCTCTTATGTGTGCATAAAGGAGCCTATGGCATGTTAATAGGTAATGTAGTGAGTTATAATAGATCTTGTGAAGTGAAATTGTTGTCAGGACCATAACAGAAAGTAGAAACTTGTTAGGGGGAAAAATATGGACGTTAGATAACTATCTTAGAGTCTCTTGGAGTGGAATGGCCTTGTGGTTAATTGCTGAAATGATATGGTTTAGAGTTGTAAAGATCCATACATGTATACGAATATAGTTACATTGGTACAGAGGATTGTTATGAGTAATAGAGGTTGGAATTTTGTTGTGGTACTTACATGAGTTGGGGAAAATCGGGTTGTAGTGGAAAAACCAGTACAACTCGTTGTACTAGTGTAGCGCCTGACGGTGGGATTGGAGCCATTAGGCGATAGCTTTAATTTCAAGGGCTACAATGATGCATGGCACCGAGTGGTAAGAGTCATTTCGCTAAGCAATATCTGCAAAAATAGTGTTTTCAGAGGCACTTGGCGCCTGACGACAAAAAGGTTTTGCCAAGCGGTCTGGAACTAGCTTTCGCTTGGCAGGTCTAGAGTAGCGCCATGCGATAATGCAGGATCAAAGCTTGTAAGCTTTGAATGTGCGTTGTCTACAAAGCTTTGGGTGATACCTTAAAGATCAACTTGCTGTAGTGTTCCTGTAGTTGTGGCTCGGGATAGAGGATAAGCACGTGGCATTCCTTGAGTTGTGGCTCGAAATGGCATCCCTTGAGTTGTGGCTCGGCTTGGTGAGTGTTACCAGTGTGAGTGTCCATTTTGTGGCTCATACGAAGGTCTACACTCGATTGAGCAATCACAAGTTGTGGCTAGTGATGTGCTAATCATGTGTCGAGAGTACGAGCTATGGTTTGTATAGGGACTCCACCTGGCGTTACGGAGTGTGGTCCGTAGTAGTTTTCTCGCACGTGTTCTACAAGTTATGGCTTGTAGGTGTTGCAGCAAAGGGTATCTTGAAGTTACCATCCAAAGAAGTAGATCATGGAGAACATGGTGGTGGCCAAGTGATATGGAATCAGAGGATATAGTTTCTTTGATTAGTGTGTGTGTGCTTATATATTTGAATTGTATATATTTATGTAGTGTTAGCTCACCCTATTTGCTTGTGTTTGGCGATGATCGTGAGGCATAGATCGGAGCGGGGCAACATGGAACTTTATGATTTTCGCTTATTTTGGTTATTTTGTAATTTGGTTTTAAAAAAAAAACGTTTGGATTGTAAGACTTGGAGTTAAAATTATGATTATTGTAATTGACAATTGATGTATGAATTTTAAATTTCCCGTGTTTTGGAAAATGACATTATATTAAATGAGGTTTTGTTTTCATTTTCCTATTTTATTTATTAAAATCAATAATATCCAATGGGGATGTTACACTATTTACCATTTTTATTTACAACCTTTCTAGATAAACCCCAGTGTCGCCCAAACGCGAAGCAAAACAGAGTGCCAACTGCACTGATGTGTTGCCTAGCGGTAGTTCATGTACCGCTAGGCAGTGCATACAAATTATGGGTTCTTCCCAAATTTTCCTGCACCAATGTAAACCCCCAACTTTCACATTATCAATTTGGTATGCATTTTGGCATATCTTTAGTAGTCAATCAAACTTATAATTTTCATGTTGGTTTAATTAAATATCATTATCATGAAATTGCACACCAATCTTAGCAAGAAAACATATTTCCTCATCCTCAATCCCAACATGAACCCTAATCCCCAATTATGACATATTCATACAATTATCATCAAATCATACAATCTCATACATGTCACACACAGACAATCATACAATTTTATATAGAGACTCCACTCAGACATCACCAAATTCACAAAAACTCCAGAAACCACAAAACTGGGCTAGCCAGTTCACGTCGCCTGGCGGTTCATAGGAAAAACCTAGGAATTGGGTTTTGGAGGCATAAGTCGCCTAGCAGGCCTTCAATGCCACTAGGCAATTTCTGGAAATTTCCAGAAACACGAACAATTTACGCAGTTTTAGAAAAATTCAAGGATAACATGCATTTTATTTCGTCCAGAAATATGCAATTCAACACAAAATATGAAGTACAACTCCCCTAACATAGTTTCCCTTGCTCAAGTTTGCAAAAATTCCTAGAGTTGCTTTTGTTCTGCGAAGGCGTCCACTCAAGAGCACGTAACAACACTTCTTAGCCCAGTTTATGCACTTAAAATACACTCTCCACAACCCTCACCCTTTGGTAGTCTCATAAGTATTCTCTCCTATCTAAAAAATGATCTCAACTACCTTAACTAGGATTAATGGCATAGAAAAACGAAAATTAATTAAAGGTAGGATTAATGGTTATTCAAAGGCCATTACTAGGTTGTTTTTCAGCCCTATTAGTTGTCCCCCTTTGACAGCTAGGGTTTCCGACCTTTCCCCTCTATGCCAAAACAAATTTTAGAAAAAAAGAACCTTATTTCGTATAAGTCAAGGTTCGAACACACAACAATCCCATCATCAAGTCAATGCACCACCATTTAATATAATTCATATACATCTAGGATTCTATTATCATGCATCCCGATCAAACATATTATAAAAAATAATAACAATTAAAATAAAACACAAATGGTATACACAGGACTCAACCCAAGTCCTTTCAGTATGACCAAGCACTCTCAACCACTTAAGCTAGTATTATTCAACATCATAAATCCATGCATTAAATGCCATTAAGGTTCCCATTACCTGCATTTATTAAATAATTATTTATTTAATTATTTAAATTTCTTGGGTCTTACATATATTCATTACCTAACCTTGGCGATGTCGGGAATGTATCAGATAGTCCCAAGTTTAGTCTATGAATATCCTAGTCTAGTGTGTTATTCTAAACTATCCAAATATTCACTTACTTGGTAAAACTTCCTTAGACCCCACCATGGTCCCTACCTTTCAACTCGTAGTGTACTAAATTATGACTTCCCATATACAAGCACTCTGACATTGGTTTGATCGAAACTTACTGAAACCAGACTTAACTCTTTCTTAACTAACATAGTCGTGGACATTTTCAAAGGTCATAAAATGTGATGACTATCGAATTATGTCATTATCTAAACTATACACAAAGAATATAAAATAACAATAAAATATACATGTAATTTTGCTTTTATTCAAGCTCATTGAATAAAATAGTATTTACTTTTACTTTATTTTTATATTTTTAAATTATAAAATAATGATAAAATAAGAATCAAAGACCTTTACATAAATGACTAGATATAGATTAAAATGTTATAAACAAATATAATAACAAAAATATAAAGTAAACAAGACCAATGCGTAACTAGAGATAACTTAAATGAAAAAGACAAACAAAACTCATGCGTAGCTGAAGATAAATAAAATAAAATAAATAAATAAGACTAGTGGATAATTAGAGATAAATTAAATTAAATAAATAAATAAATAAATAAATAAGGCCAATGCATAACTAAAGATAAATTAAATTAAATAAATAAATAGGACTAGTGGATAATTGGAGATAAAATAAATAAACAGGATCAGTGCAGAATTAGAGAAAAATTAAATAAAATAAATAAAGAGGATCGGTGCATAACTAGAGATAAATTAAATAAAATAAATAAACATGACCAGTGCATAACTGAAGATAAATTAAATAAAATAAATAAACAGGACTAGTACATAACTAGAGATAAAATAAATAAACAGGACCAATGCATAAGTGAAGATAAATTAAATAAAATAAAAAAACAATATCAGTGCAAAAATGGAGATAAACTAAATAATATAAATATAAGAGGATAATAAATGATAATAAGTTAAATGGAAATAAATAGAATAATATATGATGCAAAATAAATAAAAGATTAATACAACAACAGTTTATCAAGATTAATATAAAAAGAGTTTAATCGCACTTCCTCTTACCTTGTTGATTGAAGGGCACACTAGTAATATTTTAAGAGGAATATGATCTCTTTGAATCTATTGTTCCAAACTTTCTCACTCTTTCTCTCTATATTTTCTCTGTCTCTCTCTTCTTTCCTTTTTTCTTTCTCACCTTTCTTACGTAACTTTTATCTCTTTGCCACATTCTCTCCCAATTTCACCTATATTTATAAGCCAAAGTGCAAGGATTCATACATGTGTATTAATTACATGATCACATTTGCGTTAAATGCACATTATTCCTTTTTATCTCCTTATCTCCTTATCTTCTTTCTTTTTGTTTTATTTTTCTCTTTCACTCCATTCTTTTATAGAGTTTTCAAAATGGGCCACCCGGCCCAACCTAGCCCACCACGGGTTGGCCACTTAGTGAACCAACCCAACCCGACTCACTTATTAACAAGCCAAAAACACATGAATCTGACCTGGCCCACCACGAGTTAGTGGGTTAAACTGGTTTGTTCACTAGCTCACTTAATTAAAAAAAATACAATTTTTTTTCTTCAGTCCCAAAAAAACTAAATCCTAGTTGTGATTAAAATTTAAATAAACATCAATACAATCCAAAATAATGTTCAACCCCAAATACAAACCCAAATCACAAAAATATTAGGTTTGCATTTGTCAACCCAATATGTTGGCTAAAAAAATATTCCAACTCAACCAAAATACAAAAAAAAAGTGTGACCTTTTATCTGTGGGTGGGTTGGTGAGCCAACCCAACTCACCACGAGTTCAATCCAGGTGAGCTGGGTTCTTGGTGGGCCGGGTCAAAAATTGACTGGTACTGAAATTTGTAAAAAAATTCAACTTAACTTGGCCCAAACCCATGGTGGGCTGGGTTTGCCCACAGGTTTGGCCCACCTTAACAGCTCTATTCTTTTATAAGCAAACCATGGTGCACACTTATTCCAAATCATGATAACATGTAATAAATGTCAAGATTATTTTCATTAATGAAAAGATAAGCCTTATATCTTTCTATTTTTTTTCTTATGTAATCACTCTTCCTTCATTTCTTTTGCACTTTCATATCACATTCACATATACTTAGGTGTCAAAATGATGATTGCATGCATTAAATGCAATCTTATCACTTCTTATTCTCATGTTCCCATATTCTTATCTTCTTCTTTTTACTTTTTTTTATCCTTTCTTATCTCTTAGATTTAAGATTAGAAGATTCCTTTATTTTATTTTATTTTTAACCTATATATTTATATTTTAGTAACTTATTATCTTTTTGATAATATATATATATATATATATATATATATATATATATATATATATTAATGTTGTCATTTATTATTATTATTTTTATTTAACTTATTCTTAACTAGCGAAAACACAAGCGTTGTTGCGCCTGTGTGTTCACTTTTTTATGTATTTATATGTATAATATTAAGAATAATCAATGGCAATTTATCATGGGTATACATAGATTGGTTGAAAAAGAAAGCAGTAAATTACTAATTCATAAGATTGTGTATCAACTAATATTTAATACATTTGATCAAGATTTGGGGTTAATGAGCTATATGTGATGGAGCCAATAGTACTTATCTATAAATATACAAACTATTTTAGTAGGTGTCTATAAATATACATTTGTTAAAAAATTGACATATATCTTTACTACATACATGATGTAGAAAAAAAATTAGTAAATGAAAGTATCATAGATTTACATCCTTAAACATTTCTTTAATTAGGAGGCCAAATAAAGATTGATGTGTAAGATGTGTTTCAGCTTCCCTACATTTTATAAAATGTAAATATTATTGTTAATATATATGCAAATAACAGAAATCTAGCAATTGAATTATGTATAAATAAAAAAAAATCATTATTTACCTTTGAAGCACTCTTCTTAATTCTTTGTAGAAGACATGGTCCATAAGTTGTTGAGTTTTAAAGAACTAAAAAATGTCATTGAATATTGTTATTTACTTATGAGACATTAAATGTATATGTAATGGTATACAAATATTGAAGAAATAGTAATAACCTCATTGATGCATATATTTTGATAAACACAAAGATTGTTGTTGTAGCGAGTATGGATTGGTAATGATTTTTGTTGTTTCCTAGTAATGGCAAGAAGTAAAAAAAAAGAATAAAGATTTTGTGTGGTATAATAGAAGAATAATGGAAGAAAGTAAATAATTTTAAATGTGCATAATACTTGCTTGTCTTTTGAGAAAGTAATTCTCGTTTGATTAAATTTGAAAGTTGTGTTTTATTAGTTATCACAGTGGATCCTCAACCAATAGAATAAATTTCCAAATGATGAGTCTATAATTGAAGAACAATATATGTAAACATGATGTACAATATAGTTGTACTGATATATGTAAACATGACATATTATAGTTGAAATGAATTAATTTGATTACCTTATTGTCTAATGGCCTAACCAATGAGAGTGAATATTCATCATTCCAAGTGTTCCATTGGTTTAAAAATTATGTATTCTACAAAGAAAATGTCAACTATTGTAAGATTAGGAACTAAACTTTTAAAACTACACTTATTGGATATCACCTCTTGTGGTATGAAATTGTGGAAATGACTTACATGTATTTCTTCATTGATGTGTAAGTTGTCCTTAGTTATTATCGTACCTGCAAGGTATCAAATAAATATGATGACTTTTACTATCATTCTTGTAAATAGAAGTATAATGATGTGACCCCAATAAGGCTTATAGCATTGGGCCAACGCCTAGGCCCATTCTTTTTTATATCTTTTAATTTCTCTATTTTCAATTAAATAAATGTTGTTTTAATTTGGTTTATTTTCTTAATTGTAGCACATTTTTCCAAGCTGCTCAATCTTTAAGTATTGGTAATGGGCCTACGGCCCAATAACTATGACACCTACTTTGCACTATCACGCATGGAGGCTTTCTTTGGGCTTTAGACTAAATTTGGAAGTGGCCTAATTTCTTCCATATGTTAGCGTGACCAGCAGCACATACTTTCTCCACCAGTATGGACAATGTCTCTGTTGGGCCTACAATCAACATCTCTATTGGGCTTGCAATTCATCACCTATAGGCAGCCAATCATGTAAATCATTTTGTTCAGCCTTTGCCAGCCCAAATTCACCCTTGTGTGGCAACATCTTCATGCTCCACCATCACACTCCAGAATTAACTAGAAGCCATTCATTTCAATTGCTTCAGCGGCCCAATAAGTGCATCACATAGATCACGTTTCTTCAAACTGCTTTCCATTTGCATATCAACCCACATCGTTTTTTATTTGGCAGCATTGTTAGGGTTCAAACCTGTGATAGCGTTTGCTTCCCTCCAGTCACGCAGTCGTTAAAGTTCCTTCACCCTTCGCCCTCTTCAGCTTTAGGGTTTCAACCTTGCCGTTAGGAACTTGTTAGTTAGACGACATCCCTTCTTTCCTTCCATTCTCTAGTTCCCTCTCTTCTATAAAGGGGCAAGCCATTGTTTGTAAACACTTAGTTGAGATGAATGTTAAAACTTGGTTGAGAACACTCCCCTTTCGTCTCTGCTCAAACCCTAAACCCTAGATTAGGTTTCATCTCGTCGGGTTTACCAATCCAGTGAGAGACCTGAGAGATTCGAGCGTTCACTTCAATAACCGATCTTCCGCTACGTTTTCCCGTCGATTCCACTGAACAATCAACGTTTGGAGGTTATCTCTGTCGAATAGAGTACATTTTTGTCGATCAACGGTGTCGCCAACCTCATCAAGTAGTATTTAGAGCCACTCGATCTCGGAGGTCTTCAAAGCTAAGTATTCGAGACTTATATCTGCTATGTTCTTCTTGAGTTTCAAGATTGATGTCCTGTGATTAAATATGTGCCGTGGTGATTTCTTGTTGAAATTGATTAACAATTCGTTGCTCTAATTTTTTGAATCAATACTGTAAAGACTATTTTTAGCTCGCTGAATTTGCTGTCGTCAATGTATGTCCGTAGGTTTGATTTCATTTTCTTACTTAGCTTTCACATTTTCTAATATCATGTTTTGTCTTAGGCTTTTGTGTAGTTGTTTTGTATATCACTAAATTCCATAGACATTGTGCCTAATTTGTGTATTGTTCACTAATTCGCGTTTGTTCAGTCTATGTTCTGTTCTGTTTTAATTGGCTAGTTACTGTGATTGTATGATTTCTGAATTTGCTATTAGATCGTTAGCAAATTGTCAGCAGTGCCAATTGATGCTGTTCTTCTTCCATTCTGCTTAAAATGCCTCTGTGTTCAATCTGTGCTGTCTTAAAATCCATTGTTTGCCAATGATTGTTGTTGACCAAACCTTATCTAAGATGTTGAAATCTGATTATGTTCAGAGTTCTCATGTGGTTTCGGTTTAGCTAAAAGCATGGGCATTATCAACACCTTGTTTTTGTGCATTCTAGATTCTTGAATCAGTTTTGTTTTTTTTTCTATGCCTTCACAAATGCTTAACTCTTGGTTTTGTGCTCAGTTGTTGATGCTGGACTAGTCTATTTCATTGATTTTCATGTTGATATGATGCATTATGCTTTGCCTATTCTTGTGGATATTTGAATATGAATTCAGAACTGCAATCTGTGTCCATTTACTTGAGCTACCAGCATTTGATTCAAATTCTGTCGAGTCTTGATTCTTATTACTGCTCAGTATCAACTTAATTGAATCCAGTTGGTCTTGTATTCTTTTCTTTTTCAGTCCTAGCATTGTTATATGTTGGTGTGCAATTCAGCTTTGGTATCATTGTGTTGAAGTCTGGATTAAAAAAAAATCAATATGAACATACTGAATCTGCTGCATGTTGTGTTGTGTTATTATCTCAAATTGTATACATCCACTAATTTCCACATCATTTGGTATCTAGAGTGATGAAGGATTAACTTGTTTTTTTTTAAGTTTATTGAATATGGTGTGAGTTGATTAAGAAAGCTAAGTGAAATCCTCACTAGACATTAAGATAGCAAGCTATCTAGATGTGAAGGTTCCTTTCCCAAAGCTCAAGAGAAGAAGATGATGGATTGATTCAAAACAAAAAGGAAATGGAAAGCACATAAACCATAGAAAACCAAGAACAATTAAAGGAAGAAGAAAACATAAAATGGAAAGGAAAGGAATGGTAAAAATGTGAGAAGCACGCCACTACAAGGCTAGGCTAGAAGCCATGGCAACCTTGAAGATGAGTGGAT
>Ga0214544_1006706_pt1 | contig 20968 bp, 16 predicted proteins | sample CNSS3metaG_FD_160074 | JGI IMG/M metagenome (GOLD analysis project Ga0214544, IMG submission 160074) | Root nodule microbial communities from cowpea collected in UCLA plant growth center, Los Angeles, California, USA - CNSS3 | ecosystem: Host-associated > Plants > Roots > Nodule | place: USA...
TGTCAACTAGTCTACTATCTTCTTCTTCATAGTGTGTGACTAGTGTTGGAGTGTGGGAGTACAAGTGTTGACTCCTATTACTCATCCTCTCATGCAACCTTTCCATATTTCTTGTTCCCCTTCTCTCTTCATCTAAAAGTTGATGAAACCTATCTCTTTGTTGTTTTTCCCTTTCCCTTGCAATTGTTTCATCTTCCTTCCAACGTAGTAGTTCTCTCAAATTAAAGGCAATTTATTTCAAACTTATTTCTTCTTCATTTAAAGCACCCATACATTGAGAAAGAGGTTGAGAATTTTTATTTTTTTTTGAGATTTTAGAAGACTTTGGTCTTTTAAAGAAATTTTCAAAGAAGAAGTAGATAACAAAGGCTTTTAGTTCTCCTCCAAAAAAGAGAGGTGAATCACTTGGATTGCTTACATACCAAGTCTTTCCTAGCCAAGGGAACTTGAAACTTTTGTACACAACTTCTTAAAGGAAATTAATTCAAAGACTAAGTTGACACACACTAAACTATCAAACAAGAAAATTAAAAACAAGAAAGATTAGAAGCTATATGCTTCCTAAGTTTTGGTAGAAGTAGAAGGCACTTGGAACCTTCAAACTTCACCACTAAAAGTGCTTCGCTAATGTATAGAAGAGGTTCTAGTTAGGAGATGAGATTGAGTACCTAAGACTCCCCTAAGACACATAGCTAGGCCATGATCACAAGAAGGAAAGCATTACAATTTTACAACTCAATTTGAATACAATCAAAGTGCACAAAATTTAAAAGGTCTTATTGGGTTTGTCTTCTTGGCTTGGTCCTCACAAGTGTTCCACTCTTGCACTTCCTCTTGATCTCACCAAAGAGGATTCTCTTTCGGGACTAGGTACTCCACCTCCTAGGATGCTACCTTAGGAAAGTTAGATCACCTCCAAAAAGAAGTATGCACCAAGTATAGAAACCAAACCAAAAGAGGTCAAGAAATAAAGCAAGAAAAGCACAAATTATAATTGTTAAACTAAAAGTGAATAGTGCCTTGACAAACTCAAAGGACTACCAAAGAAATGACAAACTAGAAATAAGGTAAAGAAACAAGATAAGCACTCAAATGAATTACCTAATGAATGGCACTAGAATGGATGAAAAACAACCAAAATAAGTTAGAAAACTACACTGAAATTTGATTTTTCACTCACTGCCAGTCCAAAAATGTGAATTCAAGCCTCTGCTTTAGCTATTATCATTTTTTCATTTCTCAACATTTTTCAATGATATTTTTTCTCTGTTTCGTCTAAGTCTTAGCTAAAGGAGGAAAAAAATCAGATATGGATTTGCACTAGCCAATTTTTTATGATAAATCAAATACAGAGAATGTGTAGTTAGACAGAAACTGGAACAACAGTAAAATGCAACAAAATAATGCTCTCAAACTCAAGTGATGGTAGTGATTCTAGTGTACTTCTTTTACCACTTTCTTTTGATTCTTTTTGGCAATTGCTTATATTCTTCTATTCTTTTTGTGCTTTTTTTATTTCTTTTTATAGCGCTTACAATAACTAGTTTCCACCACAAATCAGAATCACCACCACACTATGCTTGATCATTTGCATTTTAATTGAAACAAAAAGCACAAAAGAGAAGGAAACTTAAAGGAACCAAAAGAAGATCATGAAACACAGTGTAAATTGACTCTAAGACATTGCTAAGATCTAAATAACAATCTGAACTTAAAAAACAGAAATGAAAAAGCACGAAAGCACAATTAATTAAAAGGAAATTTAGTGTGGTTTATGGTGATGTTAAGCAAGCACAAGGAAAATTCTCACTGGACATTAAGATCACTAAGGGTATCCAGATGTGAATGTTCATTTCTAAAGCTCCAAGAGAGAAGAGAGTGTTCATTTTTAAGGATTAAAAAACTGCACTCAAATCTGAAATAGAATTCAACAGTACATCACCAAACAAATTCAAAGCAAATTAAAAGCTACACAAGGAATTAATGACATATATGGACTAAACATGACTCTAGACAAAAATATGGATTTTAAAATAAAAACAAACTCAAGAAAAAGAGAATAAACCAAAAAAAATCAACAATTACTCAATTAAAATGAAAAGTAAACGGTAGAAACCAAATAGAACACCTAAAGCACACAAGGATGGTTCAAGATGAAGCAAATGAAGATGAACCAAAGTAAAAAGACATGAATACTCAAAATAAAAGGAAAAAAAAACAACAAGACAAGTAGAAGAAGAGATGAACAACACGAAATTGAAAGAATAATGAAGAATAAGCACTTAACTCACTAAAACCGAGAGCAATCAATGCTCATGATACCACATGATGGCTTCTTTTTGTCTCCATTGAAGCTTGCATGAAGAATGAAGGCTCCATGGATGGTGTTAGACACTGAAGCATGAAGGGAAAGAGCTTAAGTTGTTTGGTTTACTGTAGGTGAAAGGATTCTTAAGTAAACTAGAGAAGAATTTACTCTAAGGTGAGGTCAAAACATTTTTGTGCACAAATTTGAGCAGCGCTTCATTACTCAATTTCAATATGAAAAATACATGTCCTAAGCCTTCTATTTATAGGCTAAAATGAGACCAAGGAGTCTCCAAAAAGTGGAGGGAAAAAAGAGTCTAGAAAGTTGAATTTTGGAGCAAAAAAAGAGCATGTGGAAGGTGTGACTTGCCACCTAAGCAAATAACACTTGTCTTGTCATGGGAAGCTAACTCTTATCCTTGGAGAGTAAGTTTGAGAAGCTTCTAGGCTTCTCTAGAGTAGATGCACTACTCTCAGCCCATTTAGCCTAATTCCCCCTTTTGGTCCAAAATTACTTCTAAAGCCCAATTTCCTTTAAGGCCCAATACATGACCCAAAGAAAACCCTATTCTACTGGGCCCAAAATACAAAGCCCAAAATAATATCCTAATCTAGTATTTACAAGCAAAGAGTCTTAGGCTAGGTCTTCACATCTTCCTTGGCCCATGTGAATTTCATCTTGAGCCTTGCATGCGCATTTGAGACCCATTCCTCTTGTATTCTCCTAGTCATGGCTCTTGTTGTAGGTCCCTTGGCTAGAGGCATCTCATAAAAAACTCACCCCGAATTGGGAAGGACCATTCAGAGTGATTGAAAATCTAAGCAATAGAGCATATCGATTCGAACACTTGGAACGAAAGCCCATACCAAACACTTGGAATGCCACACATCTCAAATTTTATTTTAGTTAGAACAAATGTAAATACTAGTCGGTACCAAATGACATACTTTTCCTACTACTGACATTATTTTCCTATGGAGGGTTTTGGATGGTAAGATGTTGACAACGCAACCAGATTAATAAAATAAGAAGTTTTATTGCAAATATTTGCCCCCTTTTTTCTACTTGCATGAAATGAATAACAAAATAACAGTTAAGGAAGAGTTCTAAATGAACCCCTATCGATTGATTAACTAAGAAAAACTAAGGAAGAGTTATAAATGAACCCCTACTGATCGATTAACTAAGAACGGTTAGGATAAGTTCTAAATAAACCCCTACCAGTGTATTAAACTAAGAACGGTTAAGGAACAATTCTAAATGAACCCTTACCAATATATTAAACTAAAAATGGTCAAGGAAGAGTTTTAAATGAACCCCTATCAATCGATTAAAATAAGAACGATTAAGGAAGAGTTCTAAATGAACCCTTACTAATCGATTAAACTATGAATGGTTAAGGAAGAGTTCTAAATGAACCTTTACCGATAGATTAAACTATGAACAGTTAAGGAAGAGTTATAAATGAACCCTTATCGATAAATTAAGTAAGAACGGTTAAGGAAGAGTTCTAAATAAATTCATATCGATTTATTTACTGATAAATTGGTCAAGGATATGTGCATAAAATGAATCCCTAATAAATGCCCCATCTATTTGCCCAAGATGAGGTCGTTCAAGGCAAATGCAAAAGTTGATGAATTAAAAAGACAAATTGGTAAATATCGACTAGGTAATTTTGTATTCCAAATCCTTTGAGAGTCGTACAAGTGTGGAGGTTGATCTAGTAAGGATTGGCTAACAAAAGCCTAACTATATTGATCGTACAAGATCGACTCGCGATGGCATAAAAAAGTAAAGGTATTCAATTCTTAACAAAACAAATGAAAAACTAAACTTAAGAATCTGAAGGGTTATTGATGTTCCAAGCGGTTTCTTCTTAATCGGTAGGAGGCGAGAGCATTTAGCCTTCAGCAACTTCCTTGTCATCGAAAAGATCCCAAACGTGAATTAACTTTCCCTTGTGAAGGACCATGGGGGCATTGAACTTATCCTTATCCAAGGGGATGTTGTAAAAATAAGTCGTTCAGTCCAAGACCTTCTAGAAGCTGACTTCATGTTGTGCAATGACCTACAACTTGGTTTCATCAAGTTCAACGGCCAAAGACTTATACTTTTTGTCCTAATCTGCCAATGCCTTCCGATCCATTTGTTGGGACAAAAGAAGATCATCAACCTACTACTCTAGTCGACGAGTCCTGGTGAACAAATCCTTTTCTTTTTCGACTAAGGCTGCAACCCGAGTGGTTGAGTCGTTCTCCTTTTATGAGTACACAACATGAGCAGACTTGGCTTCCCTTAGTTGGGCACCCAACTCGTCGTTGGCCTTAAGGTCTGTCTCAAGATTCGGTTAGGAGTACGCCAAGTCCTTCAACAATTGGATCATCTTTGGTTGATCAACGCCATGATTTACTCGCTTGCATAAAGCAGTAGTGTGCAAGCTAAACTCAACTACGACGTATAATGTATCAACCTCACAAATGCCCTATATTAACACCTTCTGATAAGAGTTAAGATGGAAATAGAACTTCTCTCCCATCTATAGATCAATCCCAAGATGCCACTAGCAAACGGAACCGATGTACCCCTTCCTAAATGACCTCACTTTGGGGATCGGGTGGAAGTACCACTCATCATGCTTCCTTTCACCTTTCTTTCTATGGGCTTCATGTTCCTGATTGATTAGAGTAGCGAAGACGATGGTAAGTGGAGAAATGTTGAGAGTTGGAGTTGGAGAGGCAGTTTCCTTAGTGGTAGCCCTGACCGGCATGCCTTTTTATGTCAACCTGGTCAAAGGGCCCTTTTATGCACCAGGGATAGTCCCAAAACCGCCTACTCTCATCGGGTTCTTATCAGGCAACTTTTTAAGGAAATGGGCATTCTCCGGGTTGATAAGAGCCATGATAGTTGTAACATAAACAAAAATTTAGCTAAGTTAAAACTGACCACAAATAAATCTGTTGGAGAAGAGTAACTAACCATAATTGTCCTTACAAAGATTGTGGGACTGGTAACACTTCAGTAGATCCCTAGTTGGAAGTTTATAGAGAAGCTCTTTCCAAATCTCTAGAGTTGAGCACTCATCGGGTGTCATCATGTGTTATCCCAAGGGTTTGACCGAACGAGATTGCGATTCCAATACAAGGGAAAATTTGGCCTATCGTCCCCATCAAAGGATAACATGCGACTCTTGACAATGATGGAAATCTTAAAAAGTCACCCCTTTAAAGCCTTTGTAAGAAACGCCAAAAAATTGGAGAAGATTTGATGAGATGCCTCGAGCCAAGGGACCTACAACAAGAGCCATGGCTAGGAGAATACAAGAGGAATGAGCCTTAAATGCGCATGCAAGGCCCAAGATGAAATTCACATGGGCCAAGGAAGATGTGAAGACCTAACCTAGGACATTTTGCTTGTAAATACTAGATTAGGATTTTATTTTGGGCTTTGTATTTTGAGCCCAGTAGAATAGGGATTTCTTTGGGCCATGTATTGGGCCTTAGAGGAAATTGGACTTTAGAAGTAATTTTGGACCAAAAAGGGGAATTGGGCCAAATGGGCCAAGAGTAGTGTGTCTACTCTAGAAAAGCCTAGAAGCTTCTCAAACTTGCTCTCCAAGGATGAGAGTTAGCTTCCCATGGCAAGACTAGTGTGACTTGCTTAGGTGGCAATTCACACCTCCCACATGCTCCTTTTTGGCTCCAAAATTCAACTTTCTAGACTCTTTTTTTCCTTCACTTTTTGGAGACTCCTTGGTGTCATTTTAGCCTATAAATAGAAGACTTAGGAGATGTATTTTTGAGCTTGAAATTGAGTAATGAATTGTTGCCCAAATTTGTGCACAAATCTCTTTTGAGCTCACCTTAGAGTAAACTCTTCTCTAGTTTACTCTAGTCTTCTTCCTTAGGAGTTGGCCTCACCTTTCTTAAGAATCCTTTCACCTACACTAAACCAAACACCTTAAGCTTCTTTCCTTCATGCTTCTGCATCCAACACCATCCATGGAGCCTCCATTCTTCATGCAAGCTTCAATGGAGACAAGAAGAAGCTATCAAGATTCTTATCGAACTCACTTATTAGTGACACTTATCCCTTTCTAGCGACCAAGTGAGTACGGTAATGGTAGAGAAACAAGGTTGGGGTAGGATTTAAGCCAAAAGCCTTACACAATATTCTGAATGTCTACATGGCTACCCATGCGTTCAGATGCAACTGAGTGGGAGCAACATTTAACTCTCGCAAAATCTCAATCTGAAAGTCCTCGAACGGCACGTGCACGAACATGTTGATTAAAAAATAGGAATATATGTTCTACAAGAAATCTTCAAGTTCTCCTGATCGTGGCATACTAGTTTGTTGCCCATTCACACTCGGAGGTGCATGACATCATCATCAATCTAGTCTCCTAGAATGTATGTCCAGCCAGCCAAATCCACCAAATCATTGCCCCATTAGAATTGGGTTGTATACTTGTGGACTTCATGCACAGTCCAACCATACCTTGGGATTTTCGGAAATTTCAACTCATCCCCCTCAGCCTCCGTATCAACGAGGATTTCCCGGACGATATTGCCACTATGCTCCTTTGTGGCTTTCCTTTACATATACCTTGGTCCCCATCCCCGATTAGACCCTTATTGCTAGTATGTACAGGCGTGGTACTACTATTGATAGTTGGTACTACTACAATAATGATTTTTTAACATGTTACATTTCTTAATTTTCAAATCAAACATAAAAACAAAAAAAAAATGACAATTATGTTCGTCAATTCTCCTTTTTCTTGTTAGGGGCTAGGACTTGAATTTGTGATTTTCGTTTCCACTTATTCGTTTTGTTTTTGTTTTTGTTTCTATATTCAATTGAATCCATTTAAATCTATTATGCATCATCATTTCATCCATTACATCCTTCCACAGCAAAGCCAGATCATGCCTTGCACATGTACACGAGCATTTTGACTATTACTACATAAAATATAAGTTGTTTGGTTTCACTTGTAATTTTTAGTTTTTCTGAGTTCTAATCACTTTTATATGCATATTTTAGTTAGTTTAGGTGATTCAATCATGTTCCACATACATGCATTGTAAATAGAGTGTCTCAAGTTCATCATGCATTTTATCAAACACCTTGAGTGCATAGTGTGTCATTGAGGATTTTCCTTAAATAATTAGCTTAATTGTGTTTTATAGTGTTTATTAGTGGTTGCAGGGGTTAACATACATATGTTAGTCCAATAAAATATGTTGATCATCCATTCCATCATTGCATTCATCGAATAAGCATTTTGAGTTAGATTTATAGTTTCTAACTTTAAGACATGCATTGCATAGTAGTTTTAGGATTTTATGTTTCTAGTTAGTTTAATTCCCCAACACAAGTTGTTTACAAGCATTTGCATTTACATATTGTCATTTCCACGGATTGATACTCAAGGTTGCCTCTATATTATATTTAGGGGGAAATTGATTTTGTATGAACTTAATGTAGCTAAAAATTTTAGTTCATTAGTGAACCAAGTGCTAGAGGTAGCATCTTAAGGGGTGGAGGTTCAAAAGGAGTTCAAAGCAAGGAAGACCTCACAAGAAGAGATAAACACACAAGTGAATAGGAGAGTTGAGAGCTAAACACGCAAGGGAAGCAAATGATTGATTCTCGATTCTGTTTCAATTTGTTTTGTTGTAACCATTTCAATTTCAATTGTTGTGAAGGCCTTTATGCTAAGTGTTTTTGAGGAGCCTTTGGTGTTTTTCCATCTCTTATCCTTCTGAACTTCTTGTATAACTTTCGTGTATTCGGTGAGTGTGTCTTGGAAGCTCCAAAGCTAACAAGCCTCACCACAAGATTTCGTTTAGTTAATCTTTTAAGTTCATTTAGACGTGTGACTTGGCAAGATATCAAATTCTAGCCTTGTTGCTAAGAGTTCATGTAGACTCTAGGTTTGCGTCTTTTTTTTAACATATTTTAAGTTTAAAGGCTCTCTCTTTGTGAAAGTTTATGGAGTAAGTAGTGAGGTAAACTCTGGTTAACCAATATTTGGTACTTAAGTCATTTTAGTGACTCACATCTCTTACTCATGATTGAACTTGTGAAAACCTTCTAATAATTTCACCTTAGGAGAAATTTAAAAATTAAAAGATATGTATGTTTAGACATCCTTCTCTACATAGTGGGAGTTCTTTAAAGAATCTATTCGCAGTTTAAAACATCTTTCTCAATAGCTCAAGTCAATCAAACTATGGAGACAACAAGAATTCAAGCAAAATGAAAAAAGATAATATTGAAAGAGAGACTCAACTTGTCATCTTGGTAATAGGATATTAGGATTCTTACACAACAAGAAGAAAAACTACAAAAAAAGAAGAAGTTCAAAGTAGGAGTAATTCTAGTAGGGGACTCTAAGAGTGGGGATACAACCTTTGAAAGAGAAAAAATGATTAAAACTAGGGAACTATTATCATCAACCTTCTTCTTTTAGAAGGCAAAGAAAGGCACATACCCTTGGAGAATCTAAATTTGACTTACACCCTTCTTTTATGGAAAGGATAATGTTGAGGCATACTTAGAACGTGAAATGAAGATGGAGCAACTTTTTGCACGCCACCAAGCCAATGAAGAAAGGAAAGTGCCTCTAGCAACCCTTAGCTTAAAAGGGTATGCTATGTATTGGGGACCTCTTTAGTTTAAGAGAGGTTCCACAGTAATGGTCCCCCAATTGAGTATTGGAATTATCTTAAGTTTGTCCCTTAGAGGAGGCATATTCCTTTATACTATAATAGGGAGCTCATGGACAAACTCCAAAGGCTCCAATAAAAATCTATGTCTATAGAAGAATATAGGTAGAAGATGGAGTTGTATGTGATCGGGGCAGGGTCTGTAGAAAAGGAAGATATCACTTTAGCTAGGTTCTTAAGTAGTTTAAACCTTTAAATAAGGGATAAAGTTGAGCTACTACCTTATAGAGATTTGAATGATCTAGTTCGAAAGTGTATAAAGGTAGAACAACAATGCTTGACAAAATCTTCTTCAAAAAAAGAACAAGCTCACTCTAGTTCTTATAGCAAGAAGGATTGTACAGTAGAAGAAAACAAAGAAAAACCACCTTCTTAAATAAATAAATAAATAAATAAATATATATATATATATATATATATATTATTTTTATAATACTAATATTCATATTATTATTATTTTTTACTAAACTTTAATTACTATTATTACTTTCTTTGGTAAAAGAAACACCATCTTTAGTTAATTAATTAACTAATATATATTTCTTTTGTGAAATAATGAATATATAAATAATATAACTTTAATATTTTGTATATGAAAACTAATGTACTATAAAACTTTAGGTGTTACAATATTGAAATCATGGTAGTATAAATTTGAGATGTTAGAGTACTGAGTAGAGCTTAGAGCTTGACATTGTATTGTTACTGCTACAAAAAGCTTGAATTTATAGTCTAGTTATTGTCAAAAGTGTTGAACGTGCATATGCTATGTTGGTTCTAGAGTTGTCAAAATGGGTTGGAACCCGCGAGCCAACCCGGCTCATCACGGGTTTGAGTCGGGTTAGGTTGAAATTTTTTTACAAATTTCAATATGGGTTGATTTTTGACCCGGCTCATCTAGAACCCGTGGTGAGCCGGATTGGCTCACCAACCCGCAGATAAAAGGGTCACACAAGTATTTTTTATTTTTTTTATTAAGTTGGACTTTACATTTGGATCATGTTAGGTTATTTTTTGGGTTAATTATGTTTTTAGTCCCTAAACTATTAAGCGATTTTGGTTTTGGTCCCTCTTTTAAACTTTGCTCTATTTAGATCCTCATCTTTTTAAAATTTATGGAATTAGTCCTCAAAAATTAACGCCGTTAACATGTTTTTAGACCTGACAAACAGAGTACCACGTCATCCATTCACTTTTAGACACGTGTCGATGTTTAAATTACATGTCATCCGTTCTTCCTCCCACCACAGATGCTCTCGTCTCCGATAAGTTCTAAATGGCGTCGTTTGCTTCTTCGCTACAGTTAGGATTGACGATGTTCGTTTCTTCTTGTTGGTGTGTTTCAGATCTGGATTCACCAAGAGAGGCCAGCGAAGCTATGTTGCTCACCATTGTGTCGTTTATCGAGGTCGTCGTTGACGACCATATTTTCTTCCTTTGATGCGAATTGCAAGAGGTTTCCCCATCCTTTTTCACCCTGCGCCAAGCACCACCCAACCGCAACATTTTCTAACATCAACGCGATTAAGAGAGGTTGTCGGAGTGTGACCTCGGCCATAAACGTCACCTGCGTTGCCGCTTTTCACTTTCTTCACCAACACATGCGATTAGGGTTTTGGTTGGGTTTTGTGATTGTTGAGTGTGTTAATGGTGACTGTTGGAAGATGTTTTTTTTTTTTAAATCAGACTTGCAAAAGAGAATGAAGGTGGTAACAGGTTCTCTGATTGTGTTTACGAGTGAAGAAAATTAAGCACAGCGGAAAAAGAAGATAATTTTGATGGTGGGGTTCCTTTATGTACAATGTATGAAGATTAATTTCTTTGGATTCTCTATAATTTTCGGTTAATTTCTCTGGGTTCTCTGTAATTTTTTGTTCCAAATAATTTTTAGGTTGGGATTTTTGATAGTTGACAAATTTAAAGTTGAGTGGAAATAATGGAATGATTGGGTTTTTTATCCTTTTCCCCCTATAATTTTTCATTAACCCTTCAAAAGAGTTCAAAAGGTTAAAAACAAAGTAATTAAAGTGATTTTATGTTTTCTATGAATGTGATGTTTGAAATACCATAATCTATGATTTTGGATTTTTATACTTGGAAGATGAAGTTAAAGTTGAGTGGAAGCTAATTGAATGGTTGGATCGAGAAGGTTGTGAGGTTGATAATGGAGAATAGATTTTAAAGGTGGAAATGGAAAAGGGATTTTGATTGTTGTTGTGGTTCTCTGTTTGGATAATGAAGATGTTCGTTAATAAAGAAGAAGATGATGAAGGTGGAGAATGAAGAAGTTCACCAACAAATAAGAAGAAAGATGAAGTAGAAATTTAATTTAATTTTTTAAGTTAAATAATTTGTTACGTGTCATAAATGAGTAGCTGATGTGGTATTCTGTTTGGCACGTCTAAAAAAATGTTAACAGCGTCAACTTTTGAGGACTAATTCCATAGATTTCAAAAAGATGAGGATCTAAATAGAGCAAACTTTAAAAGAGGGACCAAAACCAAAATTGCTTAATAGTTTAGGGACTAAAAACATAGTTAACCCTTTTTTTTATCCAACACATAAATAATTTGTATTTTTTTTTATTTTGGTTTATATTTGAATTGTCTTAAAGTTTATTTAGATTTTAATTAAAATTACAATTTAGTTTTGATTGAAAAAAATAAAAATAAAAATTGTATTTTTTTAATTAAGTGAACCGGTGAGCCAACCCGTTTAACCCGCCAACTCGTGGTGGACCGGACCGGGTTTGAATTTTTTTGGCTCGCTAAAAAGTAAGTCGGTTTGGGTTGGCTCACTAAATCATTAATCCGTAATGGGTCGGGCCGGGTTACTCATTTTGACAACTCTAGTTGGTTCTGTTGCCAAATAGATATTATGCTTTTACCTAGTTCTAAATAAATTTTGTGAATACTTAAAGTGTATAAAAATTCTGTTTGTAAACCTTAAGTGTGGGGGAGGCCTTGTTATTTGTACAATTCTGTTTTCATATTATTTTTCTACTAACTTTACTTCTCAATTAATTTTACCATATCATAAGTTTTTAGTTCCAAGTTTAGGTGTTCTTTAAGGTACTAAATATAGTTAACCCTCATGTTTATAGCTAATTGAATCATTTCAACTTTAGTGGCAGAACTTGGAAAAAAAAATTTAAGGAGGGCCAAATTATATTTTTTATTTATAAATTATTTTTTTTAATTAAAAAAAGTTTTCATTTCCTCTCATCATTGTCTCTACTTAAAAAAAACATACATGATAGTAGAATCCAACAATTTCCTAATACTATTATTCCCTTTCACAACTTCAAAGCCTAAAATGACTCTATCTACACAAAGAAGAGTTCGATCAATAATTATATCATTTTTATTATCTATAAAAAATAGAGATTTGCTTATAATGTAGAAAAGTCACATATAAGAGGAGAACATAGTATTTCGAACAAAAAAAAAGATAAATAATCAACCTACTCAAGCGAAGAAATTGTTCGATCCAAAATGTTTCTTAGTTCCTTAATTTGGTACAATTTTATCTTGAAAATGATGAGAGATTGAGGGTGAAAATTGAAATAAAAAGAAGATATGAGGAAAAGAGGTACAGAGGAGAAAAAAAAACCAAATAAAAGAGAATAAGAAATAACAAAGAAAACAAAACGTAGTTTTCAAATTTTGAAAAAAAAACTAAATTAATATAAATAATAAAATAATATATAAATATATTTTTAAAATATAAAAAAATAAAAAAAACATGAATTGTGGCTCCCTCGTCCCTTAAAATATTCGCCCCTCTCCAACTTGTTTGCATTTTGACTTCTCTTGTTTACTAGTCCAAACAAGGTTATTTGTAATTATTAAATATATATTTTAATTTCTTGTAATAAAAGATTGTACAATGTTTAAATTATTTGGAAATATTGGATTGGTATATAAATTATTTAAATATTAATTGAATCTAGAATGTAATTTTATTAAGGATAAATAATTAATGATATTCAAGAAATTTCAAAGGCGCAGATAGGCCAGGATAAAAACTTGAAACCGAAGTTTTTTTCATTTTGGCATAAATAAATAAGCTTGACTTTGCCGTATATAACATTGTGAGCAGTTTGGTAAGTTTGCTCCTATTGCTCTTAATCTATGCTTAATCACTTTTCCCATAATTTGAAAGTCTAGTTTACACTTCAGACAAAATGAAGGATCTAATTAAATTTTTTCATGAAGATTAAAGGATCAAAATAGGATTTTAATCTTATATTTATTAAAACTATATTAAAACTTTCCTCCCCACTCTATGTATAGATTCATTTATAAGAAAGATTATTGGGTCTTCTTTTAGTATATGTTTTGCATGAATAGCATTTTGAAGCATGATTAATTTTTGTAGTTTCTTAACTATTGTTTCTAAGATTTAATTTTAGTTGTTGGTTGTCTTACCTTTTGGTCTGGCTTATGATTACGCAAAATTACTTCGGGTGGATGATATAGCAAATCATTAACTATTTTTCATTTGAATGTTTGGCAATTACTTGAAATTAGGGAAAGTTTTCTTCAAAGGCTTAGGCAAGATCTTTCTTATGTCACCTATGAAGATATTGAAGGATATTTATTTCATATAAATTTGTAGCTATTTTCTTTTTTTCACTTTTGAATGCTTTAAATTCTAATAAAGAGGCTAGTTATGATTTTTAAAATGATGTTCGTTATGCTTCTTTTAGATTGACCTAGGGTGTTTATACGGGCTTCTATGAAAAATAGAGGATAGACCCTTAGGAATAATATTTACTTGTGTATGGTGTTGTATAATGATATGATCATGTGATTATAAAATTTAAAGCACTCACATCTACATGCTATAATCCTAATGAAATAAAGAAACAAATTTTAAGAGAAAATCTTTAATACACTCTAAAATATTTAAAATTAAAATATTGATATTATAAGATATCCCAACGGTGTATTTAGATGCTATTTATCCTTTATGATTTGGGCAGTTTTATTATGTCATTGCCTCAATATAAAATCAGATACATTGCCTTAATATTAAAAAAAAATTGTTAAATATGTTTTTATTTTTAAACTTTTAATGAAAATCGAGATTAGTTCCTCTTTAAAATTTTGATCCAATTTAGTTTTTTATCTTTAAAAATCTATGAATTTAGTTATTTTAACCAAATTTTATTAAGTTTATTTAATGTTTCAAATGCGTTTTACGAAGCATTTGAGTTGTTTACACCGATTGATACATTTTCATTTCAATGGTGACTTAAATGCTATTATGAAACACATTTGAAATATCAAATAAACGTAACAAAATGTCATTAAAAATAAATAAATTCACGCATTTTTAAAGTTGGGAGATTAAATTGGTCCAAAGTTTTGAAAATGACTAATTTCAATTTTTCAGTAATAGTTAATGCAACGTCCCATTTAAATGCACGCACGCACGCACGCACACACACACACACACACATATATATATATATATATATATATAAATATACATTTTATCAACCTTTATAACCAATCCCTTTCATGTTCCAAATCAACCCATACTAATTCATCATACTCCATCCATGAAATCCAAACAAGTATTAACCATTCAAGATTCAAGGAAACGATCAAACATCACACTGCTCTCGCCCAGCTCCTCGCTCAGGCTGAAGGGTCTCACTCAGGCGAGCCCCCTTCGCTTAGGCGAGGGCTCAAAAAGGGGAACAGTAAACTTACGCGGGATCTTGCTTAGGCGAGACCCCTCTCGTCTGAGCGAGGCGCACACTCGCTCAAAACAACGTAGATCGCCTGAGTGACTATGCGAGTAAAGTAACTTGGGCGAGCCTTTGTTGATCTCACCTAGGCGAGACATGCTCACTTAGGCGAGAAAACCAGTGCCCACCAATGTTCTCTCGTGCAACAGTCCAACAATACCACCAAACCAACACAATAACATCTCATAAACTCACAGTAGCATGCCATCCAATCAAATCATGCAATATCATCAAGCAATCACGAAAAATCACAGATTTAGCAAAAACCCTAACTTCCCTTACCTGGAAATAAGCTAGTAGACTATCCCGACGCGACCTCGACACCGAACAAAAGAGCGCAATAGCTCTAGGAACAAAGATAAGTAGCTGAAAGGAAAGAATGGGACAAAGCAAAACGAGTCATTGAGATAAGCCTCAAGGAAATGCCGAAAATAAAGCTAGAGGAAGACTACTAAGAGTTCAGAAGCAACTTACATTGAGAGGAAGAGCTTGAGTTCGCTTGGGGAAGTTGACGGCTAACCCTAGCAGAGCGTTCTGAAAAGGAAGAAGGGCAGCATTTTAGGTTCTGTTTTGCAAGAATGAGGCTGAAAAGGAAATCCTAACAGCTTTAGGGGCCTTAGCACCCTATGGGCCAGCCCTTAGGCCCAACAGATTAAGGCCAACCCTTAAATATTAGGGCAGAAAATAAAACTGGGCTTTACATTCTCCCCAACAACCAAAATTTTCGACCTCGAAAATGAAAACTTACTAGGTAAAAAGATGTGGATGTGATTTTCTCATATCCTCCTCCAACTCCCAAGTAGAGTCCCTGGTCCTCCGATCCCAGATGACTTTGACCAGACTGACGGGTTTTCCTCGACGTTCCTCAACGCGATTCTCCTCCAATGCGATGGGTGGTACTTCCACAGTGAGGTCCTTTCTGATCTGTATATTCTCGGCTTCCAACACATGAGTCGGATCAAACATAAATTTCCTCAGCTACGACACATGGAACACCAGATGAAGATTTGCCACATGAGGAGGCAAAGCTATCTCATATGCCACTAGTCCAATCCTTCTCGATATCTGGTAAGGGCCAAGAAACTTAGGTGAGAGTTTCCTTGAGCGGAGAGCCCTTCCCACACTAGTGGTTCGGGTCACCCTCAAGAACACACGATCTCCTGCCGCGAACTCCAAAGGTCTCCTCCTGCGGTCTGCATAGGCCTTCTATCTACTCTGATAAGCTTGCATCATATCTCTCACCATTCTCACTTTCTCAGTAATTTGTTCCAACGACTCTGGTCCGACAAGAACTGCTTCCCCATCCTGATACCAACATAGGGGAGTTCTACACTTCCTGCCGTATAGAGCCTCATATGGCGCCATGCCAATGCTCGCGTGAAAGTTGTTGTTGTAGGTAAACTCGATCAACGGTAACACTTCATCCCAAGCACCCAAGTGATCCAATATACATGTCCGTAATAAGTCCTCAAGTGACTGGATCGTCCTCCCGAATTGACCATCTGTCTGGGGTGGTAGGCTGAGCTCATAGTCAACTTGGTTCCCAAAGCATCCTATAAGGTTTGTCAAAACCGTGATGTAAACCGTGGATCTCTGTCTGATACAATGCTCGAAGGTACTCCATGCAGTCTTACAATTTCCTCAATGTACAGTTAGGCCAACTTTGCCATGGACATCCTCAAGTTCATCGCCAAGAAATGAGCACTCTTGGTCAATCGATCCACTATCACCCAAATGGTGTCATGCCCTCTAAAAGTTCGTGGCAAATGGGTCACAAAGTCCATCGAGATGTTGTCCCATTTCTACATTGGTATCTCCAAGGGCTGTAGAATCCCATTGGGTCTCTGATGCTCAACCTTCGCCTTCTGACATGTCAAACAAGTCGATACAAATTGAGCAACATCCCTCTTCATTCCCTGCCACCAGAAGGTCTCCTTAAGATCCTGGTATATCTTAGTCATGCCAAGATGCAGACTAAGATGACTCTTGTGTCCTTCCTCCAGAATTAGCTTTTTCACCTCAGCATCATTAGGCACGCACACCCTGCCCTGCAACCTCAGTATGCCATCATCACCCAAAGCAAAGTCTCTAGCCTCATCTGACCCAAGTTATTCTCTAACTCTGTTCAAACTGGCATCCAACAACTGTCTCTCCCTAACCGAGCTCAAGAAGTCACTAGATATAGTCAGGGTACTACATCTAATGAACTCAAACCCTAACTCCACCTGTGACTTCATATCTCGGAACTGCTCTAGTAGTTCCACCTCCTTGATCATAAGGTGAGCAGTATGTACAGTCTTCCTACTCAAGGCATCTGCTACTACGTTTGCCTTCCCAGATGATATAGGAGTTTGAAGTCATAGTCCTTCAGAAATTCTATCCATCTTCTCTACCTCATGTTCAGCTCCTTCTGATCAAACAAATACTTAAGACTCTTGTGATCGCTGAACACACGGAATTGAGCACCGTAGAGGTAGTGCCTCCAGATCTTCAAGGCAAACACAATAGCGACCAACTCCAGGTTATGAGTGGGGTAGTTTTTCTCATGCACCTTTAGTTGCCTCGAAGCGTAGGCCACTGCCTTCTTCTCCTACATCAACACACAACCCAACCCTAGATGAGAGGCATCACAATAAACTTCAAAGGGTTTTCCAACATCAAGGATCACTAGGATTGGAGCACTCGTCAACCTCCGCTTAAGCTCTTGAAAACTCTCCTCACACTTGTCCGTCCAAGTGAAGGGTTGATCTTTCCGAGTGAGTTGTGTCAAAGGTGCCACTATCTTGGAGAATCCCTCTATGAATCTCTTATAGTAGCCAGCTAGCCCCACAAAGCTCTTGATCTCAGTTGCAGATTTGGGACTCTCCCACTTAATCACTGCATCAACTTTCGCTGGATCCACCGCTATCCCCTAAATGGATATCACGTGCCCCAAGAACTGTACCTCATCCATCCAGAATTCACACTTGGACAACTTGACATACAACTGCTTCTCCCTCAGAACACCAAGCACCAACCTCAGGTGTTCTGCATGCTCCTCTTGAGTCTTGGAATAGATAAGGATGTCGTCTAATGAAGACTACGACAAACTTATCCAAGAAGAGTCGGAAGATCATGTTCATGTAGTCCATGAACACCGTCGGAGCAATGGTCATACCAAAAGACATAACCACATACTCATAGTGTCCATACCGGGACCTGAAGGCCGTTTTTTGCACATCGTCCGCCTTCACTAGGATCTGATGATATCCCGATCACAAATCAATCTTCGAGAATACCGACGACCCATGCAGCTGATCCATCAAATCATCAATTCTCGGAAGGGGATATTTGTTCTTGGTCGTCATCTTATTCAGTTGCCTACAGTCCACACACAAGCGTGAACTCCCATCCTTCTTCTTTACTAACAATACTTGCGCTCCCCAAGGTGAAGTGCTGGGCTGGATAAACTACTTCCCCAACAACTCTTTTACCTGTTTCTTGAGTTCTACCAACTCTGCTGGAGCCATGTGGTATGGGGTCATCGATATCGGACCTGTTCCTAGTACTAGATCAATAGAGAACTCCACCTCTCTGTTGGGAGGCAACCCCGACACCTCATCCGGGAACACATCCACAAACTCGTGCACCACCGGTATAACTAACGTCCCTTCCTTCTCCTATACCTCCATACGGGCAAAGATTATGAAGCATTGCGCGCTACTCTGAATCTCCTTCACCATTCCCTAAGGAGATACCAACTCAGGCTCTTCTAAGTCGAGAAACAACAATCTTTTCTCCCAACAATCTATAAGAATGCGATTGGCAGAGAGCCAATCCATCCCTAAGATTACCTCCAACTCCTGTAGAGGTAAACAGATTAGATTCACCTTGTACCTGCGCCCTTCTACCTCCACCGGACACTTAGCACATAAGGACAACATCCTGACCAAACCATACGTTGTAGTAGATACCACAAGCTCACACTATAGCTCGCGCACCGGCAGACCTAGACGTTCCACACAAGCAATTGACACAAAGGAGTGTGTCGCTCCAAAATCATACAACACACACAAAGATTTACCAACAATCATGCATCAACCCATAACAAGATTACTTGAGCCTGCAGCCTCTACTCCTGTCATGCAATAGACTCTGCCTGTCGTTTGAGACATGTTGCCTCTGTGCCTCTGCTAGTTCTGCACGGGAGTCTATATTGGAGGGCGTGTCACAGGGCGTGTCACTGCCCTAGCGAAGTGGGACAGTCTTTCCCAAAGTGGCCCTCCTTGCCACAGTTGTTGCACCTGCGATAACCCTCCATGCGTGGGCAGGCGCTCCTCAGATGGGGACCTCCACATATATAACACTACACTTGGCCTTGTTGGGGAGAGAAGCTCCTAGACCCTTGGGACTAATGGTGAGGCCTATCATATGGTCTCCTCCGCTCCTCATGTCTGGACTTGGACCTAGATGGTCCTCCAATCCTCTGTGGTCGTTGACCCTCCACTTCATTTTTCATCTTTTCCATCACTCTGGCCTTCACTACCAGTGCAGCAAAGTCCTTGATGGACAGGGAGGCTACCATCAAGCGGCATCCAAGCGACTGAGGCCATTCTCAAATTTTCGACACCTTCACTCCTCATCAAGTGACAGGGTATAGAAGCGACTGAGGTGCTTAAAATTCTCAGCATAATCTGCCACCGTCTTGTTCCCCTGTGTCAGCTGGAGGAACTTCACCTCCTTAGCATACCTCACCCTGTCTGGGAAGTATTCGGAGAGGAACTTCCCCTGGAAGGCCTCCCAAGTCGTAGGCTCGCCTCTCTCCTCCACGATGAACTTTATGCTGGTCCACCAATGCTCGACCTCCCCGTTAAGCATGTATACTGTGAAGGTCAACCTATTCTCTGCGGGGCACATCTTTGCATCAAAGATGCGCTCCAAATCCTTCAGCCACTGGTCTGCTGCATCAGGGCTAGTCTTCCAATTAAACTTCGTCGGGTGGTGTTTCAAAAAGTCCTCCATACTCCACTCCCTAACTATAGGTCGTGGCTCAGGACCAAAGGTTGGAGCAGTCGCCCTGTCCTCCTCCAACTGAAGGAGGGCTTCCATATGCTGTCGGTGAGCATCCTCGACAGCTACCCAAGCAGCCTCCATCTACTGCATCACCAGATGTTGTTGCTCAAGCAACGCTGCTTATCGCTGCATGGATGCTTCGTATTGCTGCATCATCGTCGTGCTTTGCTGCGTCATCCAAGTCCACAGACCTAAGGAATGACCACTCTAATACCATAAATGTAATGTCCCATTTAATTAATAAACGTAATTAAAGGAAGCGTCACACACAGATAGTACAACAGCACAGTCCTGGGGTCTTAAACACAACCCCTACAATATCCTAGGCACACCACGATGCCAAAACTAAACCAGTTACAACATTCAACAATAACCAAAATGAAATTAAAATACAACTAGAAAGCCCATAAAGATATAGATCTAGTCCAAGCGGTCTATGCAGCGGAACCTCCATCACCTTGATGATTTCGGGGAGTTCTCACCTCTACTCACACAACAAGTTTATGATCATTGCAAAAGAAAAGACCACACCACAAAACATACAATAACAAACAGTAGGGTAAGTTAGAGCACAAAATAATTTCATCATGCAATCAGATACACTTTCACAGTCAACTATACATACAACACCCAAGCATTTTATGACTTTCAAACCAATACACTAAGACTCGACTCATCCGGATACATATAATCTGGTCGGATTCAACGGATGCTTGCACTTATGGTGGATACCTCTGCTCACCCCCGAGCTGATCACCTCCGAGCTATGTGTTACAAGTGTTACAATGAATCAATCTCTCACACACAAAGTTAGCCCTTAATGAGTTTCAGGCCTCTACTACTCTCACCACAAGAGTCAGTCCGCTCTAAGTGAGACTAACTGACTCCTTAGAGTGTCAGGATACAATCCTTACCTTGAATCCTTACCAAATTATATAGATGGGGCACCACCATGGACACCCACTAACAGGGACCATGAAATTACGTCCCGACCACTGAAGCACGACCCTGAAATCTCACCTAGAGATCTCAAGGATTTATGCACTGACCATCGACCAATCATGTGTGTGTGTGTATGCATGACAGGTCTTTCTTATATATATATATATA
>Ga0214544_1006710_pt1 | contig 20962 bp, 18 predicted proteins | sample CNSS3metaG_FD_160074 | JGI IMG/M metagenome (GOLD analysis project Ga0214544, IMG submission 160074) | Root nodule microbial communities from cowpea collected in UCLA plant growth center, Los Angeles, California, USA - CNSS3 | ecosystem: Host-associated > Plants > Roots > Nodule | place: USA...
AATAAAAAAAAAAAAAAAAAAAAAAATAAAAAATAAAAAATATATATATATATATATATATATATATATATATATATATATATATAGGGTTACTTAATTAATTGTCAAGATTTTAATAATTTAAACGAGAATGGAGATATGGCGGAGACGAGTATTATGGCAGGGATATGTGCATCCCTATACCCATCCCCATACTCAATCGAAAAAGTCAGGGATTCCCCATACCCATACCCATACCCAGTCAATGCGGGGATTCCCCGTTTAAACGGGAACGAGTTCGGACAATACCCACGAGGGCGGATTTATTTGCCATCTCTAGTCATAATCATATAAAATAGTAGGCACCCAATTCATGTGATAGCAAACAAATGCAAGACCTTCTGACTCAATTATCCGGATTATACTCTTGATATAGAATTCTAAAGAAAGTATACACCTGTGCTGGTTTCTAAACTCTACAGAGTCTAAATGTAAGGGGTTATCACCCAACCACACCCCAGGGTTAATCCCCTGATTGTCTAAGGCCATTATCCTGCCAAAGACTGGGACCTCCTGCCACTTTCACCACATAAATCTTTCTACTTTATATGAGTATGAATGATTATTAGAGTTCAAGATACCTTCCTTTCTCTAGACATCTCCTATATCAAGGTATACACTAACCACACCATCACCACGAGTTTCCCATAAAACTCTTTTACCAACAACATTCCACATGCCATCCCAGACATTATAATCTCATGTTAATGTCCAACCAACCAACCCATTCGTATTTCATTTCATACCAAGCAAGTCAATATCATATGAAACATACATAATCACAAATTCATGCTTTAAGAGTAATTGAATCAATCCACAAGTTAAAGTAAGGAATTAAAGTTTTGCAGATATTCTCATTTAAGCTAGACTGATCTCGCTTAAGCGAAGCTAGACTGATCTCGCTTAAGTTAGAAATTTCCGCTTAAGCTAGATTGGTCTTGCTTAAGCTAAAATTCTAACACAGAGTAGATTGAAATTATGTTATTCTCGCTTAAGCGAGACTACTCTTGCTTAAGCTAGAAATTCTCGCTTAAGCTAAACTGATCTGGCTTAAGCTAAAATTTCTCACTTATGCTAAACTGACAGATTTTCACTAATTTCAACATGCAAAACTCAAAATCCCAAACAACAAAAACTAAAGAAAACACAACCACATTGCATAAAACATTGGCATCATACTTCATACTTTTAAAAAGGGTAAACAAATCAATCATGGGAGCATACTGTTAGTTTTGAAATGGTTGAAAAGCCAAGAAGGGAGGGGGGTTGAATTGGCTAGTTAAAAATTTAGGCTATCTTTGCAAGCTAAAAACCACCTTTAATTGAATCAAATAGATCACCAAGTTAGGATGCAAATAGTATTGAACTGTACACTTTCAATCGATCAAAAATAGAGTTAATCGATTGATTTTACTAAACAGATTTTGTTCTGGTATAATCAACCGATTGAAACAGGAAAATAGTCAATTGAAATACTGGGAAAAATACAGAAATGCGAATATGAATTTTAAACCAAGAACAATGCTCAAGAATGATCAAGATAGGTTCTAAATGATTATGTAAACATGCTCGATGTTGCAAATGCTATGAAAACATGCAAGAACATGAAAAAGATTATTAGAGCACAAGTTCTTTAAACTTTAAAATGGAAATGCAAGAGAGAAAGGTTAGAGAAGAGAGGAGACCACGAAATTTTATACTGGTTCACTCAAACCTGAGCTACATCCAGTTTGTCAAGGCAACCTAAGCTTAACTTTGCACTATTTCAAAAGATTTACAAAGTATCCACCTTTACACTTCCAAAATATGCAAAAACACTACAAAAAACTCTTGAATCACACAAGAATCACACCAGCACAGCAAGAATCCTCTTGCAGACCTGGAAAACCACAAGGCACACACACAAAGCTTGAGAAAGATCAAACCTCAGTGGTAGCACAACCCATCCTACTACAAACCACTTTCTCCAAACTTCAAACCAAGCCAAAAGCTCCAAGAATTGATCAAAGATCAATCTTCAATTGCTGCAACACGTATGATCACGAAGGAGAGAGTTTCCATAAGTTTCCAGAACAAAATCGTGCTCTAAAATGATCAACTTACCTATCTTTCGAAAATCACAGCTTTTATAGTCAAACTGTTACGAAATTCAACAAGTTGATTTTCAAATCAATCGGTTGATTTCACTTGACTTAAGTGAAATCAGTTGATTAAAAACTAAATCAACTGATTGAATTTGTTGCAGTTTAAGACTATTGCAGCCAACCTTTTAACCTGTTAAAAAACCATTCAACAGACTAAAAGAGACATTTTAACTTGTTGAAAAACCATTCAACAGATTAAAAGACACACCTAAGACCAAAAACATCTAATTAATGCTATAAGGTCTACAACATGAATTGCAAACTTAAAATACACTTTTTAAATGATGTAACTATATGGAAAGCACACGTTCTAGCCTTGATCAACACGGTTATCATCAAATCTCCTTTCCTTCATCAATGTAGGCTTCATTCCAATGGTAATGGCTTCAAGATAGTTCAAAAGAGCTTCATTCAATCTTCATCAAATCTTCAAGAAGCAAACCACCTTGGCTTCTCATGTCAACAATCTCCCCCTGATTTGATGAAGCCAACCTCTATTTCCTTTCATCTATCTTCTTCTATCTTTCATTGCAAAGGCTTCCATTTGTTGGATACTATTAAATTGATGATGTGACACCTTAGCTTGAAGCTTGTGAACCTGAAAGACATTTACAGTAGAAATACACACAAGCTAGCAAGTATACAAATGTGATCATGATCCCCTATCAATAATATGGGTTGAAATTCAGATTTGATTATTGATTCCAATTTTAATGTTTAGTTCAATGTGATTATTAAAAGTTGTTTCCAATTTTCCAATTTTTCTCCCCCTTTGGATTCATCAAATAGAACAAATTCATAAAGATAACAAGTATTGCATAACATTTCATTAATACTGGAAGGGAATATAGCCAACAGAAACTGAAAACAGAAAACAAATGCATAAAGCTGATACAATCAGCCGACTGAAATGAAAAACAACCAACTGAAACAGACAAAACTCAACCTGAAAAATCACAAACACAAGGATGCAATGCAAGATCCTAAACAACCACCACACTCAGTCATCCTGAGGATCATTTCTGGTATGGAATGAGTGGAGCATATCATGGATGTCATGAATTTGACCATCCAATGCATTGAATCTCTCATTGCAAAAGTTGTGATGTGGATGTTGGGACACATTGAGCTCATGCAGTTGGTTCAGCACCATCATCTCAAAATGTGAGTACACAAAGCCTCTATCCTCTAGAGGGTTATAGGGAATCAAGTCCATAGGTCCAGCAGTTGGTTCTTCCTCTTGATTTGCACCACTTGAACCAACTTCATGGTCATGTGCACCACCAACAACAGCTCCAACAGTTGTCCATCCATTTCCCACCTTGAGAAAGCCCATTTTGTGCAGATTTTGGTTGGAGGTATGGTTCAACAGTCCAGTTGAGTCTTCTAGCTCATCCTCTACATCAATTCCAAAGTATTCAATGAATTTAGACACCAAAACCACATATGGCAGCCTAAAATCCGTAAGCCTCTTAGCCTTGAGCATGTGATCACGGAACACATAGATCCAATCCAATTGGATGTTGTTTTGAATGTAGTACATGAGTATCAAATCTCCCTCATTCAATGTTGAATGGTTGCTACCACGTGGAACTATAATTTTTGTGACTATCATAGCAAGAAGCCTTTGATCCACCTTGAGACCACCAACATGGAAGTGTTTGATATCAGCAGCAGGATTCCTCAAGCATTAGCCATAGTATTGCATCTTGTTGAATTTTGGAACAACCCTAGTTTCACCTTTTCTCACTTGCACACCTCTTGATTTGAGTCCAACCACATCTTTCCAAGCTCTCTTATTGATCTCCATTGGAACACCCTTGATGCTAGACAACATGACATCATTTTTGAACTCCAAGTTGGTGAAAAACACTTTCACCAAGTCTGGATAGATTTTCCCTGAAAGTTCAAGGAAAAACTTCAACTTTTGATGCTTGAGTTGTTGGAATAGGCTCTCAAAATCTTTAGCCCTTAGCCATGAAAACCTCAGCACCTTAGGAATGTTGATCTGCTTCCTATTCATCTCAATGAGGAACACTTGAATGTTGTCCTCATGATCCTCAAACCATGCTTCAATTCTTCCATGGCTTTCGTGATTTAGAGACCTTGGGGTAGGAGGAGTGAAGTGCTCATCATCAGATTGGATAGCTCTTTGGGATGAGTGTTGGTATGGCTATTTCTAAGAGATGTATGATGCAAATGCAGCAATACAAGTGCAATATTTATAATTGAACCAGTTGATTTTCAAAAACAATTGATTAAATGATGCAGATTTTTCTAATTAATTCATTTTAGGTTACCCAAATCAGTTTAATGCAGTCCAAAGCAGTATCTCATGCATTCATGATGTTTTCAATGTGTTTTTATGAGTGAATCAATCAGTTCAGATCATGTGAGCTACATGCACATTGGAATTGTACACTAGAATGCTTTTTGGTCAAATAAATCAGTAAAAGTAACACATGACTGATGAAATGGGCAGTTAAGAGCAGATAATACTTGAAAAAAAGATGCTTTCTTTGACTGAGTCAGCTTAACAATTCAATTCGTGAGTAAATGCACAATTTAAGTAAAATCAACACATTGAAAAATAGAATCAGTCGATTAAAACAGCATTAGAGCATCAGAGATTAAAAATATAATCTGGTTAAGTGAAATCAACTAACTGATTTTGAAAATCAACCGATTGAAAATCGTAAAATTGAACTTTATTTTTCCAGATTCAATTTTAATGAAATCAACATACTAAATTGTGCAAACAACAGATTGAAAATCATACCAGATCAACATTTCATCATTCGGTGGCAGTTTAAGTGAAATAAACATGTTGAAATACAAAAACAACAGGTTGACAGATCATGTTTTTGCAAACAAAGGCAAATTTAAGTGAAATCAACACGTTGAAATGCAAAATCAACAGGTTGAATGTGACAGTTTTCAATTTTTGTATAGAACAACAGATTTTTATGAAACTAGTGCATGAGTACACAAGATTTACATGCTGCAAACACATCAGACCACATTCTCTATGTCTAATATGCCTAGTTCAATTCTTAGCTTGTTAAACCTATATCTAGCCAATGGTTTTATAAACAAATCCGCCAATTGATTTTCAGTTTTAACAAATTTGATTTCACAATCTCCCTTTTGAACATGATCACAAATGAAATGATGCCTAATCTCTATATGCTTTGCTTTAGAATGTTGTATTGGATTCTTAGTTAAGTTTATAACACTAGTATTATCAGATTACAAAGGTACCTTGCTTAGCCTTACACCATAGTCCAAAAGTTGATGCTTCAACCATATGATTTGTGCACAACCATGTCCAGCAGCAATATATTCAACTTCAGCTGTGGAAAGTGCCACACATGCTTGCTTTTTGCTATTCCATGAGATTAGACTTGATCCAAGCAAATGGCAAGTACCACTTATGCTTTTCCTATCCAATTTGCACCCTGCATAGTCCGAATCTGAAAAGCCACTAAGAATTATGTTAGACTCACATGGATACCATAAACCAACATTGGTTGTTCCTTTGAGGTACTTTAGAATCCTTTTTACAGCCTTAAAGTGTGATTCCTTTGGATTTGCTTGAAACCTAGCACATAAGCATACTCCAAACTGAATATCTGGCCTACTTGCTGTAAGATAGAGCAAAGACCCAATCGACCCTCTATATTTGGTTGAGTCCACTGATTGGTCATCCTCATCTGCATCCATAAGACAATTTGTTGCAATTGGAGTGGCAGCTTCCTTGTAATCCTCCATTTTGAACTTTTTCAACAAGTTAAACAATATTTTGATTGATTTAAAAATGTTCCATGCTTGAGTTGCTTGACTTGCAGCCCTAGAAAGTAGGTAAGCTCACCCATCATGGACATCTCAAATTCTCCTTGCATAGCTGCAACAAACTTTTCACACAATGTGTTGTTATTTGAACCAAAGATGATATCATCAACATACACTTGAACAAGTATAACATCATTTTCATGTTTTCTAATGAAGAGTGTTTTATCCACTACACCTATAGCATAACCTTTTGATAAGAGAAAATTGCTTAGCCTTTCATACCATTGTCTTGGTGCTTGTTTCAAACCATATAAGGCCTTTTTCAATTTGAAAACATGGTTAGGATAAAGATGATCCTCAAATCCAGGAGGTTGTGATACATACACTTCTTCATTTAGGAAACCATTCAAGAATGCACTTTTCACATCCATTTGATGCAATTTAAAGTTACATATGCAAGCATATGCTAAGAGTAATCTCACAGCTTCTAGCCTAGCTACAGGTGCATAAGTTTCATCAAAATCAATGCCTTCTTCTTGATTATAACCTTTAACAACTAGTTTAGCTTTGTTTCTTACAATATTACCATCTTCATCCATTTTGTTTCTAAAAACCCATTTAGTTCCAATTATATTCATATCATCAGTTTTAGCACTAGAAACCACACATCATTTCTTGTGAATTGATTGAGTTCATCTTGCATAGCCACAATCCAATTACTATCATTCAAAGCATCATTCACATTCTTAGGTTCAATTTGAGATACAAAAGAAACATGTTCACAAAATACAATCCTACGTCTAGTAGATACTCCCTGTTTGATATCACATATGATGTTGTCCTTTGATAAACCTCAAGGCTGGATCCAATCCTTGGGCAAGTTGCTGTCTGTAGCTTTTTCAGTCGACTGTTTTTCCTTTTCAGCCGACTGATTTTCTGCAGCAGTGAGCTTTCCTGCAATAGAAATCTGCTCCTACAGTAGATCTTCCTCATCTGCATTCTTTGACAATTGATCTTGCAACTTTGGGTTAGTTTCATCAAATACAACATGCATAAACTCTTCAATAGTCATCAATATCTTATTATAGACTCTATATGCATGACTTTGTGTAGCATAGCCTAGAAAAACACCTTCATCTGCTTTTGCATCAAATTTGCCAAGACTTTCTTTGCCATTATTTAAGATAAAGCACTTACATCCAAATACTTTTAGGTGACTTAAAATAGGCCTCCTCCCTTTAAAAAGCTCATAGGGGGTTTTCTTCAAAATTGGCCTAATCAACACTTTATTTAAAACATAGCAAGCAGTGTTGACTACATCAGCCCAAAAGTACTTAGGTAGTGAGTTTTCATTCAACATAGTTCTAGCTAGTTCCTCAAGTGACTTGTTTTTCCTTTCAACAACACCATTTTGTTGTGGGGTTCTTGGTGCAGAAAAATTATGGTTAATGCCATGCTTTTCACAAAAGTGTTCAAACTTTTCATTTTGGAATTCCCCACCATGATCACTTCGAATAGACACTATCTTGGAACTCTTTTCATTTTCAAGCATCTTGGCAAGTCTTTTGAAAGTATGAAAAGTATCATTTTTGGCAGCTAAGAATAAAGTCCATATGTACCTAGAGAAATCATCAACAACGACTAATGCATAAAGATTGTCACGAAGGCTCATGGTTCGAAATGGACCAAATAGATCCATGTGAAGCATCTCTAAAGGTCTTTCAGTTGAAACAACATTTTTGGGTTTAAAAGAGACCTTAGTTTTGACATGCTTCACACACTCTATCCTTCTCAAACTTGAGTTTTGGTAGTCCTTCAACCAGTTGTTTTCTATTCAGCCGATTGAAATGCTACATGTGTATGTGACAAAGTCTTCTATGCCATAACCAAGTATCATCCTCTTTTGTAAGCAAACAGTGGATGCTAAATGATGCATGATGCAGGTCAAATACATATATATTATTGACTATTTTTCCTATCAAAACAATACTACCATGTGCATCATATATCAAACAATTATTTGGTTCAAACATGACTTTAAAGCCTTTATCACATAGTTGACTTATACTTATCAAATTGTGTTTGAGTCCTTCTACTAGTAGCACATTCTTGATGTTGAAAGAGGATCCATTGCCTATGACACCATTTCCAAGGATTTTTCCTTTGTTGTTGTCTCCATAGGTTACAAACCCTTCCTCCTTCAACTCTAACTTTGCAAATTTGGTATTATCTCCTGTTATATGTCTCGAACAACCACTATCAAGGTACCACAAATCTTTCTTATCACCTTTCATGACCTGCAAAACAGATTTGGATTATTTGGTACCCTTTGATAGGTTGGGTCCATCATGGTTATGCCTTTCTAGATCCTTTTGGGATCCATTTCATAATCCCTTTAGGAATATCATATTTTCTAGCATGACAGTTTTTAATAACATGACCTTTTTGCATACAGAAGTTGCATGAAATGAATGGCATATCACTTGGCATACTTTTTGAAAAGAAACTAGAGAACTTCTTGGTTTTCTTTTGAAAAGAAGGATTGTAACCAAGTCCAACTTTGTTAAACACACAGTTTTGAGAACCAAGAACAACCTCTAAGTTTGCTTCCCCTCTTGTGAACCTTGCACAAGTCTTTAATCTACAATTATTGGTAAATAAATATTTATTCATTTATTTAATTTTTTCGGATCCTACATCCAATAATGTGATGGGGAAAATGGAGATTAAGGTTTTCATGAAGAAATGGGTGAACCTTAAGAAGATGGTTTTTACATGAATCGAGCATAACATAATGATATGAATGGATGGTGCTTCAATTCCATTCTTCCCCGCAACAATACAAGGTGACGGTGGTAATCATGGCTAAGTGAGAGAGAGTGGATCAGTGGCAGAAGGCTTGAAAGCAATATTATCACCTATTTTATGCAATATTATGCCTTAAAAAAATAAAAATTTTGGATGTCAAAAAGTGTTTTACCGAAACTCTATTGTGGATGTAAAAATGTTCTAGCAAAGGATAACATTCTTATCACCAAGAGCATTCAAAAATGTGATCTCGCCCTTTCCTATCTCAGAGGATACTTTTTATTCTTTACTTTCAATTATCTAAAATTCCTATAATCATTAGTATTTCAAACACCCATCATTTATTATACTAAAATATATTTTAATATCTATCATTTATTGTGGACCTTCCAACTTCTATGTGTAACTGTCTTCATGATTATCAAGTCAACATTTTATCTATCATGTTCTTTGATATGGAGTTGACTAACTCAATCGAAATTGAACCTAACACCGCAACATATTCTATTTTTGCACATTTTATTGGTGTAATAGTTAAGAAGATAATTTATATTTTTCGTGATTAAAAAAAATAACTGAAGAAAATAACAGAAACAAACAACTGATAATAAATAAATAACAAAAGCAAACAAAATCGTTTTATTTTTATCAATTAATAGTTAGTAAAAAAATATTAAATAAGGTAGCACCACCACGTTCCCATCCATTCTTCCCCGCAACACAATTTTCTTCCACATTTAACTCTCCTCCATTGTTTCTGTCACATCCCAATTCTCTCTTACTCCCCATAACGATTTTCTTATATTTTCACTTTCTTTCCCTGCTAACCTTTTTTCTCCTCTTGTTTCTTTTATGCATTGCGTTCTTCATTGGCACTTTTTCTTGTGTTGTAAAGGTACATTTCTTTCTTACCCATTGTTTTTTTTTTCTGCCCTTGTTGTCATATGTGATAACGAGAATTTCAGTTTTTCTTGGGGATTTTTGGGCTCAAAATTGGATTTGATTTTTTAAGGATGGGTGTTGGCTTTTTGTGTCTTGATGTTTGCATGCTTTGTATTTTCATTGGGGGTAGTGTTTTAAGGTTCTTTTCAATGTGCTCTGAAATTGAGGATTGAATCTGCATTATTCTTTTAGTTTAATGAGATGGGAAACTGGGAATTGGTAATGAATAATCGTAGAATAAACCTAATTTGTGTAGAGGTTATTCTTAAACAATTTTGTTTTTCATTTTCTTGGGGGAAAACAGTTTGTTGGGATTGTTCTATGAAAATTAAGGTTGTACAAGCTTATATCTCTTGGTGGTTCATCACATATTTTTATAAATGGCATTTCTTTGATCAAGAGATTATTGTTCACTCCAAAATGAGTGACTGTCTCTTTCAAGTTGTTGGCAAAGGATCTATGAGCACATAAATTGGATTTGTGGTTTACCATGATGAAATGTTGTTATTTAATTTGTAATGTATGAAGATATATGGAACTTTAGCATAGTTTTCAATCATAAAATGATGATTTCATAACCAATATTATTTGACTTTGGGGGAACCTTTGGTTCTTCTGTGTGAACAGATATGGTTTGTGATCCTTTGCTATTACTTCAAATTCATAACTCATAGGTTAAAATCAAATATTGGCATGCTCATTGGGGTAAATTATCAATAGGAACTTTTGGTTTTGGTTTTTTAGTTGTGATTTGGATCTCTGAGCTGATTTCTTATACTTCTAGATATGGTCTGTAAACATAATTACTGCTTCCTAATGCACTTCAATCATTTGATAGATTGTATATTCTGGAAGAAATACCATGGAATCTAAACACTTTGACTCCAATGGGGAAGTCTCTCTAAAGCAAAAATCAAAATCCATTTCAGCTGAGCCAACAGTCTCTACTTGTGAAAATGATTGCTTTGATTGCAATATTTGTATGGAAGCAGCATATGACCCTGTGGTTACACTCTGTGGTCATCTTTACTGTTGGCCATGCATATACAAGTGGCTGCATCTTCAAAACTCATCTGTTGAACAAGATAAGCAGCAGACATGCCCAGTTTGTAAATCTCAGATCTCTGACACCTCAGTAGTCCCTCTCTATGGCCGTGGAACATCAAATTCAGAATCAAAAGCCAAGAAACTCCAAATGAGTCTTGGAATACCTCACAGGCCACCTCCTTACAACTTGAATGATATGTTAACTTCTTCTGCTCCTGCACCAGCACATTCTGGCCACCAAATTCGTCCAAGTTATTTCCAGTCACAGCCAAGACCATTCCATTATCAGCAGTACTTCCCTCACCTCTATGAAAGCTATGGCACTAATGGATTGCCTTATCTTGGAGGTGCTGCCATGACTAGTTTCTTTAATCCTATGATTGGTATGTTTGGTGAGATGGTCTTGACAAGAATTTTTGGGGTGTCTGATGCAAACTTGTTTCCATACCCTCATAGTGGAAATGGCAGTCCCAGAATGAGAAGGCAAGAAATGCACATTGACAAGTCTCTGAACAGACTTTCCATCTTTCTCCTATGTTGTATCATTTTGTGTCTTCTATTGTTCTGAAGACATTTTACTGCACACACTGTATAGGCACTCATGTTCAGCTCTGAATATTTATGTTGTTAGGATCTACCTATAGGTTGTTCCATCATGTGGATAGTAGAATTTAGAAAATATATTGTGATTATGATATTGGTCTTGTTATTTTATGATGAGTATGGCATACATGTGGTGCTAAATGACCTACAAACCAGATGGAGCACAGTTAGGAAGAGGTATGGTGAAGAAGAATTCTTAGAGTTTCAAGAGGCTTCAAACGTGACCATGAAAATATGTTCTCTCCCTTCCCTCCTTTGTGTTGAATCAATTTGTATTGGAACTTGTTTATTCTTAACTACTAATGTGGTTTTGATTTTGATGCGTTAAATCAATGTATTGATGTAAACTCTGACATATTCATTTGCTATAAAACACGACTCAAGGTTTGTCAACTTAAATATATTTGAAAGTTTGCCACTGAATTTCTTGAAACAGGTTTAAAATTACAGTTTTGATAATTTTTTAATGAAAAATATGCAGGGACAAATGAATACTTCTAAAGAGGGGTTGAAGAATACAAGACCTTTTTCTTTTAAGAATATTACACTATCTAGGAAAGGTTTGACTAATGAATCTAATACTATATACAATTCTGAACTAACAAAAGAAAACTTCTTCTATTAAATAATATATCTGATCCAAATCAATTCAAAATTTTGATTCTACAAAAAGAATAAATGATAACGTGTCAATCAAAGAGAATTTTGAACGTTCAAAAAATAAATCAAAATCCAAAAATTATCTCACTGTTTTCTTCTCAACTTTCGTTCCTCTTTCCTGCCAATGTCTTTTTTTCTTCTCACTTCAGCTTCTTCTCTATCTTCATGTTTTCTCTATTTTTCTCATGCGCACACAACACCTCTTCATCTTCAAACTTCTCTCTTTCGATTATTTGTCTAACTTCTTCAGATTTGTAGTTATTTTTGTGGTATCTTTGTTTTCGTTATTCTTTTCAGATGAATGAAATGAGAAGATTTAAAGATATCGTTTTTTTACCCAGATCTGAAGATGTTGTATCTCTGTTTTCGTTTGTGTTTTCACCTTTCTCATGCAAACAACTCATTCTTCTTATATTTTTTCAGATCTAACTTTTTTTTTTGCGTTGATGGTATTTTTCTTTTTTCTATAGGTCTAATATGGGTCACTAAGACATGGTTTTTTTACCCAGATTTCATTTTTATTTTCAGCTTTCTGAAGCAAACAACTCATATTCTTCTTATATTTACTTTGATCTAACTATTTTTTGCGTTGATGATATTTTTCTTTTGATTACAGGCTTCAAATGAAGAGTTCAAACACATGCAAGAGTCTTTCTCGCTGTACAACTTAAGTGGTATGTAATTTTTATGACCAGATTCCTTTTTTTTACCAATGTTTCTTTTTTTTCACCTTTTACAAGCAAACCGTTCATCTTTTTTTTTTTGCCTGATCTCTGTTTTGGTCATTTTGTACAGATCACTGAAATTAGTCTAACATTGGTCACTGCGAGATATCGTTTTTTTTACCTAGATTTCTTTTTTTTTTCAACTTTTTCAAGGTAACAACTCATATTTTTCTTATGTTTACTTTGATCTAACTGTTTTTTGCGTTGATGGTATTTTTCTTTTGTTGACAGGCTTCAAATGAAGAGTTCAAACACATGCAAGAGTCTTTTTCGCTGTACAACTTAACTGGTATGTAATTTTTATGACCATCTTCCAATTTTTTACCAATTTTTCTTTCGTTTTTCACCTTTTACAAGCAAACCGTTCATCTTCTTTTTTTTTGTTGCTTCATCTCTGTTTTGGTCATTTTTTTTGCGTTGATGGTATCTTTCTTTTTGTCGGTTCAGAATTTTATTGTTATTTTTATTTTATCACCAAATTTCTTTATTTTTACCCGATTTTCGTTTTTATTTTGACCTTTTACAATCAAACAGTTCATCTTAGACTATTATTTTTACCCATATTTCGTTCTTTTTCGTGTCAGATCTTACATTTTTACCCAGTTTTCGTTTTCTTCCATCTTTCTAAAGCAAACAATTCATCTACTGATATTTTCACACCGATTTTTTTTCCAGCTTTCTCAACAAAACATTGAATGCTTTTTCTTATACTTTTACCCCAGTTTCATATTTTATCTTCTTTTTATTTTAATTTTATTTTATGTAATTGATCTTATCGTTCAACACGTCCATTCTTTTGGGTTATTAGATAAAATAAAGGTTAATGATTATTTTACGAATTATAATTTTATAATTCATTTTTGTTATTATGAAAATATTTGTTTAAACGATATTTTTTAATTCCTACTTATTAACCTGTCATTTATTCCAAAGCAATTGTAATAATTATGAAGCAGATTGTCCAGTAAGTACGGATTCTTGCAACAATTATGACTTCTCCTATTCTCTTTATATATATTCCCTATGTTTACCAAATTCAAAGTCACAAATCTAATTTTTTTATTGTTACCCATTTTCTTCTCTTACAATTCTTCTTTATCACCAACCTATTCTCCTACAATGGAATCCATGCCTACACCAGAATCCATACTTTCTGCACAACTGGTTGGCGGATTCATTATTTTTTTTTAAAAGACTAGGTATCTTTTTTTATTCCTTCTCATTTATTTGTTATATTTATTTTTATTTCTTTATTCTAAACTTGTTAATCTTTTAAGGATTTTGGACACGTCGACCGAGTGTTCATAATACACTATTGGAAGGAGCTTGGTTCTAAATGGACCATTGTTGATTACCAAAGTAATGTTCACCTTGTTACCTACAACATGGATATTCACACTCCAATGATTACCCAAGGCTGGAATGAATTAAAAAATTTTGAATGAGCACAACTAAAAACGTTGTGTACAAAGAAATTTTTGAAACTCTTTGACAAAGAAGACATTATAGGTATGTAATTTATATATTTTTTTATTTGAACTAATTCGTTTGTATAAATATAGATCAACTTATTTATGTTTTGTTCTGCAATGCAGGAAAATCATTGCTTAAAATCCAAGGCTTACAAGGAACATGATGCTACAACAAAGGTTGAATTAAGAAGTAATAAACGTTGTGTACAAAAGAAATTTATGAAGCTGATTAACAAAAAAGACATTATAGGTATGTAATTTTTTATTTTTTATTCTTATTTTAACAAAGTAGTGTATTAGTCATCTTTTTATTGTTGGTTGTTGCAGATAAAAGAATAGACAACAAAACATAAAATGAAATAAAATATAAACTTCACATACCACTTTAATTACATTCTAAATTGATTTTTTCTATTTATAAACTTCACAATTTTTTAAAGACATCATATTTTCATCATATAAATTATTAAATATCCAAAAACCCTTTACTATTACCAAAAATATTACATCTAAAAATAATATTGATTCATCCTAAATACTTTAGTTACTGAAGAGCTCAACTAGTAAAAACTTAGTTACAAAATGATTAGACAAATCAGTTTTCCTATTAGGTTTTAATCGTGTTCTAAAATTAAGATTTCAAAGTATTTTAAACTACTACTTCTACACCTACAAATAATAATGAATAAGGTGAATCTAAGAAAGAAACAATTTTCAGAGAAGATATATATTGAAAGATTTATTTCTCCAACTATTTAAAGACTAAAGATATAAAAATATAGACTCGTAAGTTGTTTTCTAAATGTGTGTGTTGGAAAATAGGTTAAAATATAAGAAGGGAGTGTTGAATTGTGTTTTAGTAAATTTCAAAAGAAAAATCTCGCAAGTAGGGTGGGCAAAATAAATCTAATTGCACTAAATTATGGATTATCTATATTACATCTATCTATTACATCTATTACATATTAAGAAAAAAGATACCACCAAAATTACTACAATATCCATTTTCTTTTATTGACACGTGTCATAAAAATTAGTTTTTTCGTCATTTTAAAACTCTGATACAAAAGGACCCGGGTTCAAATCCTGCAAAAGTCAATTTGTTTTTATTTTTTTTCATTTATTTATGATTTCAACTATAATATTAATTATAAATAATATTATTTGTGTATTATTTTTATAAGTATTAGTATTTCTAATTATTAATAATATATTATTATAATATTATTTATAGTGATAGTAGTAAAATTATAACAAATATTAGTATTATTATTATATGTTACTATTATATATTATTACTATTAGTATTATTAACATTATTAGTAATAAAGTTATTATTCTTATTTGTAATATATAATATTATTATTATTATATATTTTTGTTAGTAATTACATCTCAATTTTTATTACATTATGATAAATTATTTTTTTGTCTTAAACTTCAAAAAAAAGGTATATAGATAAGTATATGATTAGTTTAAAATTTTACTCCAATATTTCATTGTTGATGTTCATACGCATTCAAATTTGAAGGATTTGTCGACCATTATTGAATTATGTCAATCTTTGACAAAAACAAACAAATTAAAGATATTTTACTTGATTGATTTTTCAATTCATTTTATTTAACTCTTAATGTTTCATTTTCTACAACGAAGATTATCAAAACAAAATTCAGAATAAGATGAAAGATGAATTTCTTGAATGCAATATGGTTATTTACATTCAAAAAGGAATAACTGGAGATTTTTATTCTGAATAAAATATTGATGAGTTCAAAATTTTTTACTATAAATTATTTTGGCTCCTCCAAAATTATTGGTCAAAATTATTGCGTAGTACAATCATATATAATTAGTGCAATTCGGTTCAAAATAGTGTAATTCAGTTTAAAAATAATACAGTTTGGTTCAAAATCAGTGCAATTTGATTCAAAAATAGTATAATTCAGTTCAAAAATAGTATAATTGATTCAAAATCAGTGCAATTCGGTTCAAAAATAGTACGATTCAGATCAAAATTATTGCAATTCGGTTCAAAATCAATGCAATTCAGTTTAAAACGGTTCAAAAATAGTGTAGTTAAGTTCAAAAGTAGTGTAGTTAAGTTCAAAAATAGTGCAGTTCAGTTCAAACGTAGTGGAGTTCATAAAATAGTTCAGTTTATAACAGTTCAATTCATATTATAGTGCAATGCAGCTCAATGTAGTTCAGTTCAGTTTATTAGACAGAAAAATAGTTTAGTTTGTCTGAACTATTTTTCAGTTCAGTACAATTCATGTGAACTATTTTTTTAGTTCAGTGCAGTTTTTGATAGTGCAGTGCAGTTTGGTATATTTTGCCCAACCGTACTCGCAAGAAGATTACTTAATCCTTCATGGAAAACTCATCATCTTTGTGAAGGTTGTAAGGAAGGAAGGCAATTAAAAGTTCTTTTAAATGTAAAAAAAAAGTGTCTCCTAGTCCTTTTGATATTCTGCACATGGATTTGTTTGTACTTACAAAAAATTTTATCTTAGTTTGGGAGGAAAGAAATATGGTTGTCATAATTTATGACAATTCTAGATTTACATGGTACTCTTTTTGGCATTTTGGCCCACTAGAGTGAGACATTGCATGTGTTTAAGGAATTCTATAAATGAGTACGCGGCAGGGTAGGGTTTCTATTTCTCAAGCATCAGAAGTGATCATTTGAATGTGTTTGAGAGTGGAGAGTTTCAGAAGTTTTGTGAAATAAATGGCATATACCACAATTTCTCTTTACTGATAACTCCTCAATAGAATAGGGTCGTGGAATGAAAGAATATAATTCTTCAAGAGATGGCTAGAACCATGTTGTGTGAAAATTGTTTACCAAAGCACTTCTGCGTTGAGGTAATTAGCATGTTATGTACAAAATAGAGTACTCATTAGGCCTATGCTAGAAAAGACTCATTATGAATTATTGGGAATTAGAAAACTTAATATAGCTTACTTTCATGGTTTTGGTTCTTCTAGTTACATCCTTAATACCAAGGATCAAATTTCCCAAATTTGACTTCAAGTTAGAAAAAAGTATATTTCTAGGTTACATTTATATATCCATGGTCTATACAATGTATAACTCTCGTACCTTAATTGTAGAGAAAAATATAAATGTAAAGTTTTATAATTTTCTTAGACTAGTTGAGACTATCAAATCTTGACCTATATTTTGTTGTATGAACAATAGAAAAAAAATAGAAAAAAAAGAGAGAAACTGTTTTGGAGGAATACTTCACACTTTTATTCAATGAGAAAATGGATATTAAATTGGCTACACATAAAACAGAACGAAAACAAATAGATACGAAACTAACTCCTAAAATATAGGAAAATAAAAAAACTTAAAAATAAATACTAACTATTACTATAGAACATGTCATAACAAAACTTGAAAATATGAAACAAACCCTCCCTTAAACTGACATTAGTTTCTAGTATAGTTTAAATTAAGAACTTTCTATCTTTCAAACTCCAAGCATTCATCTTAAGATATGAAATGTTGAAAGTTTGAGATTTTTGTGAATATGTCAGCAATTTGATCTTCACTTCTGCATTAAACCATATCAAATTCCTCATTACTTGCTCGATCTCTCAAGAAATGATATTGAATATCAATATGTTTACTTCTCCCATGTAAAATGGAATTTTGGATAAGTATATGGTTAAACTATTGTCACAGTAAATAGGAGTAGGCCCTTGTTGCTTGAAATGAACTTCTTGTAGAGGTTTACACAACTAAATGGCTTGACAGTCACATGTTGTCACAACTATGTACAAGTTATGCTTCTGTTGTTGATAAAGTGACTATTGGTTGCTTTTGAGAGCACCATGAAACAACATTTATCCCCATCTTAAAGGCATAACCAGATGCCATTTTCCTATCATCTTGGTCACTGACTATGTCGCTATCCAGAAAGCCAATCAAATATAATTTTCTCCCATTTGGTACAAAATTCCATACTCACTTGTACCTTGCAAATATCTAAGAATTCCTTTTGGTGCTTAGAGATGCATTTCCTTTGGTTGTTCCATGAATATACAAATAAGGCTTATTGCATACATTATATCTGACCTGATCGTAGTGAGCTGCATCTAGCTTCCCACAATTTACTTGTACATGGTGCTATCAACATTTCTTCCACGGTTATCCTTTACTAACTTCAAACCTGTTTTTACTAGTGTACAAACTGGATTGCAATTCTCCATTTGAAACTTTCTCAAAATCTCTTGCACATATTTCTTTTAAGAGATAAAATACCTATATCTGATTCAAAATATACCTAGAAATAAATGCATTTTCCCAAGATTGAACATGGAAAATTCAGCCATCATAGACTTTCTAAACTTAACAAACATAGTTTGATCATTTCCAATAAATAACAAGTCATTAACATATAAACAGACCACCAATATTTCTACACCCTTTTTTTCTTTCACAAAAAGTGTGTACTCATAACGACATTTCTGAAAAACATCTTTGAGAAAATAAGTTTCGATACGACTATACCAAGCTCGTGGGGTTTGCTTAAGTTCGTATAAAGCCCTTTTTTTAATTTATACAATTCATGCACTTGTCCAATCTTAACATATCCAAGAGGACGTTTAACAAATACATGCTTATTCAAATTTCCATGTAGGAATAATGACTCAACATCTAACTGAAGTATTGACCAAGAGTTCTGTGCAGCCAATGTGATCACCATTATGATTATGTCATGCCTAGAAACTGGTGCAAATACTTCTTTGTAATATAAGTCGAACTCCTGATTATATCTTTTCATTACCAATCGTGTTTTTCATTTGTCAACTTCACCATTCACCTTCAATTCTTTCTTGTACACCCATTTTACATCAATTGTTTTTTGTCCCTTTAGAAGATCAATCAGCTCCCAAGTGTTGTTTCTTTCAATTGCAATAATTTCATTATCCATTACTTCTTTGTAATCTATATCCTTTCATTACCAAGCATGTTTTTCATTTGTCAACTTCACCATTCACCTTCAATTTTGTCTTGTACATGCACTTCACTTCAATTATTTTTTGTCCCCTTGGAAGATCATTCAACATTATTCATTACTTTCCTCCATTTTGATTGTTTGGCTACTTCTTCAAAGGCCATAGGATCACAATCGTAAAAAGAGCAAAAATACATGTATGGATCCTCAGATTAGTTAATCCCTGATACTTTATAATCCTTCATCAACGCATGTCATATTATTATACATGATAATGTTGTCTCTGTCATAGCTTTATGTGACTCCACTAATTTTTCAGGTGCATTTGGAATTGTTGCATCCTCATGACGTCATTGAGAATTATCCTAAACTTGATTCCAATAATTTTGTTGCAATAGTTCATTGAACTTCATTCGTATTCCAATTCCATAATTTTTCTTGATCGTAAATTACATCGTGATTGATAAAACTCAAGTGTGGATCACTAAAACATAAGGTTGAGCTGAGATAAAACCCAACATGAGAGGAAACCCCTATTGTTGAGCACTGAAGAATCAAGCTAAGCACAACGCCTAAAATTATCTATAAATAGAGGGCTTTGCTTCTTGTTTTATCATTTCATTCTTAGCTTTTTATAAGCATCCCTTCTGTATAGGAGAGGATCAACAAACTCCTAAAGCTTAGCTTTCTTTATCAACATGAGTAGTTTCAATCTCATGTGTTAAGGTTGGATGTAATTGATTTTAATTCTTTGTACTGATACATCTTTAATATTTATGCATGACTTTATTCAATCATTTGTGGTTTGATTTATGTTTATTGTTTGGATGAATTGATAACTTATGTTATTTCACTTGTTTGGATTGAGTTGGAAATCTCAAATTGTTTTCCAATCAAATCGACTCATTCTTGTTAGAGGCATGTACATGATCTAAAGGGTGGGCTGGTTATAAAGTTATGCACTTAAGGCAAGAATTCATTCAACTAGGAGTGGAGGAATCATACTAGGTGTAAAGTTCTTAGGTTCTAGATTGCAGGAATGGGCCTAGATCTACCTTAGAGTACTTCTAGGACTTTGAATAAATAACATACTAAGTATAAAATATAAGTAGCAATATAGTAGAAGAAAAGGAGATAAAATCCAACCTTAACATGCCTTTATCATCATATTTTCCAAATCTTAGTTTAACTTGTTTTTATGATCAACAAAACTTCAATAAACATTGTTCCATTGAATCCAACAATAAATAGTGGACAATATTAACAAACCTTTGTGGATATGACACTTTTTTGATATTACTATGCACCTAGTACACTTGTTGGAATTGCTTACTACTTTAGCATCTCATCAATAGGCATAAAGCAATACACCCAAAAGCTTTGAAATGACCTATATAATATTTCCTTACACTCAATGACTCTTTTGTGGTCATACTTTGAACAACCAAAGTTGGAATCTTATTCAGAATATGTATGCTCCAATCAATAACTTCGGCCAAACCATTCATTCTTTCAAAATTGTCCTCATTGCAATAGGCTTCTCACTAAGTTAAAGATGATTCGGTTCTTTCTTTCGGAAATGCCATTCTACTATGGTGTATAGGTTGTCCTCAATTCCTGATGTAGGATCATCTTGTTCCTTTTAGAAGATTAATGAATATGGTGATGATTGATTAAGAAAACCAAGGAAATCCCCACTGGACATTAAGATAGCAAGCTATCTAGATGTGAAGGTTCCTTTCCAAGGTTCTAG
>Ga0214544_1006715_pt1 | contig 20958 bp, 10 predicted proteins | sample CNSS3metaG_FD_160074 | JGI IMG/M metagenome (GOLD analysis project Ga0214544, IMG submission 160074) | Root nodule microbial communities from cowpea collected in UCLA plant growth center, Los Angeles, California, USA - CNSS3 | ecosystem: Host-associated > Plants > Roots > Nodule | place: USA...
TGAAGTTATATTGTGACAACCAAGCAGCCCTTCACATTGCCTCCAATCCGGTGTTTCATGAGAGAACAAAGCATATAGAAATTGATTGTCATTTTGTTAGAGAGAAATTACTATCCAAGGATCTTGTACAGAGTTTGTCGGCTCTAATGAACAACTTGTAGACATTCTGACTAAATCTTTAAGAGGGCCTAGAATTCAATTTATATGTTCCAAGCTTGGAGCATATGATCTATATGCTCCAGCTTGAGGGGGAGTGAGGGGGAGTGTTGAGATGTAATATTTTATTTATCATGTATGGGATCCCTTCTTTAGGATTAGGGTTAGGATTGAGCCTTGACTCTTTGTATTCTGCTTATTATTTTCTTATATAAATAGTAGTAAAACAGTAACAGTGACAAGTTTTCACTGTTTCATTTATCTGAAATCTCGTCAAGAGTGAAGACTGAAAGTTATTTAATCAAACGAAAAAGGTGGAAAAAGACTGTTGTACTGGAAAATTAAGAATTTGGACTTTTCTATCTAAAACAATTTAATTTAACTGGAAAATGTTTAATATTACATGCAGGATAATTCCCTTTTGTTCTGTTTTTTTGTTCCTATAGCTTCCAGGTATTCAGGGCAAAGGTTTTCCTTGACCCCATATATCACACCACGTCTTACACCAACTGGAACTCCAAAGGTTATTTCAACGGCTGGGTCTCCTAGAGGGTATTCTGCTGCTGGATCACCCAAGAAAACTTCTGGTGTGACCTCTCCAACCAAACTTCCATATGATGGGCGTGCATCTCTCTCTTCATGGTATCCATCCAGTCAGCAGTCATCAGCAGCAAATTCTCCACCTCGGGGACGAGCAGTTCCAGGTTTAGATAATTTGTTGTTAATCTGATCTGCTGTCCCATCTCACTAATTCTGGTCCTTGAAGCTTGTGATGTTTCTTTGCTCTTAGCACCTTTTACTGCAGTTCTTGATTAAAATGTAATCCATCTTATGCTGCTGGTTATGGCTTTGTTCCATCTGAAGCATTAGATGGCCTGGTGTTTCTTCAATGTGTTTCAGTATTACAATATTCTCAGTTGTTTACTCATAATGTGTAAAAAATTGTTCAGGTCGCACTCCAAAGATTGATGGAAAGGAGTTTTTTCGTCAGGCAAGGTGAGTTCTTTCTCCATGTATTCTTAAACTATCCCTCTTCAATTTGTTTTAGAAGCTTAGTTTGTTGATTCAATGTATCACGTTTTTCAGGAGTCGTCTTTCATATGAGCAGTTCAGTGCATTCCTTGCCAACATAAAGGAATTAAATGCTCAGAAGCAAACACGGGAGGTAAATAAATACTGAATATTTGTAGTGTTGGATTTGGAACTGAAACTTTTCTAAGTAATCATTGCTCCACTTGTTCTCTGTTCCTGTAGGAAACTTTAAGAAAAGCAGATGAGATATTTGGGTCAGACAACAAAGATCTTTATTTATCTTTTCAAGGATTGCTCAACCGAAATGCACGCCAGTACTGAAAGCAGCATTGCTGGGTATTGTACGAGTAAGTATCCAAATCGTTGGCTATACTTTTTGTCCTTGTTTTTCTGCCACTATTTCTGCATCTTTTCTGTTTTGAATTGTGGATGAAGTTGCACCTGTTGTTTGCATGCTATTAATAAGGGGACAAAACTTGCATACTGTACTATTGGTACAGTTGGTGTTGTTTTTCAATCATATTGGAAATTCACTTTGGAATTTTTCGTTTTATTAAATACATCATATATTACCAAGAAGAGACTTCAAATTTGGTAGGAGAATAACATCAATTGTAACTATAGTGGAGTATATAAGTTTTGTCCTTAATAAGGCAGTATTTACTGTCTTAAAAAATCTACATTGTGTTGTATGCTATTTTGCTACTGCTGCCTTTGATAATGGGATTTCACAAAAATGACCTGATATATTGAAGTTCATTCCTTGGAATCACATTAGCCACAACCCCATTCTCAATTTTGGGATTTTTAAATATGTAGCTGTTGAGTGAATAAAAGACTTGATCTGATATTAAAATCTTGAGAATCTAACAAACACCCAAGCACTCGTGGAACCTACCCGTTAAAAGCTACTTATTAATAGTGAGAATTAAACACTAACAATATTTATTTGATGTGAGATTTAGGCATCTCATAATATCCAACCCTATCATAGTGAAGGGGGAGTTCTTTTCCCTCAAAATTTGGCTTCAGTGATAGATGCCCCATTTTGGTAAAAAAAAAAAAACCCGCATTTTCCTTGATTTGGTGGGTTATGAGAAAATATAGATGGAAAGCTGTATTTGTGTGATAATGTGATCAACTGTTACCAATTTCATTTAGATTTGTTTGTTTATTTACAAAAAAAAATGTTTTTTTAGTAAAATAAGCAGATTTCTGCTTCTTTAAAAAACAAGCTTTTATCTGCTTATTGAATAGAAGTTATTTTTTCCAAAGTTGCTTTTTTGATATACACTTATTTGTATATTAAAGAATCTTCCAAGCTTACTAGTAAAGAGATGCATTGAGCTCTATAGCCTTTTACAATCTGGTATATGAGCATTAAATTAAGGGAAAGCAAACATTTCCATTGTCATAATTTTTCACCACTCATTTCATTGACTCAATTTTATGCCTCGATTAATGATCAATATTAAGCTCTTGATATAATAACCAGAATACCGTCTAATAATGTATTATGATTGTTCAACTGCAGTGATCAATTGTTTAATTGACTGTTTTTCAGGTTACTGACCCAATAATAATAATCAAAATCAACCAAGGAAGCACTGATCTGAGCCATTGAATTCGAGAATATATACTTCATCTAGGCCTTATGTTTGTGTTTTTTATTCCCCGTTGCTTGTGTATATACAAACTCGTCATTTTTCTAAATGGCATGCACATATAGTTAAAATGCTGAGTGGAATATTGCAAGATTTTGCTTTATGGAAAAAGTGCGATGGGAAATTTTCTAAGATGATCTGCAAATGCAAATAATCTGAATGTTTTGTGACCAACGAAGCAAGGTCAGTTTGGTGGCGAAAAAGGAATAAGAGGATGACAAAATTATTAGATAAAATTATTATAAGGGGTCTCATTGTTAATATTTCTAATTTTCTGTTAGGTAGAGAGGAAGTAAATATAGAGTTTAGAAAAGAGAGTTGTGACTAGAAGTTTTCTGAATGAAAAAGAAATAGAAAAAGTAACAAAAGAAAAGAAAATAAAGAGAGGCTTGTTGGTTGATAAACTTTTATACCTCCTTCAAGTTTAATGGTGTTAGAACCAAAGATGTCGAGTCTCATGATAACAATGATTATTGAAGATATTTTCTATGCTTTTGAATCTAAAAAGTCAAATTACTAGAATCTTTTAAGCCTTGAATTCGGATTTTAAACAATTTGAGTATTTGGATGTGTTTTGGAAGTGATTTAGTTTCATCAAGGTCAAGAATTTAAAAGTCTCACCAAAGTTAGGCATAGTGTTGAAGCAATAGGAAACACCAAGTTAACAATTAAAACTCACTCATGTTAGGCAATTCTTCACTTTAATTAAGTCAAATGTTTGCTTAATTTAGTGAAGTTAAGCAACAAATCTCTATCAAACAAAGGAATTGTATTTTGTTTATGATCCTGCGAGATTTATTTATTTATTTTTTCTTCTTACGAATCATATATTTTAATATTTTGGTTCTTATTGTATGATTTTTATAGCATTTTTTCTTTGTAGCTATGTTTCTTTTTTCATTTTGAATTAATCAATTTTAAAAATATCTGATAGAGAGTATGAATATATCATCACCATATTATAAAGATATTTTTTTTAGAAAGATTAAAATAACATAACAAGAAAAATATAAACTGATAACAAACAAATATGTATATATATATATATATATATATATATATATATATATATATAATGTTATTTAAAAACACATTAATCATATAAATATTTTTTAATAGATTAATTAATGTAAATAAAATAATTATTACAATTATATCTAAAATTATTATTTTATTGTAACTATTAATTGGTATTTAACTCATAATTATTAATAATTTAAATTACAATACTATTATATTTATATTTTTAAAATAATATAATACAAACAAATTAATATTTTAAATTATTTTTGTTTTAATTGAAATTATAAAAATCGGATATGCGACTCTCTAACATGTTGAAGACTTTTTTCTTCCTACACCCTATAATTGTCACCTGCAATACATAGTAAAGGTAAAAGAACCAAAATACCCTTGAATTATAATTTTACTCTATCCCTTCTTACTTTCACTTTCACTTTGTTGCATCATTTTGGGTTTGCACGAGCCGTTATCCACCACCGGGCCATTTTTTTTTCTGTATCTCCATTTTGTCTTCCTGCACCCCCTAACTTTTATCCCTGAGTTCATTAAAACCCCAAATTGGTTTTTGTGTCCCACTTCTCCACTTTTCTCTTCAACAAAAAACGGTGTAGTAGAAGCATTGCAACATGGATGACGCCATCCATCAGAAGCTTTATTCCCACCTCCACCTCCACCAAGTTGTTTATACCCATGCAAATTATGAGTACTATGTTGATACCTCCACATGGCTTGTTCTGAAAAGAGTTCCTCATTCTCTCAAAATCTTGATAATTTCCGTGATATCTTGGCATAAGTGGAACCCTTGCAGCTCTAGTTATTCTCTTCGATGCATTGCCATCATCAACACAAAAATAAATAAATAAACCTCTTAGATGGAGGTGAATGTGCACTTCCAAAGCTTAAATAGGAGAAGAGAAGTTCAATAACTCAAGAACATAAAACAAGAAACAAAACATAAACAATTATCGAATCGAAAAAGACATAAACAGGATGAAAGATGGTACAAGATGGAAAATAGAAGAGGGGAAGGGAGCTCAATAGGATGGCACACCACTTAGGGGGCATTAACACCCACTAACTCAAGGCAAAGAGAAGATGACACTCATAAAAGAAAGCACTCTCACAAATCAGGTCAAATATAGAGTATATAACTTCAAAATATCCAACCCTTACAATGGTCTAGGAGAGCTCCTTTTATAGGTGTGGAGAAGGGTCTCTTTACAAAAATACAAAGTACAGACTAAAGGTGCAATAACACAAAACTTAGTTTCTAGAAGTTAGGTCAAAAAGGAGGTGTCTTAAAAAGGATAGAACCCTAATTTGTCCTTCCTGCCTTCATATGTGGCACCCTTAACCTACTAGAAGAGAAGGTCAACCTTGCCTCCCAAGCCTCTCCAAAATGTGCCCCATTTGTTTGACTCTAAGGTGATGCTTTCCTCCACTCTAAGTAGTGCTATACTATTCCAAGTTAGTAGTAGTTTGTCCTACAAAACAAACAAACAAAAAATTCAACATGCCAACTTAAGTCAAGTCAATTAAGGTTAATAAGTCAACCAAAGTCAAGTCAACATAAAACTAAGCAAAAGAAAGGTGAATAAACTCTCTTTCTAAACATGTTTATTCTCCCTAAGCATATGCCATGTGCCTCCATCTTTGGTAGGGGTTAGGGGTTCATCATCCCCCCTTCTTTGAGAGAATTTGACCACAAATTATTGAAGCCCTTCTTGATTGAGTTTAACTTCATTTGAGGAAGTAATTTCTTCTTCCCTCCATGAGATTTTTCCCAATCTTTACCCTTGAAACAACCCTTGGCTTTGAGCAAGTTATCCTTCATCTCTTAATGATCACACTTATATCCTTCCTTTTTGGTGTGGAAAGGGGAGGAGTTTATAAAGAGAATGACTAACTTGCTTTAGGTTCTTTTTGTGGACAAGTAGCACTTTGGTTAAAGCTTGTCCTTTTTCTTTTTCTTCTTTTCCTTTTCTCTTTTCTTTTTCATTTTATTTTGGTCCTCATTAACCTCTTGTGATGATAGTGGTACTAAAGTGACATTTTTTCCCATGAGAGTGCAAAGTGTATTTGTTAGTATGACCATCATGTAAGGTGTGTTTATCAAATTTTCACGGGCTACCTAACAAAATATGTGTGACCTCCATGGGAACAACATGATATAGAACCTCATCCTTGTAGCTTCCTAGGGAGAAGTTAATCAGAACTTGTTTATTGACATTTATTTCTCCCTCCTTACTTCTAGGTAAGCTTATAGGGCTTGGCATGAGGAATGGTTTCTAAGCCAAGTTTTCCACCACCTTTGTGCTAGCCACATTTGTTCTACTTCCTCCATCAATAATTGAAGAGTAAACCATATTACTAACGAGACATCTAGTACAGAAAATGTTTTCTCTTTGAGTTGGTTCAAGCGCTCAGAAACTTTGAATAAATTATGCCTCACTATCAAAAGGTCTCCTTCACAAGGTTCAGTTTCAATTTTACTTGAGGAAGAAGAGTCTTCTATTGAAGGAGAAGGGGGAGATGAGTGTTCACTCCCTACCTCACCACTTGGCTTTAAGGTCATGGTCCTCGTGGTTGGGCAATTCAAAGCAATGTGCCCATATCTTAAACACTTAAAACATTTAATGGAACTTGACCTTTAAGAATTGAAATGGTGAGTATGACCACTTGGTAACTTATTTCTAATCGGTGTTTCTTGGTGAGACTTGGAGGGGATTTATCATGTTTCTCTTTATCTTTTTTTTTGTAAGTGACTATAGTAGTAGTTGGGTGAGTAACTCATCCTTACCCTATCTTTTCTTTTCAATTGAGTTTCAATCTTTAGGGTAACATGTAAAACATCTCCAAGAGTGGAGTACTCATATAACTCCAGTAGATCTTATATGTCTCTCCTTAGACTAAAGGTGCAATAACACAAAACTTGATTTTTAAAAGCTAGGTAAAAAGGGGGGTGTCTTGAAGAGGACAAAACCCTAACTTGGACTCCAGGCCTTCAACGTGACACCCTTGACTTTGACTCCAAGGTGATGCTCTCCTCCAATCCAAGTAGTGTTACACTCCTCCAAGTTGGTCTTGGCTTGTCCTACAAAACAAACAAACAAAAGAGTCAATATGTCAACTTAAGTCTACTCAACTAAGGTCAACAAGTTAACCAAAGTCAAGTCAACATAAGTCAACTTAAGAAAAGTCAACATTAAACTAAACAAAAGAAAGTTGAAGAGACCCCCTTCTAACCATATTTATTCTTCCTAAGCATGTGCCATGTGCCTCTATCTTTGGTAAGGATTAAGGGCTTATAGAAAAAGTTGCGGGAAGAAAAGGTCTTACCATCGTTGCTTGCTGCCTTGTGCACCATGTTGCATTGGCATCGTTTGAGTCAATATTGTCATCATGCATTGCCACTGTTAGACCATTTTATTGTTACCCACACTATTTCATTATTGCTTCTGCCAAAGAACACTTGAGTTAGATTTATTTTACATTCTAGAATGTATTTTTTAGGAATATTTTGGATTAATTATTTCGCAAGGTTGTCACATTTTGATTTATGGAATTAGGGGTTGTTTGAGAAAGTTCAATATCATATAGTTTTGATTAATGGTTAAAAATAATCAAGTATAAAATATGATCTTGTTTCGTTTGAAAGACAATAGTTTATTTCAATAATAGAACATGCAAGATGCAAGTGTTTTGTTTAATAAACAATATGATGTTATGGAATCTTGTTTTTATATTTGATATAGTATAAATGTGTTTGAATGATAAACACATAAAAGTAAACAAGCATCATACTATATGAAAACATGTAAATGTTTATGCTATGTTGCAAAGAATGTCTATTACTTTTTATTGCCTTACTTTTTATTATCTGCAAAAGTGATTTGATAGCGAAGGATAAGTCACCTTAGAAAATCTTTTCGACAAATAGTAAAATTGTTTTTTTTTTCAACAATTTCCTGTATTACACATTGTTAAGTTTGGAAGAACTATCTACTTTGTATGACATTACATTTTAGACAAGTTCAAGGAGAAAAGAATTATTATTGCATGAAGTGCATTTAATACATTTTTCAATATCATTATGATAAAGAAAAAAAACATTCAAAAGAGTTGAAACGCTCAAGGACAAAAATGGTTTCACAATAAATACTTTCTTCATAACTATATGAAATCACTAAAAAAGGAAGAGAGAGAGATTGTGTTGAAAAATGCCAAAACTCTACCCAATTTTTTGTGTCTACTAAAGAGTTTCATAAAGAACATTGTTTGCACTCAGTTAACAAGAAGAAAGAACAACAATCTTGAATATATAAACAAATGGTTGTCCTCTCTAGCGAACAATCTTGTGATCCTTCGATCATTATTCTCAAAATCTACTTATTTTAGCAATTTTTTTATCAACAAAAAAGAATTAAAATATAGGAAGCACTTGGGGTGCTTCAACCTATATACAGATCAAAAAAATTAAAATTCTATTAAGATGTTACTCTATTATTACACGAATATAGTGTCAAAACAAGTACACTAAGCTAGAGCTATTCTTATTAAAAAAATTATTTGATTGAAATAGAAGCGAAAATGTTTGATTAGTCTTTTCATAATGAAGATTTTCACAACAATACATTATTAGGGATGAAAATGAAGTAAAGATGTTCCCAAATAACTATTTCCATTCTATCTTATCTGCATTTATTGATTTACCCGTGAACCTTTCTAGCTACTAACTATATCATCTTCTTCCAACATTATTGCTATCATGTTTCAGGTTATGTGAGTTCATTTGGGTTCTAGAAGTTTTATATATATATATATATATATATATATATATATATATATATATATATTAAAAAATATAAATTTAAAGTAGATTAAAAAATCTTGAAATTAATTTGTTGTGAAACTAAATTTGAAATCCAATATATATTTGAATGGGCATTGAAAAAGAGAGATATTTATTGATGCATGAATTAAAAAGGTCATAAGAAGTTTGAAGTGAAGCAGTGAATTATGGTACAAGAAAATGGGTTCATTTATTTCGAAACCATGATCTCACGTTTAACTCAGTTACTACTTTAACTGCTTTCACGTCTGCATCTCTTCCTTCTTATTTAATTCTCTGTCCCCACTTCATTGCTTCACACCAAAATCAATAATAAAATTAAACTAAGTGAGAAATAAAAAATATATATTTTTTAAATATGATAAATAATGTGCTGGATTCTACACATCTTTTCAAATTATTTATCTGCTTTTTTTTAGCTTCTATAAACACACCCAATTTTATTTCCAATCATTCCTTAATTTCTTCTATCATTCATGTTTATAAAGTTGATTATCAATAAAAGTATTGTTTTAATTATAAACATAAACTACTTAAAATTGGTAATAATTATTTATATAAATATTCTTTTAAATTTTAAGCCATTTATATTTTGATATTACTAATTATCGGTATTTTAAATTTGGAGTTTCATGACGATTTGATTTTGTTAAAAACAACTGAGTTGAATAAAAAAAATGTATATTTAAATTATTTATAATTTTGATTTCATAACAATATGAAATTGTTATCCTAAATAGAATGTTATACTTATGAAATTTATGATAAAAAATATTTTTAATTTTTTTATAAACAGTATCATTGTCGTACATTATAATTAATTTTCACTACTCCTACTAGTGAATTTGTACAATAACTCAGAGAGCTGAAATAATGCATAATTAAAAAAAAAAAAAAAAAAAAAATACTTATATAATTTTTTTTAAAAAAAAAAAAAAAAAAAAAAAAAAAAAAAAAAAAAAAAAAAAAGCAACGCACCGACATAAATGTATGTCCAATGGTCAATATATAATAAAATAAAAAAAATGTAGTTATGTTTCTTTTAATTTTTGAAATGGGAAATAATAATTAATTGAGATCTATTAATAAAAATAAAATTTAATGATGATTTACTATAACCATCTTTGTTTACTCTACATAATAATTTGAATATAGTAGATGATATAATAAAAGTGGTAATTATATACATTCAAGATAAAATTTCAAACACTTATATTTTCATGTGTCTATTGAGAAGTTTCAAACACTTAAATAAATAAAATTTGGACTTCCTTTTTATTTTCAACTATAGTAAAAAAAAACTTACTTTTATGAATAAATTTTATTACAAATTAAATTAAATTAAAAACATAAAGTTACATAAATGTTGTTCTTATGTAAACAATTTCACTCGTAATTTTGGGTAATCAATAGTATTGGTAATATATATATATATATATATATATATATATATATATATATATATATATATATATTAAGAAACTCAAACAAAATAACAACAATTAAAATAAAATAAAATTATTGATATAAAAATCAAGCAATATTTTCTAAAACTAAAACTAAGAGATTAAAAAATATGTGAGTATTAATTATAATAAGTGAAACATATTCTTTCATGAATGTAATGATTTTCAAAATATCACCTTTTATGAGTTAAATATGTTTTCACTTTCTAAACTTTGACATCTTTATTTTAAATTTTAATATATTTTGATTCCAAATTTAAAAATAATTAATTCAATCTTTTTAACACAATTATTTTAAATTATTTTGACATATCAAATATATTTTAGATTGTCATTTGAATCATTTACATTAATCAACACATCTTCATTTTAATTTCGGTAAGAAACATCATTTAGCAAATTTTAAAAAATTAATGTAATTAGATTAAAACGTATGTTTATTATTTTTTTAAATTTAAAAATAAAAATCTATTAAAATTTGAAATATAAACAAATTTTAATTTTACATCAATTTTTTTTATTAACTATTTAATTTTTAAACTGTGGCGTTAATGAGAGATAATGAAAGAGATAAATGATGTAATTCAAATGACAACAATAAATACATTCTAATGCATCATTATCATTAAAATCTTAACATAACACTGAGGTGATATCCAGAATTAAATTATTAATGTCACTTAAATTAAATTAAGTGTTCACTGCAAATAAATACAATTTTTTTATTAATTTCTATTTATAAGACAGAAAGGATATTATAAGAAAAAAAAAAAAAGGGTACAAGAGGCTCTGCAATTATCCATGGGTCCATTTCATGCTCAAGAACCTTCCTATAGTATAATTGTGTATCTTTTTATGGCAACATGTGAAGGTAATTCATAAATATGAAATGTCTCATCAAAATAATATACTTTCTTTTTATATGGATATGTATTCAATTTTTATATAATAACAAAAATAATAAAATCATTAAATTATAAAACATTTCATATAAAATAATTATAAAAATAAATCTATATTTTAGGAGAGTAAGAAACCTTGTGAAAACTTCAGAAGAGGCGTGGATCATGTGAAATGCAGCAGGTGTACCTGATAGTACATTTAAATGGACTTTTATGCATCTTCTTGTATATAATTCTACATTCACATCAACAATTTTCTCCCAAAAATTTTCATCATCTTCTTCCTATCACTTTCATGCATTCATTCTACTCATCAAAATAGTTTTCATAGTTTCACAGAATATGAGCATTTTCTCAATTGAGGCCTTCAAGTTTTTCTTTCTACTTTCCTTCTTCATTTCACTTTCTAATGGGAAGAGTCTTGGGATGATCCCAAATCATGGTTAGTAATAATCTCTACTTTACTTAATGTTGCAGAACTTCATGCACACATCACATGCTCCAATAATGTATCACTAAAACCTTAAAGCCTTAAAGACAGCACAATGTTTTGAATCTTTTGTGTCAATAACATGCAGCTAAAAAACTTCTCAGTGAACTCTGCATCTGGTATGAAATTGAAAATTTCTAGACGGAGTGTTATATTTTAGTCATAAAAGTGTTATGTTGCTGCTTCAAATGATAATCTAGTGCAGAACATTCATGTGTGTTTTTATTTTTCTTATCAGTTAAGTCTATCAGCTTGCACCAGAAAGCAGCAGCAGCAACTACTGAAGAGGTTTGTTTCCAATAATTTCATTTCACTATTCATAGAATCCAACCATATTTAGCTATGTTTGAATAAACTTGTCCATGGACACTTCTAGTAATTATCTATGAATAATTTTTGTTTATAGAATGGAGCAAAGAAAGACATGAGAATGGAACTGTATCCAACAGGGTCTGCTTTGCCAGATTGTTCTGATGCATGTGGTTCTTGTTTTCCTTGCAAGAGGGTGATAGTGAGCTACAAGTGCATGGTTGCAGAGTCTTGCCCTGTAGTTTATAGGTGTATGTGTAAAGGGAAATATTACCATGTACCATCCAATGGTTGAGACCATGAATTTGTGTGATCGAAGTTAAAGTTCTGGAAAAATCTGTGACAGAAAATTTAACAATTTAGTTTAGAGTAGAGTAGTGTAGTGTAGGTTGGTTAGAGTCTAGTTTTGTCTTTATTAAAGACATGACAACTTTGTCAGCAAAGTAATGAATGTGCCAAAAATGAAACATGATCCATGTTATAAGGAAATGTTTGGTTACTTCTGAGTGCTGCAGTTTATGTTTGTTTACTTCTGGGTACTGCAGTTTTTTCTGATATATATGGAAGTACAAAGTTGTAGTAACAGAACCGATTTTAATTTTCCTATGAGCATATTTTACATCATATTTTACTTGAAATATGAATATTTTAATTTTTGTATGAATTTTTCTATTTATACTAGCAATTTCTAATTTTTCAATTTGAATGGATGAAAGTATAATGTTAAAAAAATAATTTTATGCAGAAACATAAAATTCAATACAATAATTTATTTCACAGTGAAACATTTTTATATTTATTCTGAAAGGAGTCGGTTTTCACACTGTACAAATAAAAGTTTCACCTTTTTAATGATTTTTGTTGAATTTAAATGCTAATTAAACTTATTAGTTGTATAAAGTGACTCTTCTTAGCTAATTATTTGTATATATTTATGCAAATAATATGACCAATTGATAATGCAATGTTTAAATTTGAATAAAAAGTTTAAGCATAAATAAAAATAATCTGGGATTATAACATCGAATGTAAAGTAAACAACAATAAGAATGTTGGACTGAAAATAAAAACATAAATATGAAAAATTAATTAAGAGTGTGAATAAATTAATGAACAAGTGGAAAAGAAATATAAGATAAATTTCAATGGTTATTTCTTTAAAATGAAAACTTACATATTAACACATTTTTATGTACTCTATTATCAAATATTCACTTGTCTTTTCTTTTTAAGGCATAAACACCAAAAGGTGTCCATTTCTAAAGCAGGAACATCATCTAAAAGTCTCCATAAATATTCTTTGCCAAAACTGTCGCCATAATCTTGATATTGGCATGACTAGCCAGTTGAAGAAAGAAAATGAAATTTTAAAGTGGGTATTGTCAATCTCCCTGGGAATTAATGTAGAATAGCACTAGTTTTTGTACTCTGTTAGTAAAGTGAAAATTTATACTGTGCATGGTCAATCTCATGAACAAAGTGACTATGTAGCTATTTACCATGAACACTAAGTTCACTTCTCTAAATAGGTGAAACACCAAGATTTAATGAACAAGTAAAATAGTACTCTTTGGAATTGTTCACCCAACTCACAACTCAATCTGTCAAATTAAAACAAACCAAAGTATGTAAGGACAAAATGGTGAAACATGGAAATCTCTGCAATTAATAGCAGAGTAACTTACAGCTGTTAAACATGACGTTAGGACAACAAATTCATTGAATGTTTCAAAATCAACGAGTATAGAAATGTATATAAAAGGGAATATAAACGTCTCTACGGTTTAAGACAAGTTAATGCCACAAGACCCATTTCATGTCCTGCAACAATTAAGACCACTGTTAATTATAAGTACAGAACAAAATGAAGCTTTTTGTACCTTCGTCTAAAACTAGAAAGTTTAAATCAAAATTTGTCATTGAAAAAGGATAAAGATTTGGGTAAGTCTTGCAAGGAATCATAATCCTGGTTGCATTCTTTTGCAAAGCTTTATGATATTTAGTGACAAATTGAAAGTCACGGTTAATTACAAGTAGCTACGGTTCTGAGAGATAAGATAGGCCTTGTTCAATGCCCCTGCAGATGACAGAGGACTGAACCTACTTTTCATGATTCACAAAATCCAAATAGAAATCAATTCTAAGTTTAATGGGCATGAAAATAGTGTAAACAAAATGCACCATGCCTATACCAAATAGTAGCTGAGTAAGATTCCATTCTGAGTACTCATAACAAGAAGTCGTTCATCCCTCTCAATAACTTCATGATGTTACTATGCTGCACTGCAGAAGTAGCACAAATCTCAGTTTTGAACTTAGAGTTTCCTTGATGAGATTATGCAGAATAACAAAAAAATAGGGACATGTGAAATGAAAACAGAGGGAAGCAATCATTTGGGAGGCAATCAAGACAGAGATGATTTCCTCTTTAGCTTTTTCTTTATCCCTTTCTATTTTTAGCATACTCTTAGGTAGAGTAAATACAAGTTTACACGCTCTAGTTTATTTTGGTTTCCTCTTAACCGAATCAAATCCTTTCATAATAGTGCTTGACACAAGGCTCAAGGTCAGAAAGAGGTTCGGAACAAACCGTCTTGGATTGCATGGGAATTTGATGTTACATTCAAAGCATCTTTAATCCCACTGTTCTATTCTGAGCTTCTTCCAACATCATAACATAGTTCCCAAATAATTAAGAATCATAACTTCTGTCTCCTTCACACGTTGTAAACACAAAAATCACAGACTAATAATATTACAAAGCAGTAGGATCTGTTCTTGCAAGGTCGCTATAGTACAACCACCTCTTCATCAGTAGCATCTTGCACTCCCTCATCATTATTCTTTCCTTCTTGAGTGTTACCTTTATTCTGATGTTCGACATCATAAGTTGCATGGACAGCGACAAAAAAATAGTACACAAACATGACAGCAGTGCAAATGATGAACCTCCAGAAAGCCTCAGTGCCCAAAGAGCCCATGAGAAAGAGGTTGGTGGCAACGGACAAAGAGGGGAGCCAGGGAACCAAGGGCACCCCCCACACTTTGGGAGCTCTCTGCTTGGGAAGCAAACTCATAGCCAAAGTTCCCAAAAACCAAACACCAGCAGCAACCGTGTAACCGATCCAACCGAGTATCCGTGAGTGCCAAAGCGCAGCCCCAACAGCAGAAGAACCAATAATCACAAACAAGCAGATCAGAACTCTGGCTAACTCACCCCTGCCAGTGCTCTCCCTGGAATAGTACCTTCTCACAAGCAGCGCAACAGCCATAAGCATGAAAATGAAGAGCGTGCTGATGGAGAAAACACTAGAGAGAACATCCAAGCTAGAGAAAAGAGCTATGACAGAGCTACAAAGAGTGGTCAAGAGAGTGGCATTCACAGGGGTTCCTGTTTTGGGGTGAACGAGGGCGAAGAAAGGTGGGATCATGTGCGACCTTGCAATCTGAGTGGTGTACCTAGATTGACCCATGGACCCAACAAGCAAGCTTGTGGTCATCCCCTTCAACGCACAAATGCTCACAAGGTACTTCGCCCAACTCATCCCAATCTGAACAAAGGCCACAGAGTAAGCAGCGTCAGGGTCAATCTCAGTGTACTTCACCATGCTCACAAGAGACAAAGCCATCAAGCAGTAGATAACCGTAATCATGCTCATTGACCCAACCAGACCAATGGGGATATCCCTCGAAGGCTTCTTCGTCTCTTCAGCCATCGTCGCCACCATGTCGAAACCGCTGTAGGACCAGTACACCACGGCGGCGGAGTTGAACACGCCGGCCACGCCGAAAGGGGTAAATGGCGACAAGTTCGACGCCTTTCCGTGGACGAACCCGATTATAATTATGAACACGATCACAAATGTGGTGATCAGGGAACTCAGCCAGGTTAAGATTGAGGTATTGCGGGTACCGCTAACGGCAATGCCGTTGGTGATGAGAAGAACCGCCACGGCTAACGGATCGAGCAGGTCGAACCCGGGTTTGAACCCGGGGATCCGGATCCGGAAGAAGTCCGGGTCGGATTTCACCATGGAGGCGAAGTAGGAGGACCAGGAGCGGCCGAGCCCGGCAGCGCCGACGAGAGCCTCCAGCAGGATGTTGCCGGCGGCGACGAAGGCGAGGAAGTCGCCAAGCTCGATGCGGAGGAAGGAGAAGGAGCCGCCGGCGACTGGAACGTCGACAGCGAACTCGGTGTAGCAGAGGGCGGAGAGGAGAGCGGAGAAGCCGGAGGCGGCGTAGGAGAGGACGATGGCGGGGCCGGCGTGGAGGCGGGCCTCCTGGCCGGTGACGACGAAGATGCCGGAGCCGACCACTGAACCGAACGCCAACCAGGTGAGGTCCCACCAGGTGAGGCAGCGGTTCATGAGGTGCTCGCTGGCGCGGGGGAGCACGAGCAGCTCGTGCGAGTCGCTCGAGCGGTTCAGAAGACGGTCCCTGAGGCGCGGACACGTTTCAGCCAACGCCGCGCGGTAGGATTTCCCGCTCTCGAATGACTTCTCCGGGAAGAAGTCCCGCTTGCTCCACCGCCAGTAGCTTCGGTTCTCCGGCGCCGACGACGGTTCCATGGGCACTGTCAGAGGAGCACAATTTCAACTTTGCTGACTTTTCACCACACTCAGACGACTTTTCTTATAATAATAAAAAATAAAATTAATCATTGAATTGCTAACTAAATTCTGAAAAGTATGTATAGAAATATCTCCATTGAATAGTAACAAATTCATTTTAATAATTTTATTTCCATCATAATCTTTCTTTTCTGAACAACGTAATTAAATAAATGAATGAAATTAAAATATTACACTAAACATTCGTTTTTCGTTTAAATCCTAATTTTAATTTTGAGAATTTGATATATATTTAATTAGAACGTAGATTTATTAAATTTTAAGAATTATATTATAATATAAAATATTATAGATTATGTAATTATAAAACAAATATTATAATGTTGATGATTGACAATAAAATCATAAAAATATAAGATACATGATAGATATAATATATGATAAACTTGTTATTTTATGTTATTCACATTTTTTTTTCTCTATTTATAATAAAATTTAACGGAACATAAAGTCAAATGACTTTACATAAATTTTTATGAAAATAAATATATATAATTATTGATCCAAAATTTTTTTATTTTTAAATATAAATATAAGAGAGTTACGGACTCGAGTGCGGAATTTAAGCGAATATTTATAGTAGATAAAAAATATTTATAATTTATACAAATTCTTTCTTGAAATATTAAAATCAACTAATGGAAAAAATTTAAGAATTGATATATATCCATATTTATGAATGTGTTAAAATGCTCATCTTAGCTCAATAATATAGTGTAAAAGTTTTTCTTCCAAATAATGACAGTATAAAAGAATGGATATTCATTCCTAAAGGAACCTGAACTCAATTATATGTTAGATACATCGAGACCAGCATCCACACATTTTGTCAACTTTTTCTTATCAATTCTTCTAATTTTCTTCAATTAAAGTAATAGTTCTACTCCTTTAAAATTAACTAAATTATGAAATTGTAATATTTTAATAAATGAATTTTATATGAATTGAAATAAGTTAAGAATATTAAAATGAATATATTTTTAATAAATTTTATATAAAATATTGGAATGCTGTAGTAATAATAGATTGTTAAGAAATGGTTAGATTAGAGAAAAGCTAAATATTTTTCGTATTAGTAGTAATAAGCAAAAGTATTTTTTAAATACAAGATAAAATAATATAAAATGTTTTTAAATTGAAGTTATAATACAAATTAGTATTTTAATGATTATTTGCACTAGTATAAAAAAATGGATGTGATGATAAATAAATATTAATTTAAAATATGAATGTTACATTAAAATTAATTTAGAGGAAATAAATTATTTTGTATGATGATTATTACAATAAAATATTTTTTTGTAAATTGAAACTGTGTAATGTATTCTCATCAGATTGTTTGTCTTTTATTAGTGGTATTTATTTTATTTATGATAGCTTTATTAATTATATAAATGTGAATTAATTTATATGAAAGTTTAAATGATTTTGTGAAAGAGAAAAATTGTGAAACTTTATATTTTATTTGGTAATAGTTTCATTGCAAATGTTAAAGATTTATTAAGCATTGATGATTATTTTTACGATGAGAATGACATTTGTGATATATTTGATTAGATCATGGAAATGGAAATTGTTGATAGTATGAATATTATTGCCAACTCAAATCTAATAATTGATTTTCATTCTATTTATGATTGTTCAACAAAATGGGTTACTAATGAATTCATTAAACTTTCATGAAAATGTAAAGGATGATCTATCAACACTTGTGTATGTTGTAAGAAGTCAAATCAAAAATAGATTTTGTTATATCTGTTAGCTATAACAATTATATTGTTCTGTATAAATATGTTTTCTGCTATTCAATTCATAATAGAAATATATCTCATTCAGTCTCATATATTTGTTCCTCACACTTTCTCTGTTCTACTTCCATACGTTTCCAACTCTGATTTCAATATGGTATTAGGAGCATAGGTTCGCCTGTGTGGTAGAAGGAACGAAATTGTTCGATCATGTAAGAAAGAGTATTGGTGTGGTGTGTGGCCATAAAGGTAGCACAATCTTCAAGGATACCAAGAAAGGGTGAAGGTGTCAAGACTTGTGCAGAGTTCTAAGGAGTTTCAGAATCAAGATGACCGGGGTGGAAGCATCATACAGGGAGGTTTGCCAATCTTTGATGGTAAGGTGTTTGGTGATTAGAAGATAAAAATGAAGGTTGTGTTTCAGTTCCAGGACATGGTAGACGTGATTGAAACTGGCCCTGAAGAGCTTAGCAGTAAAGCTACAGAGGAAGACAAAAAGAATTATAAACTGCAACAGAAATTGGACGGCAAAGCAAGGTTCGTGTTGTACCAATGTGTAAATTCACAAATCTTTAACAAGATTTCACAAGCTAAGACAACAAAAGAGGCTTGGTAAATGTTGATTAAGACGTATGGTGATGGTGATAAGCATAAGAAAGTGAAGCTGCAAGCATTGAAGAGGAAGTTTGAATTTTTGATGATGGAAGAAAGCGAGACAGTAGCTCAATACCTGGACAAGGTTCAAGAACTAGTGAATGCGATGAAATCTTGTGGTGATAAAGTATCAGAACAACACATGATACACAAGGTATTAAGGTCACTTCCTCCTAAATTTGATCACTTAGTGATAACTATTGAGGAAACAAAGAATCTTGAAACATTTCAGATCGAGGAACTCCAACATTCTCGGGAAGCACACGAATATAGAATGGATGATTGAAAGCACTATCAAGAACAAGTGTTACAACCCAAAACAAATTCCAAAGGTTTCAAGAAAGGAGGAAAGCACTAGAAGAAGCAAGAATAGAAATTTGAAGATGAGTCCAATGTTGGAAAAGATCAGAAAAGACAAGAAAAAGATGACAAGGAGTGGAAGAAGAAATTGAAGTGTCATAACTATCAGAAGCTTGGACACTTCGCTCGTGAATGTTGGTATGGTGAAGGTGCTAAGAACAGGCCAAAGAACAAAGCTAATTTGGCTCAGGACGAGGATTCTTCTGATTCAGATGTTGTGATGCTTATGGCCAAAACCAATAGCACGGATTCAGAGGAAAAATCTTCCTGGTATCTAGATTCGGGGTGCTCCACGCATTTAGGTTTGGTGATGATAGTTGCCTAAATTCAAAAGGCATTGGTTGTGTGGTGTTACGGGATTCATCTGACAGAGAAGTGGTAATTGATGGTGTTCTGTATGTACCAAGTTTAAAAACAAAGCTGCTTAGTCTTGGGCAATTGTTGCAGAAAGGTTTTATCATGGAAATGAAGGAGAATGGTCTAAATGTTTACGATTAATCAAAAAGATTGGTTGTTCATGCAGATCTATCTAAGAATAGAACCTTTCGTATTGCAATGAATACTCCAAAACATCAGTGCTTTGCCACAACAGTGAACAAAGATGAGTGGATATGGCACAACAGATTTGGGCATCTGAATTTTCAGACTTGTTTGATCTAAGCGAGAAGAAGATAGTCAAGGGGCTTCCACCAATCAAGATTCCAGAAGAGGTGAGTAGAGAATGCATACAATGCAAACAGACCAGGCCCAAGTTCCAAATTTTTCATCCCTACGAAAGCCACTGAGAAGCTAGGAGTAGTCTACTCAGATGTTTTCGGTCCAATGCAACTGGAAACTCCTAGTAGGAACAGGTACATTCTCACGTTCATAGATGATTTCACTAGGAAAATATGGATCTATCTAATTAAAAGGAAGAGTGAGGTTTTGTCGATGTTTAGAAAGTTCAAAAGCATGGTGGAACAACAGAGTGGGAGTAACATCAAGATCCTAAGGTCTGATGGAGGAGGGGAATATGCAGCAACAAAATTCAGTGGGTTTTGTGAAAGAGAAGGCATTGTTCATGAGTTCACTCCTCCCTATACTCTTCAACATAATGGGACTGTAGAAAGAAGAAACATAACCTTACTTAACATGGTTAGGTGTATTCTGAAAACTAAGAAAGTGCCAAGTTTCTTATGGGGTGAGGCAGCAAATGTAGCGACATATGTGTTGAACAAATCACCAACGAGAAGACTGAAGTTGATGACACTTGAGGAAGCTTGGACATGTGTCAAACCTGACGTTTCACATCTTAGGATTTTTGGGTCCCTATGCTACAAACACGTTCTTGATCCTTTCATAAGGAAGTTGGATGATAAGAGCACACCCTAAGGCTTTGTTCACTTGTAAAGATGGATTTGAGGGAGAGGGAGATGATGGATTTGGATGAATTTGAGAGTAAATGGTGTGTTGTTTTTTTGAAGGGATTTAAAGGTGATTAGGAGTGAATTTAGTAGTAAAGTTTGTGAGAGTTAGTGAGTGATTTGATTGATATGATAGATTAAAAAAAAAATTAATATATTTAAAAGGAGAGTTTACCATTTTGCCCTTATGTAAAAAATAGTATAAATTTGTGTTTGTATGAGTTTAATAAATTTTTAAATTTTGTATTTAATGATACACTTTAAATAA
>Ga0214544_1006722_pt1 | contig 20950 bp, 17 predicted proteins | sample CNSS3metaG_FD_160074 | JGI IMG/M metagenome (GOLD analysis project Ga0214544, IMG submission 160074) | Root nodule microbial communities from cowpea collected in UCLA plant growth center, Los Angeles, California, USA - CNSS3 | ecosystem: Host-associated > Plants > Roots > Nodule | place: USA...
TATATATATATATATATATATATATATGATAGGAGCATTTATTTTTTTAATTTAAGGGAAATTTAAAAAATATACCAAAATATTATATCTTAAGTTTAGTGTGAAAAAAGAGATTTTAAAAAACATGAAAATAATTTTGAGAATTTTTATTTGATGCAAAAGGGTTTCTAAAATGAATTAATAATTTGGTTTTTGAACTGTAAAAACAATATCTAAATAACAATAATGAAAATATGCGTCATAAGAAAGACTACGATATATAATGGATGCTCTTGGAAAATAAAGAATCAAATTTATACTAAAATATTAGTATTGAAAAACTGTTTCGAATTCCTTAGCTTATTATATTATTAATACTTAAATATTCATATCTCCTTTTGTTTTACAATATAAAAAACATAACATGAATGTGTTTATATATGGTCGCATTTCATTTAGTAAAAAACTTAAAATAGTATTATCTTTATAAAAGGGTAAATTATTCGAAAAAACATGAAAAGTGATTGAAAATACACATTTACAAAATTTCAAGTTATATGATCAAGTAATTTAAAGTGTCATTTTAAATCTCTCTATACTTAATTACCAACTAGTTCAACATTAAACTTTATCATATACTTTTAATTCACCCAATTGATTTATCAATTTACATCTTAATTTTCAGCTAATAGATTTTTCTGGTTTCAATTAATTTTTCTCCTGGTTTTTGTAAACATGTTCTACACATTTAACCATTCTTACCCATTGGAAAGTGATGTTTATGTTTTCCCCTTATTTCCCTACTTTTATTATTTTGGTACGGACAAAGTTTGGTCTATTCTCACGGATCATATATGAATGATAGGACTTAACCTTATGACTATGAGACTCATATAGTCACGGGTTTGAAAATATTAATACTTATCCTTGTCACTACGAAATACTTGAAGCAATTTCCTTTTCAACAATCAAAATTTTTTTGAAGAACGTAGTTGAATTCGTTTACTTTGAATTGTGTAGTTTTCTTTACTAGTCTTCGAAGAAAATACTTTTCATTCACCTCCAAATCCTTTATAAATTAAAAAAAATTAATAATAGTGGAAATTTTTTCTCTTAATTATGAAAGAATGAAATGGTTTCTACCCATATATGTCAAACATTAAGGTACAAAAAGTCGTAGGCTTTGTACTAGTGAAGAAAATTGATAAAACTTTGACATATATAGACTAAACTTTTCCAATTTCAATATAAAGAAAATAAAACAAAAAAGTTTTGTCAATTAGTTCATTAATGGTGGGGACATATTTGTTACACATAAGGGTGATTGGCTTTTGCTTCGTTTATCTTATTTGGATCTAACTTTAATTAAAAAAAGAAACTCTATATAAAAGTATATCAACTTGAATCTATTTTAATTCAACCATATATTTCAAAAAATGACAACAATCATTTAGCACTGCGGTAAATGCTTGTTTTAAAAGTACAACAAACAAAATATAACATGAGCAATATATGTTGAAAAATTACTTAGGCTTCAATTATAAGTGCACATGAATAATATCAATTTAGGAAACCACCTCCAAAAAAAAAAAAAAACAATGATTAACCAAAAAATTAGGTGATATGTAACTATCGGATAATTCATAATAGGTTTACTTAGACGTGTAGCACTTGTGACCCACAAACTTCTTCAATTATTTAAAGAATTTAACTATATTTCATTGATCATTTCCAACAATAGAAAACATGTGTGAACAAGATACCTAAAAATTAGAAAAGAGTTTTTCTTTTTCTCTTTATTTATGCAAAAATTCATCTTAATTAAACCGGTATTTTACTATTTTAATTGTATGTGCAGCTGTACCTAACTAATAATAGAAGAAAACACTTTGCATGGATATAAATAAAATATACCCACTAATATAGTGCTTCTGAGCCAACCAACCAAAGATAAGATCTTGACATTCAAGCATTACTCCCAATACATGCAACTTTTTTTCAAAGTTATTCCAATTTCATTCCCATTTTCACACACACACTTACACTTTCATCCACTATTTTATAACCATGGATTTTTATTTTATTTTTTAATAGTGAGATGAATCCAAACCAATGATTATATAATTAATAAAAAACCCTCCTTTTAATTAGTTTCTTACTCCATAATTATGAAGCTTTCCACCACAAGTAATTTCTCACCCCCATGATTAGTAGTTTCTCTCTTATCAAATCTTAATCATATTCATGCAACACCACTTGTTGTTATTCAGGTTCCAAAAGAAAAGGATCATTGGAAGTGGTGCACAAATATGGGCCATGCTCCCAACAGAATGATGGAGAGAGAAAGGTTACAGACAGTGATATTCTTAATCTGGACAAAGAAAGGGTAAAATACATTCATTCTAGAATCTCTAAGGAGTTAGGTGGTGATGACAGTGTGAAGGAACTTGATTCAGCAACCCTACCAGCTAAATCTGGTACCCTAATTGGGTCTGGAAACTACTTTGTGGTGGTTGGTCTTGGAACACCAAAGAAGGACTTGTCACTCATTTTTGACACTGGTAGTGATCTCACCTGGACTCAGTGTCAACCATGTGCTCGTTCTTGCTACAGCCAACAAGATCCAATCTTTGATCCATCAAAGTCTTCAACATATGCCAACATCACATGCACTTCCACACTCTGCACTCAACTCTCTTCTGCCACAGGTAAAAATAAAAATAAAAAACATTCTCAAATTTTACCACAACATCATGGTTAGTTAGTTATTATGTCTGTTATGGAAGAAACATTGTAAGATTTTTAATTGTTGATTATTGTTATGTTTTGTAGGAAATGATCCTGGATGTTCTTCTTCAACAAAGGCGTGCATTTATGGCATTCAATACGGTGATCAATCCTTCTCCGTTGGCTACTTCAGCCGTGAGCGTCTCACCGTCACCGCCACCGACGTCATCAACAACTTCCTCTTCGGCTGTGGCCAGAACAACCAGGGTCTCTTCGGCGGCTCCGCCGGTCTCATCGGCCTCGGCCGCCACCCCATCTCTTTCGTCCAACAAACCGCCTCAAAGTACAACAAAATCTTCTCCTACTGCCTCCCTTCCACCGCTAGCTCCACCGGCCACCTCACCTTTGGCGGCGGCGGCGGCGCCTACCGCAATCTCGTCTACACCCCCTTCTCCACCCTTTCTCGCAGCTCCTCCTTCTACGGTCTCGACATCGTTTCCATCACTGTCGATGGTGTAAAACTCTCTCTCAGTCCCTCCCTCTTTTCGAGCGGCGGTGCCATCATCGACTCCGGCACCGTCATCACGCGCCTCCCCCCCACTGCCTACGCCACTCTCCGCTCCGCCTTCCGCAAGGGCATGTCCAAGTACCCCACCGCGCCTGAGCTCTCCATACTCGACACGTGTTACGATCTCAGCGCGTACAAGGACAAGGATATTTTCATTCCCCCGATAAACTTTGTGTTCGGTGGCTCTGCGACAGTGAAGTTGCAGCCCCAAGGCGTACTCTATGTGGCCAGCACAAAGCAAGTTTGTTTGGCTTTTGCTCCAAATGGTGATGACAGTGATGTCACCATTTTCGGAAACGTGCAACAGAGAACCCTAGAGGTTGTGTATGATCTTGGAAGTGGCAAGATAGGGTTTGGTGCAGGTGGGTGCCAGTGAAAACCCTGGTTTTTTTTTTTTTTTGTGCTCCAATGCAATCTCTCTTTTTCAACCTATATTTGATACTATTAGGTTGTTCCAATGGAATTTCATAGGTGGATTGACCTAATAAAAAAGAAAGTGTAGGTTGATGTTGGTAGGGTAAAAGGAAGAAAACAAAAAAGTGAAAGTAATTTAGTTAACTAAACAAGTTTTGAGCTAGTTGGGGAGAAAGAAATCCTAATTGGCTCAAGCTTTTATGATTGTTATGATTAGTGTTGTTGTGGGAAAGTTTGATAGTGATAGGGAAAAGAAAAATAATGTGGGGGAGATAGATATTGATTCAAGATGTAAAATAATGTGTAACATGTTGTGTTGTCTTAACATTTTCAAGTTGTGCGATTGCTTGCAATTGTACATATAGGTCATGGGTAAGGTGAAAGAAAGTGTAAACTTGTTCTTGCTATTAATTAAACCTTTGTTCAATAAAGACAAAATGTCTTTTGTTTTGTTACTTAGTTTGAGATAACTAATGTTTAAGATGGTGGTTTTTATCCTTTTAATTCATGTGCAATGTGTATCAATGACAAGATGGAACTCAGTGATGGATGTCAATTTCACTAGTTTAGAGCGACAAGAACTAACTTAATTGATCAAATCAAAAGTTAGTTAACATAAGTTTTTTGTTAATTACATTTAATTTTAAATTTCTAATTAATAGTAATTTTTTTCTTTATTCTCTAAAGTGTATTATTGTCATTTTAGAAGGTTCAAAATCCAAAATATGTTTACTATGTCAAGAAAACCCATTTAATATTGATTATTTGAAGTTTCAACCTCTGTACCATAACACATGCTAAATGAGGTGTCCTTGAATGTAAAAACAAAACCTTTTATTTTACATCGATTACTTTACAACTAATATAAAAAAAAAAAAACTGAAAAAATATTGCAAATTTATATGAATCATATTTTTACATCCGTTATTATAACTATACCAAATTAAATAATCAATATCAAAGATTACCAATAAAAGCTTTTTAATGCCCGATATTAAGATAATGCAGTAAATTATATCAAGCATAAATTAAAATTGTCAATATTTATTTGTTAACGATTTTAGTGCTAATTCAATAAAATTATTATATTTTTGAATTAAAAAATTGATTAAATAAACTCGTGAAACTAATTAAATAAGATACATATATAATTTAAAATGAAAAGTTAATTATGCCTTTAGTAAAGAAAGATCCTGAGACAAGCGATTAACAATTTTCCGAGGCTGAGATTTTAACGGTATGTGCCATTGGGCTTCTGAATGTAATATTATATATATCGATATCACTTTTCAATTTGGGCCACTATATAGAGAATACTATTGGCACCACCAATTATTCAAACCCCACCTCTTTCTATAAATGATTTTGGTGATGGAAATACCCGATGTTGGACGTATGTATAACACAATATGCATGATTTTTTTAATGTTTATACATAATAAATTTTTATTACATAATATTGTATTTTTTTTTATATATATATATATATATATATATATATATATAATATAAAACAAAAACATGAGGAAAAAAATGTATTATCTATTTTTTAATATAGTATTGGCTTTTTTATTTTCCAAATTTTGTTAAACTACTTTATCATAAATTGGCTATAATATAGAAGAAATAAATTAAAAGTCATAAAACATACAATTTCTACTCTTGTTTAGGTTGACAAAATGCTTACTACATCAAATGTGGCTTGGCACTGATAGGGAATTATATATACTAGTTTAGGTTATGGATGTCAAAACGGGTCTCATTCGATTGACCAATCCGTTAACTAGACAGTAAAAAGGCAAGTCAGATCACATATTTCAACATCGTATACATAAAAAAAGAAATACCTACGACAAAAAAATTAAGAAATATACATAGATGAAAAAATGTAAACCAATGCAACATCAATAGAAAATTAAGCTCAATAATTAAATTCTTCGGCATATTAAACCTGCTCACAATCCACAAAAACACCTTTAAAACTTATTATAGCTTTTAAGAAACATTTGCTTTGGAAAATTTAGTTTTGACTTTCTTTGGCCTATCTCGATCAAGATTCCTTGTAGTTTAAACTGACTCATCATCTTCCTTAGAATTAATTTTTTTCTCTCATCAAGCATATTAGCCTCATTTAGAGGTTATTTTCATTTCCTCTAGAAAAGGGCTTCCTTAGACATGAAAAAATTAGGAACTGCATCAAAATTACAATAAGGTTAATCTAAATGTTGTAAATCCTACAAACTATCGATAGTGGGAGTAACATCTGCCAAATAAGGCATATCAACCAAGGAATCAGAATCCGCCAGTACACCACCACCACCATGAGAAAAAAACTATATCTCTTAACAATAGGAGATCCATGCACAACATATTTTTCCTCAGTCTGTGAGCGAGCAACAGTATGTAGCATAGGCTCACCCACAAGATTCACTATAGTGTCCACCACAGAATCCACCATAAGCTTAACCATAGGCTCCTAAATAGGTTCCACATTAGGCTTCAAAATAGGCTCCAGAACATGTTTCACAACAACCTCCTCAAGCTTTAAAACCGAACATGGAGAGCTCTTATTCCCATCATGGGCACCAACCACCTTAGAACAATAAAGTTGTTGTATGTTTGCGTAAACTTTTTTCTCTCCACCAGAAATTACATTGGCATCTTGTTGTAATAATCTACAATTAGATAGATCATGACCAATCATTTTACAATTTGAACAAAAAAGAGACAATTTGTCATACTCTACATCAGTAATAAATGCAAATTATGGCCTTTTCGCAAAAATTTAATTACTTAAATCAGATAACAAATCAACATCAACCAAGACACATGCAAAGAAACCTTAAGACTTATTCTTCGTGTAATCATCTAAAGATAATGGTATGCCAATACCACACACAATTGAGAAAATCGCCTTTGATTACCAATATTCCAAAGGAAGGACATGTATGCACATCAACATTGGGTTTTCAAGTGCTTTATAAAAGCAGGAACAAAATCTTTAGTCCAAACAAAACAACAAAGGATTTCAGGAGATAAATTCCAAACTCTAACCGCCAAAACCCTTATCATATCTTCAAGCGTAGAAAAGGCAAATTCATAGAACCCTTTGCCAAGAGGAATCACTTTTCCAAGAAATCTTAAAATTTACTGATGGATATTTTCATGAGTAATGTATTTGATAGTTAATTAAGTTGATGAATTTCGTCAATATTTTATAATTTCTATTACTGATGGATTTTTCCATTAGCAAATATGTTGGTAAAATAAGCAACAAATTGTTCACGAAGTTTGAAGAGATTTTTTTTTATATATTAAGGAGAGATGACTGAGAAGAATAAGAGAATGGAGAGGATGAGGAAGATAATGCAGTGGTTATGATGCAACAACGGTGGTTGAGGCACAGATGTTGGCTACCTCCTCTTCACCATGAAATCAATGACGCCCCTACACCATATAGCCACCATCACACTATAATCATCATCATGATCACACATATATCACTCTCTTCATCTTCATTTGTCCTTGTATTTTTTTTTTTAAATATGATGAAATTTCTTTTGTTGTGTTTATTTATAATTATGTTTCTATTTTTATTTAAGGTTTAAACAATATTTTGGTTCTTGTTTTGGTTCAATTTGGTTCCTCTCTTCTTCTTTTTTTGTATATTTGGTCCCTATTTTGTTAAATTATGTTCAATTTCATCCTTTTCGTTGACGCCGTTTAAATTGATAACAATAGAGTGTACAGGACGACATTATTCACAATACATGAATTGTTTTAATTATGACTTGTTTGTGTTTTATTCAAATAATTTTCTATTTTAGTTAAATTTGTTCAATTTAGTTTCATCCTTCACTTCATCTCTCTCACTCTTTATTTCATAATCCTTCACCATTTCATCCTTCACCACTACCTCCATCACCACTGTTGTCATCGCTACCACTGCCAAACTAATTATTATGTATTCAAACCAAAATGTATATAATTATTATGTTTAACTCAAATAGATTTTTAATAGAAAACCAAACCAAACCCTACGGCAATTATCCTACTCCCATTGGAGAAATCAAGAGGTACAAAAAGAATGAGCACCCTCAAGCTTTCAATGCTAATTTTGTATTGGTATTGGGCTAGCTAGGATTGTGGTATGGGGGTTTCTCCCTGCACCCCCAAACCTTCTCTTGTACCTCCAATAATTACCCTTTTGACCTTAATCAAAAGTATGAAACGGATTTCGAAATCTTTCATAAATTTTCATGTTTTTTTATGAAACAGATTTCGGAATCCGTTTCAAAAAAGTATGAAACGGATTTCAAAATCCGTTTTTAGAAAAAAAAATTAAAATTTGTGAAACGGATTTCGGAATCCGTTTCATAAAAGTATGAAACGGATTCTGAAATCTGTTTCATAAAAAAATAATTTATGAAACGGATTTTGGAATCCATTTCAGAAAAGTATGAAACGGATTTCGGAATCCGTTTCAGAAATGTATGAAATGGATTCTGAAACCCGTTTCACAAAAAAAAAATTAAAATTTGTGAAATGGATTTCGGAATCCGTTTCAGAAAAGTATGAAACGGATTTCAAATTCCGTTTCACAAAAAACAATTTAAAATTTGTGAAACGGATATCGGAATCCGTTTCAGAAAAGTATGAAATGGATTTCCGTTTCTAGAAAAAAAAATTAAAATTAGAAACGTGGTTGTCATTGATGTCGCTGAGGGAGGGGTCGAAGGTAGTGTTAAACTCGACGGCAAAGGAGGTTGAGGTGGGGGAGGGTTGCGGGAGGCCCATGGAAAGGGCGGGGAAGTGGGTGGAGGAGGCGATGAGGAAGGCGAGGCCTTCGCCAGAGGGGCAGGAGGGAGAGGAGAGGATGGAGAAGGAGGCGGTGGAGTTGGTTTGGTGGTCAAGAAAACAGATGGTCAAAAAGGTAATTATTGGGGATACAGGAGAAGGTTTGGGGTGCAGGGAGAAGCCCCCTTGTGGTATACCCAAGTTGCTATGCAACTTTCAAGCTTGGCCATCTATTTATAACTTGTTGGTGCCCAAAATAAATTCATTTCAAATAAAAGAATTAATATCAAAATAGTTGAATATATTTTTAGCTACAAAATTTTGACATAAAATAAAATTTATTTGTATTATAAATTTTGATATATTTTGGTTCCTAAATTTTTAAAATAAATAAATATAATTTTTTAATTTAATTTCGTTAATTTTTTTTAATATATTAAACATATTTTAAGATTACGTTTAAATTATTTATATTATTTTGATAAATTTTAACTCAAATTTGACATTTAAAATGTTATTTAATAACTTCAAAAAAGTTAATATTTATAGGTTAAAATAATTATAATTAATTTTTTTAAAATTTGAGAACTAAAATATATTAAAATTTGAAATAAAAATGAATTTTAATTTCAGCCGTAATCTTTCCTCGGTTCATCTCAGTCTCAAATTAAAAGAAAACGTGCAAGTGGAAAACTTGAGAGCAAAGAATGTCCATAATTGTTTGTTTCAAGTCTTTATAATACCACACTTAACTTTTTTTGAGGTACAATTATACCTAGATTTTCCTATTCCCATATAATTACAGGGCTATTATTAACTTTAAAGTTAACTAATATGTATTATAGAAACTATTATTATACTCTAAAAACATACACAAGTTACAACGAAACAATACATCCACATGGCACAAGAGTAACCAGCAAAAGTAATCCACAGTTTAACCTTGGAAAACAATCCCCATCATATCTTACATTTGGAGTAGGTAGTAGGTTTTCTTGAAGAATTTTTTTTCCTAAAAAAAAAATATATTTATTATTATAATTTAAAAGCATATGATATGATGCAGTTATGGTAGGTGCCAACTTATGTGTGTCTGGTGAGCACGACAAGCACTTTGAGAGCAGCACAGTAGAGAATCAGAAAACGGCTCTAACATGGCACTGTAGCAACTAATCATTCACATTATAAATAGTTTTGCAAATGAGCATGATCCAAGTTTCAACTTGATTGGTTTGTTTATTGCTTGTGATTTCATGGTTTGTGCAACAAGGAATCTCAGCTTACACGTATCAATGTTTGTATCCAAATGGGTGCAATGCATTGGTTCTCCTCACACTTACTCTACTCCTTTCCCATGTTCCGGTCCCACCACCAGCTGGTTACTTATCACTTTCTCACTACAAAATTTCTGTCTTTCCGATGATTCAGGAAAACTAACCATATCTCAAACCTACATTCTCAAACGCACATCATCTCACAAAACTAATCATAGGTATAATAAGTAATGTTTCCAAATATTTATATGTTTCTTTTTAATATGGGTTAAGAAGTAAATTTTCAGATCTAATTCGATCTTAAAATATTAATTTGTAGGATAAAATTTATATCTATTTATACTAGTACTGTTTAATTTGATAATAATTTGAGTTTAATTCTCTAAAGTGACATTATTAGATGTATTCAAGGTATTATCGGTTTTTGAGTATATGTTTCCTGGTTATTTTATTTTTAAAAGATATCTCAGAGAGTAAAAGTAAAAAGATATATTTAAATCACCTTATATCTTTGAGCGATGCATTTTTAGAAGATATACCAGATAGTAGAGAAAGAAAAATGTATTTAAATCGTTTTAAGCTTGAACTTTTAAGCAATGTGAAACTATTAAGTGTGGTAGGAACACATATAAAACGAAGATACATATATTATGTTTAGATAGAAAATATTTAGAAGAAAATTGTTTTTCTTTTATAAAAAAGAAAATGAAACCCTTTAAAATAAAATCGTTTTTTTTTAAATAGAATTCTCGAAAAATTTGAAACTTTAATAATTTATAGTTAAGTAAGTATTCATATATTTACTTTTAATGTAATAAAAAAATTATAATTTTGATACATCAATTTTAATTTCATTAGTTTTGTTTGAATTCCATTGTTTATAGAGATAACTAACTTTAATTTTACTTTATCAATTTAAAATTTGTAGTGTTTTATTTTATGTTAATTGTATATTGATATTAATTTTTTTAATAAACATACATGACAATTACTTGAAATAAAATTGTTTAAATAAAATTGTTTTTTATTAAGATTATAATTTTTTTTCATTGTACTAAAAGAATAAATATATTAATACTTATTATACTAAACTTACTACTTATCCAATTTTATTATAAAAATTTAAAACTTTTCACACTTTTTTATTTTTAATTTTTTTTTCAACCATAGACTTCAATTGAGACATCATCAACTGATATTATAATTTCATCCACTCAGTATTATCTTCTTTTAGTAACATAAATCTAAGTTTTTTTTCTAGTTAAGATCATAGCTAATATTTCTTTACTAATATTTACTAATTATTTTTAACTGATGCTAAACATAAATTTTTAACTTACATCAACTAAATTTATTTTTTAATTAATATAAGTTAAAATTGTCTTTTGACCAATGTTTATAAAAATACACGTGAGTAATATTTCTAAACTAATGTTAATAGAAATTTTCAATAAAGGTCATTAGATTTTTTCAATCAAATGTAATAATAATTTTTTTATTAATACTTAATCTCAACTAAATATTTTAAAATTAAATAATTTAAAATCGTTAACAATTCAAATTATTCCCAGATTTATTTCAATAACTTGAATACTACAAATCCATATGAAAGAATTACATAACTTATAAAAAATAATTCATATAAAGAAGAATACAAATAAGACCTACGGTCGATTCCAAAAATTGGCGTATAAAACCCCCCCCCTGCGTTGAACTCCAGCGAGCCAAGCTATTTATTCTGCTCTTTCAACTTCCCAATTCTCAACGCCACAAACAGACAAAAACCACTTCCGATGAGCGACACCGCCGCTACGGCGCTTTTGGACCGCCGCGGCAAGTACAATCGCTGCGTGTCGCACGTGAACGATGAGTTCCACACGTTCCGCTCCTACCTGCGCTGGATGTGCGTCGATCAGTCCAACGCCTTCACGGCGACGCTCTCCTGGTCCGTCTTCCTCCTCCTTGCCGTCGTCGTACCCGCGGCCTCTCACTTCCTACTGGCCTGCCCGGACTGCGACGGCCGCCACTCGCGGCCCTACGACGGCGTCGTGCAGGTCTCTCTCACCACCGTCGCCACCCTCTCCTTCCTCTGCCTCGCAGGCTTCGTCCGGAAGTATGGTCTCCGAAGGTTCCTCTTCTTCGACAAGCTCTGCGACGAGAGCGAAACTGTGAGAACCAACTACATGGCGCAGCTCAATGTATGTCATCTAATCTCTCTCTCTCTCGTTAATTACTTTTTAACCAATTAATTCCCCATACTAATTACACTTTAATTCAGAATTGTTAATTATTTCAAACTTCGTTCTGTTAATTCTCGCTTTCTGCATTTCTTGTTTGTGAGATGTTTTTATGATTTTTTTTAAAACTTGTTCTTTAGATTCGAAATCTTTACTTTCTATGCTTTTTTCTTGCATTACGATGAATGAGTCTGATTCTGAAGCATCTAGAAGCGAATGTTTACTTCTGAAAAACGCTTTTTTACTGTACGGTGTTTATTCTGATTTTTTTTTTACGAAGAATCATTAAAGCATTATAAAATTATTCTATGGAAACTTTTATTCCACTTTTTTTTTTTTTAATTCAATTCTCAACTCGTAAGAGACAAAATTTGTCCCTTTGTAGTTTGTTTTTTCTTAACATATAACTACTTAAAAAAATATATTACTTGGAATTTATGAAAAGAGTGTTATGTATTTTATTTAAAATATCTTACTGTCTTTGAATTTGAAAAAATAAAACAAAAAATCCGACCCAAATTCATAGCTACTTTATTCCGTTCTTTCATCTGTAACTAAATCTTTCTACGTACTCTGATCATTCATTATGTACTAAAATTTATTTATTTTTTTAATGATGCATAACTATTTTATAAATTATGTATATTATTTATAGTGATGATTTTTATTTAATTACAAGTCACTCATGCTTTTTCTGGTCACTTATGTTTCAACAATAATATCTTGACATGTCAATTGCTTCATATAATCGATTAGTATTTATCATTTCCACTTTTTAATAATCAAAAAGTTTTATTCTTAAAAAGTAAAGTGTGAGGTGATTATTTATGCGATAAATGAGTTTTTCCTTCATGTTTGTTTTATCTTTGTCGAAATTAAGTTGAGGAAACAGGAACATGCCTTTTGATTTTGTTTTTTTACGGTTTGTAGATTTTGATTTCGGCTTCTTAGTGGAAATTTCAATTGGTCACGTAATTTAGTTCCATGTCAACCCTTACTTCATTTCTCAACTATAATTGACAGTAGCGTATAATGGAAATTGGGGAACTTTTTTTTTTTTTTGAAGACAGAAACAGAATTATATAACTTCAACATCACAGCTTGAAAAATAATGTTTTCGATTGAACTTTGATCCAAGGAAATAACAGCTTTAATTCTTAATTATTAAAACCTCATCATCTCAAGTTCCTCAACTTGAAAAGATATGAACCGGATTAATAATAACAAAAGGGAACAATTGGAATGTTAATTAATTATTCTAGCTTCAAGAATACACATAATCTTGTAGATTAAATATATTTTCAATTAACTTTTTTTTTTTACAGAGATCACTGAAGATCCTTTCGGTGTTTGTGGGCCCTTGTTTTGTGGTGGAGTGTGCATACAAGATATGGTGGTACGCTTCTGGAGCCTCACAAATCCCATTTCTGGGTAACGTGTACGTGAGCGATGCGGTGGCGTGTATATTGGAACTGTGCTCCTGGCTGTACCGTATCACGGTGATTTTTCTGGTATGCGTTTTGTTCCGTTTGATCTGCCATCTTCAGATCCTCCGACTGCACGACTTCGCAGGGTTCTTCCACGTGGACTCGGACGTGGCGTCGGTGATGTCGGAGCACCTTAGGATCAGAAGGCACCTGCGAATCATAAGCCACAGGTTCCGCGCGTTTATTCTACTCGCCCTACTATTGGTCACTGGAAGTCAGTTCGCAAGCCTCCTTGTCACAACCAAGCATTCACGTGATATGAACTTATACATGGCCGGTGAACTTGCGGTATGTCCTTCTCTTCTCTTTTCTATAAAAACAAAAAATAATATTTCTACTTTTTAATATCATAATAATAATATGATTTTTCAATTTTGAATTTTAATTGTGTGAATTAAATCTTCAAAATATAACTAATATAGGATCTTATTTTATCAAAGTTCACATTAATTTAATTAGATTTTTCGGTCGTAATTATGTTTTAGCCTTTCTAGTTTTCAACCAATAAATGGAATAAAATTATCTTAATATAATATTTAAAAAAAACTTTGACACAATTGAAATATAATAGACTAAAAAAAATCACCATGGTTGTTGTGAAAAAAATAACATCAGAAGGTAAAATTGTATAATTACAAAATTGGTAAGAAACTAGAAATGCAACTAAAATATCAACATTTATTGAATATATAACTTATTTAATTTTTTCATGCAAATTAAATAATTTAGTGGTAACTCGTTATAACTATGACTACTTTAGTGAGGTGTACATTTAGGAGCTTATTTTTGTATGTCTAATGTCTTTTACTTATTTTGAGGTAATACCACTAAATGATAATTTTAAATATTTATTATAATTTTTATTTATAATAATAACTATTTTAATAATTAATAATTTTTTATTTTATAAATTGGTATTTAAATTTTTCACTGACTAATAATTTTTTATCGTTAAAATTGGTGGTTAATAAAATATTTTTTTGTAATTAATACTTCATCGGATGTTTTATATTTTGTTTGACTAAATAACAATTTAGTCGTTTAATGATTATAGCTGTAAAACATTTCTTACGAGAATAAAAAGATTTATTATAGTTTCTAAATGTGTAAAATATCTTGCAATTGTATTTGATTGTTAAGTTTTATGAAAATTTATTATTTAAAATGTAATTCTAAGAACTAATATAAAAATAAACTAGGGACTATTTTATCATTAAATCGTAATATTGACAAGTAATTTTCTTTCTTTATATTTCAGAAGTTATATACATTTTTTCATTATGATTAAATTAACCACATCTTGATAGTTTACTTATTTTTTATTATCTTCTAATATATTTATAAACTTACTCATACATGTCTCCCTCTTAGCTGTACATACGAAAATTTCTTAAAGTTGGACAAATAAAAAATCATATGATCGAAATCATTTGAAGTATGACAGCGACGTGTCCAAATTGATTAAATTGGAACTTCCTCCGCGTTCCTTTCTTTAAGTTAGTCATTACCCTATTATTGATTTCTTGTTCCTTCACATATCTAGATCATAAAATAATACTGAAATAGACTAACAAAAAAGGACCAAAACATTTACTAATCTACCCAATCAGGGAAACTAAATTGGACCGACCAATACATTTATAACAATTCATTACCGAATGAATCTTTGGTCTGTCGTGTTCAAGCATTAATTCTAATGAAAAAACATTATAAATAATCAGTTAATTTTTTTTTTATTAAATAAAAAGTAACTTGTTAAGGGTTTTATTGTTGTGCAGCTGTGCTCAGTGACACTCCTTTCTGCGCTGTGCATATTGCTGCGAAGTGCCACAAAGATAACACACAAGGCACAAGCGATCACAGGGCTTGCTGCCAAGTGGCATGTGTGTGCGACGTTGGATTCCTTTGACGGAGCGGTGACAGATGGTGAGACACCAATGGCTCCTCAGAGTTCCTGTGAAACAGCGTTTCCTAACGTGGGAACAGATGGGGAATCAGATACTGACGAAGCAGGGGATGAAGAAGATGAAATTAATACTACTAAGTTCATCCCATCTTATGCTTATAGCACCATCTCATATCAGAAGAGACAAGCTCTTGGTAACTTCTTTTCCGCGCCTTAGGTTAAATATATTTTTTGTCAGTGAATTTTAAAATTAATCAATTTTGAAACTTTAAATCAATTTAGTCATTCATCTTTTGAAATAGGTAAAATTAGTCATTTTAATCAAATTTTGTTAAGTTTGTTTGACATTTCAAACGCGTTTCATAATAGTATTTGACTTAACATTAAAGTAAAAATGTGTCAAAAATACAATCTTGAAATGCCTACGAAACATCAAATAAACCTAACAAAATTTGATCAAAATGATTAAATCCATGTATTTTAAAAGATGAAAAATTAAATTTGTTCAAAGTTTTAAAATTGACTAATTCTAAAATTCGTCGAAAATTAAGGGAAGAAAAACATATTCAACCCTTATATTTTCTATCTCTTGTTACACTAACAAATCATCCTTCAAATTATTGCTTCAAATTTCTTAAAATCAAAATTTTCAATACATCTCACTTCTAAATCCGAATGGAGGAGTTTCAAATTTTTTTGTTTTCAATAAATTTCAACCTGTATTAGAAAAAAAAAATTACAGAAAATATATATTTATGATAAATTTGCTAACTTTTATGATAATTATAATTAGATGGTAGTGTAAAATAATTTTATTCCCAATTACATTGACCACGTCATGAAAACATTATAGTCTATATATTGTGTGATCTGTTAGCGCGTTGACATAATACATTAATTAGTTTATAATATGGAATGCCAACTTATCAACCACTCATATATATTGTATAACTTAATTACTTTCTCCGACAAGCATCCTTAGGCTATTGTTTATGTTGGTTTTAATGAATTAAGGTAAGAAAAGAAGAGGCTAATTCATTATGATGAATATTTGTTAACTGATATTATACGATGGTTTGACCTGTTTTTGCAGTAAATTACTTTGAGAATAACAGGGCAGGGATTACGGTATATGGATTCATGTTGGATAGGAGCACCCTCCACACAATATTTGGGATTCAACTCTCCTTAGTTCTTTGGTTGCTTGGAAAAACCATAGGCTCCTTTTGACCGATCTTATTTTATTTGTTTTATTTCATTGTCATGTCTCAATCTCTTGCTCCCAATTGCCAGCTGCATGCGGCTGTTATTTTAGATTGTATTGTAGTTAATTATTTATAATAATTCTCATTTTAATTTTCAGAAAATGAAAAAAAAAAAAACTAGTGAAAATATATAGATCATTGGGTATTCATGAACAGAAAATAATTAACAGATTAAAGACATGTTTCCTATCCGTGACCATGAGACCCTCCAAACAACATGTCTTTGAAATCATTCAAAGCATTACCTTCCATTAATCACTCTTTTTTGGGTCCATTTAATCGCTTTACAGTTGAGGCAATTTAGAAGAATTTTTTGGGTCCATTTAATCGCTTTACAGTTGAGGCAATTTAGAAGAATTTTGATTATTTGTATAAGAAATTTGAAATTTCACTTCTTTTCACTTTACTATATCATTAAGTCACATTACTTCAGGCTGAAGGTTCAATCAAGTCAATCCGAATTGAGGGAGAAAGTCGGGTCAGTTCAGGTCAAATGTCGAGTTGGTCAATTGGATTGTAGGTAAAGCAAAATTGGCACATGTTGAAAGTCAAGTTGATTTTGCGCAAGTTGAAAGTTAAGCCGAGTTTTGCCAAAGGTCGAACTGAGTTGACCTAAGTTGAAAGTTGAGTTGAGTGGTCTTGGACCAAAGGTCAACAATGAAAATGAAAAAAACATAATTAGTGAAGACTTACACAGTCTTAGTCTCAAACAACATATTAAACCAAATCAAAGTCCCAATCTTGAGAATCCATTACACATTTAAAAGAAGAAAAATCGAAAAAGAAAAATGAGGAAGGAGAGGCGTACCTACAATTGCCAAATTTCGCAATGATTTGGACTTCTCGTTGCACTTACAATCGTCACTACACCCACCATCGTCGAAGAAGAAGAACAGTAATGATTGAGTTAGGTTGTGCCACCTATCTTTGTGCTATTCTGACTTTGCCCTAACCTTTGATCTAAGAAGATGTAATTCATCTGTTTGAAGGTTGGTGGGATTAACCGTCAAATCGTTGATCTAAGATGAAGGTGGATGTTGGAGTTTGGGTTTGCTCGCTTGCCTCTTCATCTCTTTTGCCTACGTTTTCATTGATCTCGCTTGCATCTATTGTGTAGTGTTGTTAGGGTTGGGTTGAGACAAAAACAAAAGTTGAAAGGTTTCTAGTTATTTGCGAGTTGGCGAGCTGACTCACCTTAACTCGCTTTGTAACCCAATACGGGCTAGGCAGTCGGGTCATGTCGGGATGGTGGGTTTAAAAAAATAACCTAACATGCTTGAATGTAGTCGGGTTGGCAGACTAGCACATTGGGTCCAACCCACTTTGATCCCTAGAGTTGAGTGTGCCTCAAAATAAAAATTAAATTTCTTTACTCAAAAAAGAAAATTGAAATATAAGATATTTCAATTACTCCATTCAAATAAATTGTTTAAGAAATGAAGGGAATTCAATCGTCAGTAGTTCTAATATTATATATTTCAATTTCTTAGAATATTTGTAAGGCCCATTAAAATTGGCTTTATTACTTTCTGCCCTAAAGTAAAGGGTTGCCCCTTGTGTTTGGGCCTAGAGCTGGCCCAATTGATAAAACCTACTCCAGTTACCCTAATGCTTCCACTTCCTTGCATTCACAAACTTGCAGCCGTTTCCCTCACTTGTGCACTAGAGCTATGCTGGGTTAGCTTTCCGTCTCGAACCAGTTCGCTCAAGGCTCAAGTACTACTTTCTGCTCCATGTAAGTGATCCTAAACCTACTTCCCTTACTTCCCAAAGGTCCTCTTTCGTATTCCACCGTTTAGGGTTAGTTAATAACCTTATTTTTCCTACTATTTTCGTTGTTCCGCCAGTTTCCAGGTCCGTCCCTCGAGCTGTTGTGTTCCGTGGTCCAGTGTCGAGGTCTCGTGCTAGCCATTTCCAGGTAGGAAAGTTATGGCTTAATCACATATTCTGTTTTTCTATGATTGTTTGGGCGTATTGCGAATCTATGTGGTTGGTGTGATGTTGTGTTATCTGTGGACACATGAATGAGTTGGTTTGGTTCGGTGTGGGGACTGTTGCAGGAAAACAGTAGTGAGACCTGCTAATCTTGTCCAGGCGAGCCAGTCTCGCCTAGGCGAGATAGACAGGGACTCGCCCAAACCCGTTTGCGCGAAAGGTCGCCCAAGCGACCTGCTAAATTTTTGAGCGAGCGAACATCTCGCCCAGGTGAGAGGGGTCTCACCTAAGCGAGATCCCACGTTGGTTTCTGGATGCTCTTTCGAGCCCTCGCCTAGGCGAATGGGGGCTCGCCTGAGCGAGCACGTCCCGCCTGAGCGAGGGGCTGGGCGAGGCAGTACGTTGTTTGGGTGCTTGTTTATCCTTGGATGATTGATATTGGTTTGGGTATGAATGTTATGATGAGAAACGTGTATATAATGGAATATTATGTATGATTGGCATGAATCATGAATTGTAGGTGATGGGTTTGGTATGAAAATTGGCATGTGAACTAAATGAGATGGGTATTATTAAAGTGGTACGATAATGAGATGAGTTGGTCCTATGTGTATGGTTGGATTATGATGAGTTGGAATGAGTTGGACCTGGAACATGAAAAGATTGGCTTTAAAGGTTGACATACTGGTTATATCCTTGCATGGTGAATACTATTGGATTGTGTGATCATATTTTTTCTGTGTCAGTGCATAATTCCTTGGTGAGACTTTCAGGGTTGCACTTCAGTGGTCGGGACGTAATTCCATGGCCCCTGTTAGTGGGTGCCCATGGTGGTGCCCCATCTGTATAACTAGGTAAGGATTCAAGGTAAGGATTGCATCCTGACACTTTAAGGGGTCAGTTAGTCTCACTTAGAGCGGACTGACTCCTGTGGTGAGAGTAGCAGGAGGCCTGAAATCCATTAAGGGCTAACCTTGTGGTGAGGGAAATTGATTCATTGAAACACTTATAACACATAGCTCGGGGGTGAGCAGAGGTATCCACCACAAGTGCAAGCGTCTGCTGAATCCGACCAAGTTATATGTATCCGGATGAATCGAGTCGTGTCGTAGTGTATTGCCTGAACAGTCATAACATGCTTGGTTGATTTGAGTGAATGGATTGTGTAATTATATCTGATTTGATGGATGAAATCTCTCATGCTCTAGCTTACTCTACTTTTGTTGTTGTGTGTTCTGTGTGTGTGGTACTCTCTTTTGCGATGATAATCAACTTGTTGGTGTGGGCAGAGGCGAGGAACACCCGTGGACAACAGGGAGGTGGTAATTCTGTTGCATAGTTCGCGTGGATTGGACTTTAGTTTCTTTTGGGCTTTTCTTTAGGGCTATGGCCCATGTATTTGTTGTTCTTGGATTTATATACTTTTAATCAAACCGTTATCTTGTCTTTGTCGGTATCGTGGTGTGTCTAATTTTGTAGGGATGGTGTTAAAAATTCCAGAACTGCGTTATTATACTATTTATGTATGACGTTTCTTTTAATTACGCATATTAATTAAATGGACGTTACAATATTTAAAATCTTTTATTCAAACACAAGGTAATAATATTATCACACCCCTGAAAGAAAGTTTTTCAAATTTTTAAAACAAGACCACACTTATAATTTTGATGTTTTAATTTAATGACAACTTAATGAGGAACGAGATATCGCAGATTGAGAAGATTAAGATCGAAAGAATAGCATATGAAGAATTTTAAAACTATAAAAAAAATAAAGAAAAATGAAATATATTATTTAAAATATTTATATACTCATTGCGATGCTTCTGTTCTATATTACAAGACATATTTAAATATGAATACTAAAACTGTATGGGTAAGGTTTGGATGCTTAGAACCAACCGAGTTAACAAAACAAAAATTCAAAAATTATTTTAAAAAATTTAAATTATCTATTTAATTGTTTTCTATTTATTTGAAATTGAATGGGATCTTAATCGTATAATTTCCAAAATAAGATTTTTAATATGCCACTTTAAGGGTGTGTTCACTTGGGGGAATGAATTTGGGAGAGAGTGTGAAGATGAATTTGTATGGATTTGGGTAGATGAATTTGTGTGTTTTTTTGAGTGGATTTAGAGGGTAAAGTGAGTAGATTTGAAGATAAATTTTATGAAAGTTAGTGAAAGATTTGATTGATATGATGATAAAATAAATTGTAAAAATAGATAGATTTAAAAAATTACCAAAATACCCTTAATGAAAAAAGAGAATAATTTTGTAATTTAATGTTATAAAAATAATTATAAATAATTAATACGAATTAAAAGAAATATTAAAATTATATAAATTTTAAAAT
>Ga0214544_1006727_pt1 | contig 20933 bp, 6 predicted proteins | sample CNSS3metaG_FD_160074 | JGI IMG/M metagenome (GOLD analysis project Ga0214544, IMG submission 160074) | Root nodule microbial communities from cowpea collected in UCLA plant growth center, Los Angeles, California, USA - CNSS3 | ecosystem: Host-associated > Plants > Roots > Nodule | place: USA...
TTTAAAACATAAATATATATATATATATATATATATATATATATATATATTCATCATAACCAAATTGTACTAAACTTTTTTTTTACATATAAAATTGTGTTTTAAGCTGACATTTAAATTATCTATACCATTTAACATTTTTTGGCTCAAATATTAACTTGTAATGTCACTTAACACTTAAATAAAAATTAATTGGGTCAAAAAAACTACAATCATTCACTTTTAAAGATTAGAAACAAAAGTATATCACAATTTAAAACTGTACGAATTTCAATTTTACATTCAAATTTAGGTCTCCAAACATATTTAGTCATAATTTTATTTAGAAAAATGCTAACCAGTGTCCTAAGAGCACTGGTTGAGGAATAATAAATGTGCTTTGGTATCATCATTTTTACATTAAAAGTTGAAATAATTAAATACAATAATTAAAATAGTATAAATACAATAATAAATTTATAAAGACAAAAATACCCTTTTAAATATTTAGACAATAACTTATTGTTACAAAACAAGGACTTTGAAATTTTTAAGGTCTCTACTAAAAAAAAAATTCAATTAAGTCTCAAATTAACACTTTAATTATTATTTTTTTGTAACATTTTTAGATGTTTAACACTTGTTTTTTTGTTTGTTTTTCTCTTAATTTATACTTTCTTTTGTTGTTTTTTTTAATTTTTAAATGTTTAAGACTATTTATTTTTGTTGATTTTTTTGTTAATTTAAACTTTCTTATATTTAATTTTTAGCAACATTAAAATATAGTTATTTTGTTATTTAATTAGTTTTTAACTTTTATTTATGAACATTAAATAAAATATTAAATACATATGTATAATATTTATGGGCATTTTTGTTCTTTAAAGAAAATAAAGTTGTATTAAGGTTATTAGGTCAGATTTTATTTAATATTACATTTATCTATGTATTTTTTAGGATCCAATGTATATTAATTATCCTTAATTAGTACCGTGCAGGACCCTTTTATTTATTCATGATTTGGTTTAAAAAATATTAAAAGAACAAACTTTAAGAAAAAGATGAGATAAGAATTTAAGGGAAATCTCTAAAAACTATGGAGAATGCTAACCAGTGCCCTAAGAGCACTAGTTAAGGAATAATAAATGTGTTTTGATATCATCATTTTTACATTGAAAGCTGAAATAATTAAATACAGTAATTAAAATAGTATAAATGCACATAATCAATTTTATAAAGACAAAAATACCCTTTTAAATGTGTAGACAATAACTTACTATTACAAAATAAGATTTTGAAATTTTGAAGGTCTCTACTAAAAAGAAAAAGAAATCAATAAGTCTTAAATTGACACTTTAATTATTCCTTTTTTGTAACATTTTTAGATATTTAACACTATTTTTTTTCTGTTAATTTATACTTTCTTATGTTTTTTTTTTTAAGTTTTAGATGTTTAACATTATTTTTTGTTGGTTTTTTGTTAATTTAAATTTTCTTATATCTAATTTTTAGCAACATTAAAATATAGTTATTTTATTATTTAATTAGTTTTTAAATTTTATTTGTGAACATTACATAAAATATTAAATACACATGTATAATATTTATGGGCATTTTTGTCTTTTAAAGAAAATAAAGTTGCATTGATGGTTATTAGGTCAGATTTTATTTAATATTACACTTATCTATATACTTTTGTAAAATTCAATGTATATTAATTATCCTTAACTAGTGGGCACGGGTCAGCAAGACCCAAAAACTATTATCGGATAAATCTTCTGAAATCATTATTTTAAGAACACTTTAAAAAGGCATTATAACTTTCGGTTATTTAAAACAGACATCTATCTTAAATGTTGCTCCGTAAACTACAAATAATAAAAAATGTTATAGAAACACGTATTTATTTAAACTACTGAGTCTTAAATACAGTTTCATTTCACAACTATTTTTCAGTTTTTAATCTGAATAAAAAAGATGGTGGTTAAGGGCTTTTTTCTTGTGGCAAGCCCATTATTGGCTATCCAAAATCCAACAAACTGAATACCAAAGCTGAAAGTAAGTTAGATGAAAGCAAGGCAAACAAAGGATCAGACATGTTTTTCTTTTCCTTTAAGTAAAAATTTAAATTAGTCTTTTTTTTTTAATAATTTTAGTTCAATTTAATCATTCAATTTTATAATTATGTAGTTTTAGTTCTTTTAACCAGAATTTTTAAAATTTATTTAATCTTTCAAATGTATTTCATGATAACATTTAAATTATTTATAAAATTTGATATATTTTTGGTTCAATATTGACTAAAAAATGTGTTTAAAACGTCAAATAAAATTAACAAAATGTAGTTAAAATGACTAAATTTATGTAATTCTAAAATTGAAGAACTAAACTAGATCAAAATTTCAAAAATAAATTAATATTAGTTTTTACTAAAAATTGAGGAAAAAAACATATTTTTTAGTGACCCGAATTTAAACTTTTTTTTTGTCACTGAGAAAAAAAAATTGAACAACACGTCTTTAATACATTTATATAACTTTTGTTATGTAAGCAGTCTAAAAAATTTTCATTTATAAGATATTTAGGCGGTTCTCAATAAAAAAAAAAAAGAAAAAAGTTTTTAATTCAGTAACCTAAAGCACTATTGTGTGGAAAACTTGACCGCAAAGAAGTAAAATGGAGAAAGCAGGAGGAGAAGTGTTGATAGTTATTGATTAGTAATAAATGATGAGGCACCTTGAGTCCTGAGATGTTAAGCAAAGGATTGTGATATTTGAAGATAAGAAGTGAAAGAGAAACAAAAACCATTCTCTGAACCTACGAAGTGCCTAAGGAGAGAGGTTGAGTGGCACTAGCAGAGCTTATTTTTTACTGTTCCATGCAGATTGAAGAGAACCAACATCCCTCTCTCTCTCTCTGCCCCATAATCCATAAATGCTAACATTAAAACCCACACATTTGTCTCCTCTCTGCCCTTAAATTAATACTCCAACTTCCTCACTTGAAGGGTTGTTGCAAATTTAATGCATCTCCATTTCCCGCTCTTTCTTCTCTCTTCTCTCTTTTGCTTTTCCACCTCAATATATCTTCATCTTTTTCTCCATTCATACACATCACTCTCTCTTCTTCTTCTTTTTTTCATGTCTCCTTCTCTCTCGGAGGGGAACAATGGACCGGTTTAACGGGATATTGGTCCGGTTCAATGAGAAAGCAATGCTCAAAATGTCTCAGGCCCTGCTTTTCGATTGAGCCGTGCCAATATCACGTGCCACTGCTCCTAAAACCCCTGAACAACCCTTCTCTTCTCATCAAAAATTTTGCAGGTATATGTATTATATCAAGTTTTTATTCGTTTAGATGAGTTAAGTTCTCACATTTTTTCCACACCAGAGTTTGTCTCACTTATACATATTTTTACACATTATCAACTAACTAGGCTTCTTCTTCTGCAAAAAAATTCAGAGTATCATGTTGTCCTTAAATACTGTCATTATTGAACTGGACCAGCCTGTCATGTTTCGTGTTTTAGTTTTTACTTATATCCTTGTCACTATTCTCATTTTATTTCTGATTTTCCTTTACGCTGTCTTTTTACATGTTTTGCATTTTCTCTCTGTATATTAGAAGTTCAATAATATGTTCCTCTTTTTACTCAGTTATATTGTTTGAGTTATGATGAATATAATAAGTGGCTTACAAGCTTTGAATCTAAGAGATGACTCTGAAAGCGTGTGCAAGTATCATGCATCTTTTCTTTTGGTATTGTTTGTTTCTTCTCTTTATCTCCCTTTCACTCTTTTTCTTTGCTTTTTTCTTAGGTTTAATTCCTCCCAGTTTTCTTCTAAATATTGATCCTATTTCATTTTAAGTACCAGAAATGTGATTACGATTGAAATGAATTCATGAATGAATACATCTAGAAAGTTATTTATGAACTCCAGATGCTATTTTCAACATTTGCAGAGCAGGTTCTAAACTTTGTTGTGTGTAACAATTTTAAATCAAGATAAAAAAGGAAAAAGAGAAAATAATTATTAATATGGTGATAAAGAAAGAGATAAAGTAGTAGTTAATATAATATTTTAATGTATAAAGGTGGATGCATATCATGTTTTAAATACATAAACTGAAAAAAAAAAAAAAAACATTTTCAAGATGTGATGCTTTCATCCTTGAAAAGTAGAAAAGGAAAACTATTTACAACAAGAAATAGTTCGTAGATGATCATGTTGTTTATTCATTGAATTGCTACAGTGACCGTATACCTGTGTTTTTAAATTTTTTTAATAGGGATCAATAATTTTTCCAATGTCTACTTGTTTATTTTGAAATTTGAATCAAATATGGTAGGTGAAGAAGTGAATAAGTAAGTCAATGAATAATGCAGGGTACAGGTACATTGTTAAGTGAAAATATAAAAAATTCAAATCTCAATTCAACCTAAACACATGGTTTCCAATGACCATAAAGTTTAAATCCCCACTGTGTAGATTTAGAAGTCCTTCTCAAGAGTGAAGCCAAAATCTTGAGATAGATGGAAAAAACAATTACTGTATATAAATCAACATTCTACACTGAGTCTGTTAACTGTTGATTTTAGGTTAGGATAGATGTTTATTTTATATAGTTAGTTTTATAATTTATTAGTGGAAACACATTACGTGTACATTTGTCCCTATTTTTAGATAATTAATTTAATTTAGAAAAATAATTTAATTTAAAAATGAAAATTAAAAAAAAATTAAATTAAAAATTACTTAAATTTAATAATCACTTTGCAAGAAAAATGTGTAAAAAATAAAATAAAATCATCGTCTGTAGGGTTAAATATTTGTTTTATCTCTAAACTATTATAAAATGTTTTTTTCTTCTAAATTAAAATTTAAAGTATTTAGTTTTTATATTTTATGAAAGTTTTAATAAATGACATGTTGTATCTTTCACGTGACAAACAAATTTTATAAAAAAAAATTATAATATAATCTCGACATATTATTTGTTGAATATATTTTTAGATAATTATGTAAGAGTGAAATATTTTATAATTTAGTTTGAAGATAAAATATGACTTTTATAATAATTTAGAGAAAGAATTATATTTAACTCATATTTTTATTTGACAAATTATATTGTAATTAAATTACAAAATAAGTAAATATTAAAATTATATATGACATGTATTAGATTTATAACGAATGATTTACAGTACGGACATAACATTTAAAACTATTGGCGTAAGAAAATGCTGTACCTTAATTTTACCAAAGTATGCCTAAAAGGAGCTACAACTACATAGCATTACCTTCTCCTGGAATTACCTTCATTTGGCAGTTGACATCACACTTACAGAAAAAAATCTTTTACGTCCACCGATTTTACTTTTCTCGTGATGGTCAGATCAGACATAATAATGATAATTGTAAATTTATATGCTATTAAAAATTGGACGTGAATTTATGTATAAGCGAAGAAAATAGATGTGACATTTTTCGCATACTTAAATAAGGGTTAAATATGTTTTTAGTTCCTTAAATTTCAGTGAAATTTAAAATGAGTTTATTTTTAAAATTTTTGATCAAATTAGTTATCTACCTTTAAAAATGCATGAATTTAGTCCTTTTAACCAAATTTTGTTAAGTTTACCTAACGTCTCAAGCGTATTTCATGATAGTATTTGAATTATTTATATCGTTTGACACAATTTTGTTTCAATGTGAAATCAAATATTATCATAAAATGTGTTTAAAATGTCAAATAAATTTAACAAAATTTAATAAGAATGATTAAATCCACACATTTTTAAGATGAATTACTAAATTGGTTAAAAACTTAAAAAAAGGACTAATTTCAAAATACAAAGGACAAAAAAAATATTTAATCCAATTAAATAATATCCTTTTTAGTGTTAACGTAATATTTACTGTTACTTCTCTTACATCTAGGATAAAATATTTAAGAACTGAATGGAAGCTGTGATATAATTAAAATGTTAAACTACGTTCTTTTTTTTTAATTCACGACTAAAAAAACACACACAAAACACTTTTTTTAACACAATAACTACATAATTTTTTCATGAATTAAAATTGTTAGGAATAATTCTTGTCGGACTAACATAAACACTTTTTTTAAAATATTTTTTATTTTGAATTTAAATACATAAAAGTAAAGTAATTCTTGTGAGCCTAACGTAAACATATTTCGTAACAAACACTTTTTTCATAAATAATATCTAACTCCGATTTTTCATCCTAACTAAAAGTAAATATGGAGTTTTGTTGAGTTCAAATAATTTTTAATTTCTAAAAAAAAAGTAGCTTTAAATTGTTTTTACATATATATTTTTTGATTTTGGGAGAAAATAAATATTTTAAAAATTATATTATTTTTCCACATTTAACTAAAAATTTTGTATTGCAATATATACTTGTTTTGCATGTAATCCACTCTGGATACAAATTTAGTTTCAAATACATTATTTTTAAAATATAATTTTCCTTAAATTGTGGTGTTGATTTCTTTGTCTTCTTATGTTATTTTTGTCGTCTTGTCATGATTCAGATTGTAACTTGACGAAATCTAGTAATTAGTAAATAAGATAAACACATCCCATCTTGTCCAACAAATAAATATTGCAAATAAAATCGTTACCATGTTATTGTCTGAATTTTTATCTGTGGAGAATTCCCACATTAATTGGGTATGGGTATAAATATATGTATGAAGAATTCTCCAATATATTTTTGTCCTTATCATAACATTGATGTAATTATGTTAAAATGATGCATGTCAATTAAAAAAAATTTATGTCTCACATTTGAATATTTTTATTATTTTTTAATATTTTTATTTATTTGTATACTTTTCTTTCATATGAGAATGTTTAATACTCTCAAATTAAATGTTCAATAACATAAACCTTTCATTTACTCGGTAATATAAAAAAGTTATTTACTTATTATTATTAATTTTTGTTTCATTTGAAGAACTCTTTTGTTTTCACTAAAACAATTTTTGTTATTTCTCAACTATTGAGTATATATATGTTGATATTTGAAAATTTTTCTTAGATCTCTAAGGTATTTTTCATCTTACCATACCCTTAATTATACATTTGTTTTTCTTTGTACGATTTATTTCAATAGTCTCTTAAAATGTTTATAAGACACATGTGTTAATTTTTTAATATTTTTATTTGTAGTTTATTTTCATTATGTAGAATATTATTTCGATAGATTTTATCTCATTATTTTTTATTTTCTAACTCATTATCAATCATATTGTAATTTTTTTACTATAATTGTATAAATAACTTTTATTTACTACGATATAAAAATTTAATGTAATTGCCATGAATATTTTTTTATCACTATCCAACATATATTGGAGTTCAAAAGATACAAGATCTATGTTAAAATTTTATTATTATGTTTATTATTTATTTTTTGCGTCATTTTAATCAAATGATGTATTATCATTTTTATTAGTGTATAAAAAAGATACTCATTAGAATTTAAAGAATTGAAGTAAACAAACATTTAAAATATATTTTAATTTGAATATTTATTTTTTTATATATTTTCTTAAAAATATTTTTAAATTTTATCAACTAAGTTTCATTAATAGAAATATTTAAATGAGACATAATTTTTTTTAATTGACATACATTATTTTAACATAATTACATAATATGAAAAGATAAAAAATAGATTAAAAATGCGAATGAGTTTCATAACAAACCAAATAATTAGAAGAAAAAAATTATTAAAATTAAGAAAGAATTACAAAACAAATAATTTTTAAAGCGCACCCACTTGCAAGCCCATTGTTCAATTCTTAACGTTTTAACAGAAAAGATTAGCTAAAGAAAATTTACATACAATTCAATTGTTTTTTTTTCTCTGTGTTTTATCCATGTCATTAAAAAATAGGGATGAAAGAAATTATTTTAAAAATAATCCTAATAAAATTACTCTGTATCTCTTTTTATTTTTTTTTAATTTAACAATTTAAAGTGAGTTACTCGTAAAAATATTAAATTAAGTAAGAGGAATTATACAGTGAGAATAAAAACTACTCCTCCTGTTATAAAATGATTAGAAATATAAACCACCAAAAAATTCATAAAAGGGAAGAATGAAGTTCAAAACTCCTCTAATGCATAAGCTAAAAATATATTTAAATGTTATTACAAAAAAGCAAATTTATAGGATGATAATATGGGTCTGATCCGTTAGGTCGGCTCGCAGGCCAGCGTGAAAAACGCGGGGCGGGTCAAGGTAGTAGACTCGTAGTGAGCTGATCCGTATAAGCCTGCAGTCAGCGCAGACCAGTTCGCAAGCCCGCATAATAAAAAAAACTTGCATTTGTGTATGTTAATTAATTTTTTTATGGACTCTTGCATTAACTTTTCAAATTCTTATATAACTGGAAAATACAAGTATTATGTATTTTTTAATGTTCTAAAATTTAAAGAATACATTGTGTATGTCATAGTATGAATGATGAAAATATTGAATTATTAATTTATCATCAACTCCCCAAAGTCTTTACTTAATTTTGTGAACTTTTGAAAGTTTCTCAGTTTTTTAAACATTGAAAGTTTTATCATAAGAATTAAAAAAAATTAAAAAAAAAAGCGGACCAAGTGATGTGCGGGACGGACCAGTGATTACAACTCACATAAATTGTGCGGGACGGGACGGACCAACAAACAATGGGCGGGCCTTATGCGGACCGGACCTAAATGGGGCAGGCCGACCCACACTGCCATCCCTACTTAAAAAAAACTTATAGTCATTTCTTGCCTCCTCAAATCTAGAAATGGAACTCATTGCGAATTAAAAGAATACAAGTTTTTACATCAATTAAATATATATAATCCTCGGAATTCGGAATTCGGAAAAAATAAAAATAAAAAATATGGAAAATAAAAAATATGATAAAAGGGACTAATTTATTAAAAGGAATTAATTTCTTTTTTATATTATCAATCTAGACTTCCTATACTTTTTTATATTAAAGTCGATTTTGATATTTTTAAAATTGTAGTTTTTATTGACATTGTAGACTTCAAAACTTCAAATGAAGTCATGCACATCAAGTACTACTTAACTCATATATATAATTTTTTTAAAACTGATACAAAATAATAATATAAAAAAATTAACCCTTTTGATAAATTAACCAATAAATCCTTTCTTTCTATTATTTTCCGTTTCTTTATTATTATACCCGTTCAGAAATGCACATGCCATTATAAGTCATGATCATAGTTTTCCCCCTTTTTTGTCTTTTAATCCCCTTTACAAAACATGGTTTTGAGTTTGTGGGACACATGCTCAAGTCGTTAAGGAATCTTTTAATTGTTTAGTAATTAAAAATTAGGTTCTGAACACGAGTGAAGTACTACCGGCTGCAGTGAAGTTGTACCTTAATAACATCAATGAAAACGGCATCATTTTACTTATTACCTCAGCTGGTACAGAACATGCTCCTTTTACCGTGTTCCTAAGAAAGTGATAGTTGCAACTTCAAGTCTTCAACTACATCTTCTGCACCCCTTTCTTTAAGCCTAGGGTTTTAATTTAATCCATTGATTAACGGTACTTCATTACCAATCCTACCATGTCTGTTAGATAGGGTAGTTGGGCCCACCATTTGGTGAGTGTAGAGAAATAAATCCCTAGACTTGTAATTTTCTCACTTTGGACTTTTTTGTAAATCGTTGACCCCATAAAAAGAAAGACTTTTCAAAGTTTTTTCATCCAACGTCACATCCCAATTGTGGTACCTAACTCCACCGTATGTTTTATTTTAATTGTTTCAAACTTGCAATTTTCAACACCCTAAGAACCTCCTAGGGAACAGTGTTAAGTGACTTAATGAGTTACAAAACCGCAGAAAAAGGTACCACAATGAAGTAGATATAAGGTCCAATGTGTTTAGGTATTTCGATTCATGGGAATTCAAAGGTTTGAATTTGAATTGGCAATGGCGAAGTTGAAACTTTCGGAGGTTTTGGTCTTTTCCCCTTATACCTTGGGTGCCAAATTGGCAATTGGGAACCATTTAATGTATTCTATGTTTGGTGTTTGTTGCATATAATTAAGAAGACAGAAAAAAAGTGGTCAGTGTTCTAGGATTGTGACTTTGCTCTTATGGTATTACATGTGAGGAAGTAGAAGAAATGAAAGGAAGAAAACAGGAATATCCAACCAAAACTATATCTACATTTATTAGGAGCTTGATAGGTATGGAGCTATTAACACACAGAGTGCCTCATCAAGCATCAAAGAATTGGTGGGGTGGACTATCCAATGGTTCCTATTCTTGCAACCACCATGGTCAATCCCCTTCAAGTTCTTTCCTTTTGGTTTTTTCTCCTCCACTCTTTCTTTCTCTCTCTCCTGCTCTGTATTAAAATGAAAATTCTCTATACTTTCCCAAAACTATGCAAAAAGAAAAACAAGATTCTTGCACCAGCCTAGTTTCACTGTGCTGGTTATTTCCTCCTGAGTTTGGAGGAACTCCTAGCTGCAATGCCACTAGAAAGAGGCACTCCACAAAGCTTTCTCACCTTCTCCACATCTCTTGTGAACCTCTTTGATCCTTTCAGCAGACCTGCAAATTCCACTGCAAGTCCAATCAAATGAAGCAACACAAACATTTCCCGCCTGTGCTTTCCATTCACAATCTGCCACAATCAACATGCAAATGTAGAACGTTATTAATTAATCAATAAACTACCCAAATGAATAATGATTTGATGATGAATTTGGATTCCCTCTTTAGGTTATTCTTAATGTTTAGCAGAAGACAGCACAAAAAGAACCAAGAGAATTTGGACTCTTACCTGGTGGTGTACCACAGCAGAGTCTTCGATCATCTATGTGGTCCACATCAAGTCCAATAAACCAAGAACCTAGTGAGACATCCTCGTTGGCATACTTGTGGAGAACGTGCCTGAGACAAAGACATAAACATATATAAGCTATCACATCACCATTTTAGTCTATTAATTTTGTTTGAATTGCTTTTTCCCAATACAAGTGAGATGTAACACTCACTTGTTGTTTGAAATGTATGTAGCCAGATCTTTTGAAATGGCATACAACTGTCCCGTGGCATGACGGAAATACTTGTTTCCAGCCTCACCAAATTTCCAGTATTCTGGCTCGTGGTACCTTACCCCTCTGCAAGAAAGTCCCCAAGTAAGAACATAGAAATGAAACTAGATCATGTTTACGACACTTTCATCAAATAGCAGAAGGATAAAAGAAAAAGATCCTCACTTTTGAGAAAGAACAGGCCCAGATTTCATGCATCCAATGTACACCCGAGGTTTTGATCTGTGTCTCACTAGAGTTTGTCCTAGTGTCGCTGAAAAAGGAGTGAATATTGTTGTGATATGCGTAGTATGGAACAAGAATCCAACAACTTCTATCAAAAACTCCTCATGCGACGTTAGTTTATGAGATATTGAGAAAGCTTAAATACCTATATTTACATGAACATCGTCATCAACTTTGATATAGAAGTCAGCATCCCATAAGTTAACAGCAGTGGCAAAGTAGATCTTTGTCTTTGCTGACAATTCAAGGTATCCCTCAACATGATCCTGCAGAATCAAAGCACTCAGATTTCAAAACTGTTGCGTATCTTTTAATCTTTCCTTCAAATAAATGAGATGATGCTATTTTGTCAAGTGTTCATTCAAGTAGAGACAAAGAGGACCATTACCAGTCTCAGAAAATCTCCATGCTTCTTATCTTCTGCTTCAATAGCTCTGTCTAGGATACCCCCTGATGTCGCACTGGTGAAAGAAAGGAAAAACAAAAAAGTTCAAGTTTCGATTAATTCAGTATAAATATGATTAAGAGAGCTGAGATATGCACCTATGACCAATTACAAATCGGATGATAATGCCCTTCTCTTCCTCTAGCTTCTTTCTTTTCTCACCTATTTACCATTTTATCACAAGAACACGTTATAAGAAACTGAGGGCAAAAAAGTAGAAAAAAAAAATACCAACAAGAAATAACTGGGTAGAAAGGATGAAAAATCATGCAAATATGAACCTTGTGGCATCCATGTCTCACGAACTGAGTCTCTTCTTTTTCTGCTGCTGAAAGCAGTATTGATTCCTACGACCATTAGGTACCTTCTTTTACCAGATGATTCACTCATCTTGGCATTTGCTGGTACTGGAGCACCACTTCGTATAGACTCCTGAGCTGCCTTTGCTGCTGCTAATTCCATCTCCAAGTTTGAAATAGTCTTATCAAGGGTTCTGCATTTCATGCAGATACACATGTTTAGCACAAAAACAACAATCAAATAAAATAAACTACCACCAATGATAACATAAGTATAATATAACTTACTGTATGGCATTTTGTGTCTTGGAAACCTCTCCATAGATGCCTTTAGTTTCACGCTTCACTTCCTTCTCTTGCAACTGAGGGAGACAAGCACACAAACATAGGAATTTCACATGATTTTACATCATACCAGGAACATTGAATTCAAGCAATACTGTCTTTGAGAACTACCAAGTAACAATCAAAAACTGATCAAGCAGGGGGAATGTAACAAATGCTTACAATTCTTGTATTACAACCCTCTGAAACTACATTCAGTTTTTCAGCTTCCATGGCTGTTGTTCGTCCAAGTCCTTTAGGTTCAGGCATAGTCCACATCCTGCTACATATTTAAACTTCATATAAGCAAAGCACCACAATAACTGTGTGACAAAGGTACACAAACATGATACGTTATAGTCAAATCAGAGCCTGGGAAGAAATAAATATGTCAAGTTGTTGGAGAAACTATGAACGTTGAACTAGAAATGAGTCTATTATGATGTGCAAGGACAAAAATCGATGCAATTTAAAAAACTGAAGCACCCCAAATATGTTGGACCATCGCTATTTAACAATAAGGCAGATCCCAAAACAAAAGGGTCCATCATTCAACGTTTCACCAACTTGTAAATATAAAAATAAGTGCTTCAGTTGCAACTACCATAGGAAAGACTAAGAGTGTCGATCAATTATTACATGTCACAGGTCTTCTTCCCCATTCATTAGTGACAATGATATGACAAGCAATGATGTGTGTTGTAACTAAGATAAACCAGTGATTTCTTTTTCATCCACAAAAATGAACTATTGAAGTAAACTTGCTCAACGGTGAAAACTGATCTTGGACTTGATTGTTGGAAAAAATTGAAAGATGTTGAGCTGAGGCAGAGTGATATGTGAGAGCGGAATTGACATGTCACTAGAATTTTGTAGTCAGTGAAATTTCAACCGAAAACTGAAATGGATTGGATCATTATACAGATCCATTCCACTTCTTCTTTGTGTTTTTATATACTGAAATATGGTGAGAAAAGTATGAGTTGACTTAAACACTGAATTCATAAAAAAATGAAAACATGTTAACAAAGATAAACACAACTCACACCAAATTCAATGAATTAAACAAACACTTAAAAACCAGCTGAATTTTGACGTTTATTATAAAGATCTGAAGGCATGAAATATATGATGAACAGGATTGATTAAACAGAATCTAGAAAGCTCTGAAGAAACTATGAATCAAAATACGGAGACAGAGAAAAACAGGGAATTGATATACCTGTTGGTGAACACCATCCCAGCACAGAAGCTTCCAATACAGAGAAAAATCACCCATTTCTTAGACATAACACTTTTGGGAAGCAAGTCTCCCCTGCTTTTCCAAGTCATTGTTTTTCAAAAAAATCTTCCAACTTTGCAATTAGCAAGAAAAATCCATGCTCAAAATCACGAACCGAATTGCAAGAGGCAGCCAAAGGTGAGGGAAAGGGAGAAAATTTGGAATTGGGCACCTTGGAGAGAAGAAGAAGAAGAGCGAAGAGAGAGAGAGAGAGAGAATAAGAACAGAGAGGTGCTCTGTTTTGGTCTTGCGATTCTACTTTGTTCTTTTCTTTATCCTGTGCCACGCTATGCTTTGCTTTGTGTAGTTATGTTCTCTCTCTTTGGTGTGTGTGTGTTTGTGTTTGCTGGTAAAGGAAGTTGAAGAAGAAGAGAAGTGAGAGAAGACTGACTTCCTAACCGCCCAGTTTTATAATAGCATATTACCAAACCGTCCCTGTCGGGGCCATCCTTAATTTAATGACAGTTCAGTAACTGTGTTTTTCCCGTCACATGATCCATCTTCTCTTTCTCAATCTCTATGTCCATGTCCACACCCATTTCAACAATTAACATATCATTCACTCAACTCATCAACATGTCAACTTTTATTTTTATTTAATTTAATTACTAGTTTATAATTCCAGATTCGTTATTTTGTTATGCTAAAAGTTGAAAATATTGACATGGATCATTCATCTTGAAAATATGTAGAGAAATTATATTAGAATATCAGATTCAGCTCGTGTGACATAATGTTCTGTTATTATGTTCTCCCCTAACACGTAAGAAACAAAACATTAAAAACTATATGGAGATAATAACAAAATGATCTAAAACTTAAACATTTTAAAAATTTTACTAATTTTGTTTGTGATCAGAATTTATGCTTGTACAGAAAAATTGTGTTTATTCCTTTTATATTTAAAGAAATGTGATTTTCTTCTGTTAATGTCAATGTAAGCAAAGAGGTATAATCTTTTCACATAATGAAAAACTAGCTCAGGAGGTTTAGTTAAGCTGTCTTAAAAATCCACTTCTTCATAATTTTAATTGTATTTTATAAATAAGTTTCAATAGATTTGTTTTAATATTTAATTGTTAGCAGAACTATTTACAAATTTTCGAAATGTATAAATTCAACACATGATTCTCCACTGTCATCGCTGGCCACTTTTTCTGCAGAATATGTGCCTTGGAAACCATCCCATGACACGCGTTCATGTTCTTGCATGCAATTCCCAAAGGACAATTTCATCATCTTCTAATTTTTACCACAACTTCATTCATTACACAAATATAATTTTAATTTTACTATAATTTAGCATCAAAGAAGTTATATGCAAGTGTTAATATTTAAATAAAAAATTAACATCTATAATAAATTAATAAACATATATACTTGAGTAGGGTTATTTACAACGAAGAACGTTTATTTTCCTAAAACAAAAAGCAAGTGAGGTTTCTAATTATCTATGTTAGTAAAATAAGCATTGTGAATTATTCAAATGTAGGAATATATTACGACAAGTTTTGTAACAAACTATGTCAAACACTTAAAAAGGTCTTGTTCTTTATTTTTATTTTTTTTTCCTACTTTTGCTTTGAGTAATAAACATAATGTGGCTTGGTATCCTTGACAAGGACATGTGCATATTGTCCGTGATTTTTTTTTTCTTTTTTGATTTTTGAGGATAAAAAGTTGATATGCTTAAAGAATAAAGAGCAAAGAGATTATGGACAGTGACCCAGTTAGAAAGGTTCTCCGCAGTTGCATGACTTATTTTGATGTGAGTGTCACTTTTTTTTTTTTTTCTGTAATTAAAGATATGAGAGTAGTAGTAACAATATTGGGTAAAATAATATCACCTCATATTCACAGAATGGAATCAGTGTGAGACAAGACAAACAAGTGCATGCATGGGAACAGAGTTGGCTTAACGCTACAGTGTCTCTTCTGAACCTCATTAATTGCTCAGAAACATAAACGAATCTTTTTTTGTACATTCTAAACATAAAAATATCTTATCTACGGTAGTTACTAATGTTATACATTAGTTTATTTAAGCTTGCTTGTAGATAAATAAACTAATTGCAGCGTTAGTAGAGTAGACCAATCATAGTCACAAATAGGTATATAGTACACTAACTGATTAAGCTATTGTATATTCTTTTGTTTTTGGGTTGTGAGGTTAATGTGTCAGGTCATGACAAAGGACGTACTCTGCTTATAACTTAGCAAACCAAGGAAAGAAATTCATTTTCCATCTCGATATAATAATTATACTCATATTATATATATATATATATATATATATATATATATATATATATATATATATATATATATATATATATATATTTTATATTATAAATAAATAAATAAATATATATAAAAAAATTAATATATATATATATATATATATATAATTTAAAGTTTACACTCATACCTAAATTTCAAACATTGTGACTAAATATAATATTTATAAATGTCATAATTAATTTTTTATTTTAAAATTTCTTAATAAAATGTTACTGGATTTTATATAAATTGTAAACTTATAATATTCCATTCACTAAATAACAAAATTCCTTGAATTACAGCTTCTATTATTACTTTCTTATTTCTTCTTTTTTTTTATGATTTTCTTCATATTTATATAAAAGATAAATGGATGCAACGTTAGAAATATTAGATACTGCCTGTCTATCTTTATTATAAAGAAAATGATAAAGTGTTTTTTAAATATTTTAAGTTAGCCATAAAATTTCAAGAAAATATTTATCATTACATTTTATTTTGTAGTTTTCAAATAACTTTTTTGTTTATCCAATGCTTAATTAAAGACTTAAAAACACTCCAATAGAGTTGTTATATAAAAAAAAATTAAGCAAATGGTTTCCTGGATCCCTCACTACTCTGAGCTTTTCGGAGCTTGTGGCAAAACTCTCCTGCCCTAAACCTAACTATTTTTTAATGAAAATTTTATCATGTATTAATTGCAATAGCATGAATATGTCTAATATATTATTGACTATGTAAGACTATTTATAAATACCAATAAATATTAAATTGTACATGTTATTAAAATTATTATTAAATATATTTTGTTTTGTAAAAATTAAAATTAGTCTTTCTTTGAAATTTTGAACAAATTTAGTCTTCCATTTTTTTAGATGTGTATTTAATCTTTTTAACCAAATTTTGTTATATTTAAGATTTTAAACACGTTTTTAAGCTATCATCAAGGTGAGATATATCAAATGGTATAAATAACTCAAATATTATCATTAAACATGAAAGTCAAATAAATTTACAAAAATTTTGTTAAAACAATTAAATACGCATGCTGCTAAAGTTGAAAAAATAAATTAAATCAAAGTCTTAAAAGATTAACTAATTTTAATTTTCAATATAAATATATATATATATATATATATATTTAATCCTTAAAATAAATATTATAATAATTTTACTTTTTTCATTATATACGATTAATTAATTATATTAGTATGTAGAGTTGTAGCATATATATATATATAAAATTATATATATATATATATATTTAAAAAAGAAATAATTCTATAAATATTTTAAAATATTATGTCATTTTTTTATTTTGATGTTTATTTAAAAAATTAAATATAATAATAATAATTTGAACTCTGAAGTTACTAATTTAAAAAATTAAATACAATCTTAAAAAAATTATTATAAGTCTCTTTAAATCCATCTCTAACTGTAGATCGTTTTATTGAATACCGACAATGGACACGTGAGCCAGATTTAGTAGCACGCAACGTGGCGCACTCCAGTTGGATGGGACCCAAACCTCGACATTAGTCACGTGACGTATTGCGTTTCCGACTCACGTGGGTACTGTAAAAGGCAATCAAGTGGCTAACATCACGAGGATGGCCTACACGTGTCACATTTAGGTGAGATCTCACGGAATCTGACGTTTCCTCAGCCAATAAAAAAGAGACATCCTTTGACACACGGAAACATCTTCGCTCTGTGGTCGAGGTCATTTTCGTCATTGCGTCTAAGCAAAAAGGTTCACACTTAGATGATTCCTAAAGTATTGCGATAATTATTTGCCTTGAAAAACATAAAGCATTTTGCTTCTGAATAATGTTAATGTTGGAGTTTACGAATGTACTTAGATTAGATTAATTAGATTAATAATCGTTTTCATCAACTTCTTCGGATCCATCTTCATTGGTTCCGTTAAACGTTTGTGTTCATCATTTTATATTTTTTAGTGTGTGGAATCAAATGCTTCTTATTTTTTTATTCCGAGTACGTCATAAGATTGTATTTTTTTTTTTCATTATAAACATGCTTAAGGGTTCAATATACGATTCTTCAATATTACTCAATTAAGATTCTTAAGTACGTATTTGTTATCGAGGTACACCATACTGGACATTTGTTTCGTTAGGCATATCAAAGAATAAATATCTAACAATATTAATTTTGACTAAAATTCTTATTTCCAAGAAAATTGAAAAACACATTTTGTTATATTACTTTCAAGTGAAGAAATACTAATTACCCAGTCACTCAAGTACGTTGGAGTAAATTATTTATTACAAAACTATTTTATTTTACTTTATTTTATTAGGAAATTGTTTTATAGCGTGTTTGGTTATATGATGTTGATGTCAACTTTTATATTTAACCAAAAGTTAACGGTAATAATTTTTATATTCTTGGATTCAATCAATATTAATCCTTACTTTATTCATGAAGTTTCCAAACGGGTCTTTTTACTTACTTGTTATTATTGAATCAAAAAAAAAATATTGACATATTATAAGGAAAATAATGTTCTGACACATTATTTAATTCTTACAGAAAAAACTAATAACAATCCAACTAAATGAGATGAGAATCAATTGCACCACCACCTAATTTTGATGAGATCTAAAATATGAAATTTATAACAAAAAGCTGAAAAGTGAAAAAAATAAAATAAAATCTGACATGGTTCGACATTGTACTCCTCTTCACCAATCAATCACCTATGTTGCTTAAACTGATCTCCAAACTAATTAAATAAGCTCCCTTAATTATCTAAACATGTTCATTAGTAACGATCACATGCAATTTAGAATAAAAAGTCCATGATTTATCAAAATAAATTTTCAGGTCAAACCCTAATATATAGTAGGACAAAACTATACACACAACGAACAAAACATCTTTTAAGATTTATACAAATAACAAAATACCTCTGGACATGATAACTAAAATAATAATCTTCCAAGTTCGACTTAATATAATGATTCATAGATGATGAGCATAAAGAAATGATAATTAAAATAAGATGTTAGAAGTGACAAAATCGACCCATTTATATATTATGAATTGATCTTATTTCTAGTCGATGTGGGACTTCCAACGTAAGAGAGTGATAATGTGTTATATATGTTATACGTGCATGTTGTTAAATTTAAGAAAGTAATGATTACGTGAAGGGGCCAATGTGAAGTTTATGTGCAGTGATGCATGTGGTGCAAAGCATGAAAGCACGTTAAGGAAAGAGGGTAGGGTTAGGGTAATGAGGAAGTGCATGTGATGTGTGGTTGAAAGTAGTTTTGTGGATACAAATAGTTTCACATGTTATGTGTATAATAGGGGTAGGGTGTGGGGAAGAATTGGATTGGAATATTATAAAAGTTAAGTAGCTTATAATTTCATGCACATAACATTCCAGCTTGTCATGCCTCACAAACAAGTGCTCAACAAAAATTCTAATGCTTTTCTGGGTACACACCCTCGTGATGTCAGTAATAATTACAATAACAAGTCTAAATAGTTTTATGGAAAAATATCTTAGTAGTTACATCACATGAGAGTGAGTAGAGCGTATATTCACTACCATTAACAAGGTTACACATTTAATCATATGTAAAATGGTTTGGAATGAGAACTTGTCCTAATTCAATTTGGAAAACCACATGTTGATTTTGATATGAACAAGTTATGTTATCACCAAGAGGAGTGTTTAGTTTGAATTGAAGATATACTTATGCATTTTGAGTTTTTTAGTATGTTCTGTAAAAATAATTAATTTAGCATAATATTGACTTATAGTTGGAGAAATATACATGTGATAGTTATTGAGCTACCATAACTTGCTTCATGACGCACCATAAATAAAATTCCCTTTTGAAATTTAAAAATAAAAAATATTTTTATCCCTCCTAACTTTCCACGACTCCTTTTCATATGATACTTTGATAAGTGTTGTTTGATTTATTGTATTATGATCAGATTATATATATAAAGAAAAGTAAGTAATTTTAATTGTGAATATATTATGCACGCGGTAAATGTTATCGCCAATCAATTGATTAGTTGAGACAGTAATTTAACTTTGTCTTGGTCAGTGGCGGAATTTGGAGAAAAAATTTAGGGGTGCCAAATTAAATTTGTTATATATAATTTTCTTTTAGTTAGAAAAAAAAGTTTTTCATTTTTTCTCCTCATTTCCTCTTCTTAAAACAAACATACATAATAGTAGAATTCAAATATATATGATTATTATTCGCTATTATATCATAATACCAAATCATGAATATCATTTTAGATTAGCCCTTTGTACCTCATCAAATTGATTCGGTGAGTATTGTCAAATTTGAAGACGTTTTTTCCGAATCGCGTTCTAATGAATTTTTAAATTCATTATATATAACTTTAAGAACTTTAGAGATTTGATTTTCATTGTCATGAATTCTTGGTTCTCATAAAATTTCTCATGAAAAATTTAGTGAACATATATACATTTTTTTCATCTTTATGACAAACCTTCTTTAAATAAAGAATCAGTTTTTTTACTCTTTATCACAATCTTTCTAATATAAATTTATCACATCTCACCTATTTAGAAAAAAAATGAAATTTATATTCAGAAATTATTTATCACATCTCACCTATTTAGAAAAAGATAAAATTTATATTCAGAAATCACAATTTTCACAATACAAGACATAACAAAACTCATACCACTTTAATCAAATAAGCAACACGGTATAAATTCAAAGCTTAAAAAAAATTACCATAGGCAACAGAAAATACAAAATCACTAAATTTCATTTATAATAATTTGAGAAAAAGCATAATTAAGATTCATACCAATTTTATAAAAGAATCTCTAAAATCATAATTAGGTTTATACTAATTTGTGATAAACTTAATTTGGAGAAACATCCTAAAAAAACCATAAATCTATCTAGTTGTATTTATTTCTCTTCACACACTTT
>Ga0214544_1006728_pt1 | contig 20933 bp, 14 predicted proteins | sample CNSS3metaG_FD_160074 | JGI IMG/M metagenome (GOLD analysis project Ga0214544, IMG submission 160074) | Root nodule microbial communities from cowpea collected in UCLA plant growth center, Los Angeles, California, USA - CNSS3 | ecosystem: Host-associated > Plants > Roots > Nodule | place: USA...
ATATATATATATATATATATATATATATATATATATATATATATATATATATATATATTAAACTCTAGTTTCAGATAAAAATGTTTGGAAGAGATGCTCAAAACTTATGTTTAGACTACGCAATTGAGTCCACTTTATATATAGTACATACAATAACAACAAATAATTATAGAAAAAATAATAATATACATTATATGATGTGTTTATAAAACTTGTAATAGATAAAAGTATAAAAGAAAAATAAATCCTATAACTCTGATAATATTTGAAGATATTGCTAAACATTAGCTTGTTAGAAGGAAACAATTTATTTAGCCTGAAAAAAGATAAAAGAAAAATTAAATAAATTTGAGGTCAGAAAATCCTAAAAAATGATTAGCAAGTGCGCCTTGGAAATGCTGCTACTGATGCATCTCAAAAATGTCGAGACCAGTGCAGCTAAAAAGAGTAGAGGCCGGTGCACCGCGAAAATGTCGATGATAATGCGCTTGAGAAAAGCCATGGACATTGCGTCTAGGGATGAAATCAAGACAATAAGAAGCCTAGGCATCTGTAACAACCAAATAATGACAACAATGAATTAGATAATTAGACAACAAAAGAACAACTAACTCGAGTTCCGAGTTTTTGTTTAGAGGAACTCAGCTGCGAAATAGAAATTAAGCATGCCTCACAGAATGCCTCAATTGATTTATAACATGAACTTTGCCCTCACTTATATATATGCATATCTCTAGACCGGATATAATCACCAACAGACATAACCAACGTCAAGATTATCTTATTTATCATGTTACTATTTATTATACATTCTTGTCCTCACTGGCTACATGTTTTACACCGGTGCAGAAAGGGAACATATACGGATAACCAGTACATCCATGCACTCTCGCTCGAGTGTGAAACTATACAATTCGGTGGTGATATTAAGAAGTCTTAACATATATATCACTGCTTCAGGCTTTACACCACAAGACTTCAAGTACATAAACAAAACACCATTCACTGTGAAATTCCAGCTGCCACAGGGCGGCTGACAGATGTTTGGTTTGATTTTTTGCGATCAAGAGAGGTGGTTTTCTTACACTGCAATGAATCCACTTTTTTTCTCTTGTTTGAAGCTTCATCTTGAGTAACATATTTCAAAAGTGCCCCTCTCCTTGAACCAGTCTTGTTCAGATATTTCACAGCTTCTCGTCGTTCAGGATTCTCGTTACACTGATTGAGTGATCTTTTACGGCTCTGCTTACTCTCCGATTTATCACGTGAGACATGAAATTTATCTGACAAATCCAACTCAAGCTTATTAAAAAACAAATCATTCATACAAATAATGCTGAAAAAGAAGGCAATTAGCATAATTATATTCAGCTACCTGAAGCATCTTCAAGAGGGGAGGTGGGCGGAGGCGAAGGCAGAGATGGTGAACAAGCACCAAAATTCTCTCTAAAATCAACTTCTTCCTCACAGTCATAGTTATTATCAAGACTAGAATTCTCAGTATATGATTTTCCATCAAATACGGAACGACAATCCAAGGTCACCCTGTTCCTGAACAACTTTTGGGTTTCAACGTCTTTAGAGCTGCTATGGAGAGAAACGCTTTCCTGATTTGACCCGTAGAGAAATTGTCCACAGCCATGAGTAGCATCTTTAGAGTCATTTGGTTCAGAAAAAGCAAGTTCGTCTGGACAAAAATAATCAAACGGAGGATCAGAACATCCTTTGGATACAGCAGCCCCGCCTTCCTCAGTACTTGGAACCAAATTGGGATTAGATTTAGATATGTCATCACCAACGTCTAAAACAGACGTAGGAGATGTACTTGAAATATTTGGATCCAAACATTGCTTTTGAGATTCCATGATACTAGAAAACCATGGAGTACCCTGTCTTGCATAAAACAGTATATATGCTTCCTGAGACCGTACAGAGTCTCCTGATACCTCAGTAACCTGAAGAAAACCCCCAGATACAACATGTTTTAACTTTAGAGAACATTAACCAACACAATAATTACAAAAGCACAAACCAAATGAAAAGAAACTTCAGAAGAAACGAACTTATTTAAGATATGGAAGACAAAATGTTGGGAGAATAGAACATGGAATCTTAACAGAGTTCAACCATAGCAATTCCACATGCTTATATAGGAAATAAGGTAATATTAAACTAAACTAAACAAAACTATCTATGATAGTATCACTTTTAACTATAGGCAACTGTTTACTGAACATGCCAAACCAAAAGGCATGAACTATCAAACAAAATTCAAATATATTTCTTCAACTTAATAACACAATAGCCAATGAATTATCTAGTCCCATGAAGAAACATTAGGAAGAACTAACATTTTATCATCGAACAAATATGCAAAATATCTAAAAGCATCTAAAGGGGAAACAATAATACCATCGAATCATCCAACTTGTGCCATGTGTCTGGACCAGAGCGCACAAAGCAGAAGTAATGCCCTGAAGTAGAAGAAAATCCAGTATGCACAACAATGGCATATAAATCATATTTCATCAGTACCTATCAGCGTAAAAATGAGTCAGAAAACAGAATTCACGAGGGAAACAAGAGAACTCAAAAACTACACACGTGCAAAGATCTAGTAAATGTAAGTTCGGCAATAAAACCACAACTCACATCATTGTTTTGATTAGAAATGGTGTAAGGCTGCAAGTCTAACTCCAACGGGAAATCAATATGCTTATCAATCTTCTCAACAAGTATCCCATCTGTCTTAAATCTTTTTAAATGAAATGTTGCAATTGATGGTGTCATATCCAACATAAGCTGCTTCTCCATGGACACTTCTTCCTTGCAGTTATCACATCTAAAGTTTGCGTCAATCTTTTCCACCTTAGTAAAAGAGTCCAAAGCACTCGGAAGAGAATCTACACTTTCTATCTCTAAACTCATGTCAATCAATGGCTCATAAGTGTCAGAAGTGCGACCACAGCTACAACATCGAAGCTAAAACACAAACACAATGAACAGCTAAATATTAGCAATTTACCAAACACAACACTGTTAATCGAAACCAAAACAAAAATTTCAACAAAAGATAACTATGCGAACACAAGACAAATAAAGGAGTCAAAACCCAAAGTGTTGAACAATGTACTTCACTGCCATACTTTGCTAATGAGACGACCACCAAATACTTTCTGTACAAGATTATCATCTTCAAAATTTAAATCAGTCTTCTTCAAATCTAGGAAACACCTTTCCAGTTTATCTAAAGCACACTGCATGAATTCATGGGCATCCTCCTGCTGATATCTTCTAAATCCAGAAGAAAAATCTATAAAGATGATAGTTATGGATTACAACAGTCATTAGTGAAAAAATAAATCAATCTTGCAGTATTCAAAGGTTATATTTCACAAGCTAATCATGCAAAAGTTACTACTAGTGACAATCCTTAATTATTCCAACCCAATGAGTGGGCACAGATCCAGATTAGACTACAAGGTAGTTAAACAATCATCATGAAAGTCATAAAAGAAGGATACAACTCAAATTGTTCACAAATTTCAAAGGTGAGAGAGTCCGTCCACATGCGGCCAGGGAACGTTCAACCTGGTCACGAAAAGTGCATATAACACAGAAGCAATCCATATGACCTGAAATTTCCAAATCTTAAAAATCAGAAACTATACAAGAGAAACAGACAGACACTCAAAACATACACACAAGAGCAAGGAGCAAACAGCTGTAAAGGCGCTGCTTTACAAATTTCAATCCTAAAGATAATCCACCCACTCAGTCAGTCAACCACAAAAGTAATGAACAAACAGCTGATCATCAGTAACTGACAGGTCCCTCAACAATACTACAGATCACCCTATACACTAGAAGTAAACATGTATAAGCAACACCAAATTTAAAATTCAAACAAGCATAACTCACCAGCGCAAGGGAAATTATGAGTACACGCACGAATACCCTGCACTAGAGGCACTGTATGTGTAAAGCATTGCAGTATAGCATTGAGAAAACACGTATTGCCGAGATTCGAAAGTCCTGCTCCCTGTTAAACGGAACACAATATCATCAGTATAAAAATTAAGAGAAAAAACCATTAAAAAAATAAAGCCAAAGAAAACAACGACCACAACCATGTTAGAAGGCCCAATTGCATAGAAGGATTCTGCACCTATTGAACCCTCGTTCTCATCTAAGAGCCAGTTCCCTTGGGTAGTAACCCACGATTCCGGCGCCACCGCCGAGACGGGTGAACAAGAAGTCAACAGCAAAGTCGAATCGTTGTTGAGCTGCCGGAACTGCGTGTCCGTATTACAATTCTCTTGCGCAGCTTCCTCGCCGCAAACTCCGTAAACCCCCGGAAGGGTAGATTCGCCGATGGCCGATAACCGACCAGAATGATCGCAACCATCGCCGACCGATTCAGAGGGACATAGAGTTTCGGAAACGAAATTGGTAGCGGGAGAAACCTCCATTGGACCCTCTGCGGACCTAGCCGGTGAAGGGAGTGAGAAACACATTGAATTTCGCGACGCGGAGTAAAGTTAGGGTTGAAAAGATTGGGGGTTTAAATGATGTTGAACAATTGAACAATGACTACGAATGAAGGCGGGGGCTTTTGAACTGGAAAAAATTGGGGGGAATTTGGATTATAAATCAAAGGATAACAAATTGGGAAAGCGGGGTTTGGGGGTTAGGGTTTTGATACGAAGAAGAAGAGGAGGGAAGGTGAAATTCGTTTGAAATGAGAGGGAAAAGGGGTTCAATGTTTTGAGATTTTGGCACCAAAATCATTTTAGTGAAAGTGACATCGCGGGTATGCTTTCTCTCTTTCTCTCTCTCTCTCTGATACTGTACATGTATAGTGTTTGGTTTTGTGCCAAAGACAATACATTAACTAAACCAACACTCTTCTTAATCTTAATACAAACACAAGCCTCTGAGATATTTATTTATAATAATATGAATGTATAATTAATGATTAATTATCTGTCAAAGTGCGTTGCCAATTAAAATTAAATGCATTTATTAAATTAAATTACACAAAAAAGCTAACTGTTTTCTATTTAATGCAATAAATATTCTTAAGTTATTTTACATTATTTATCTTTATATACACACGAAAATTTTCAATATTATTATGACAATTATTTCCTAATAAAATAATAGTTAAATTAAAAGAAATGACAAGCTGGAGTTCAAATATGTTAATTACAGTGGACTTTGAACAATTAATTATTTAACATTTAGAAATATTTTAAAAAAGTACTTTTCAAAAAAAATATATAATATTTAGTTTTTATTTTCTAGCAAATATAATTTAGTAAAATACAGTGACCGGTTATCAAACAATTCTCGTACCAAAAAGAAAATAATGAATAACTAACTATTGTGATTTTGATTGTTTTACACTAATCTAACACTGTGCAACGAAAGATTGTGCTCAAGAAATTAGCGAAAAAGTTTTATTTTTCTGGTCTGAAACATGTGGATCGGTAAAATTTGATTTGGTCGAACATGATGTTATTAACTAAAATTTTGGTTATTTGAAAATTTTAATAAGATCGTTTTCCTATCGGTTTAGAAGTTAAAAGAAAATTATTTTATGTTTTATGTGTTTTGTTGTGTAATAATAATATTAAATATTTATCTTATTTGTTATTGTACTATTCAATTCCTTTATGTATCTAAAAATGGTTGAAGGAAATTTTTCAAGTTTTGCGAATTTTCTTTGAATTTTGTTATTCAGTTTATGAATTGCAATTTTTTTCTTAAAGTAATTAAAATGGTTTTATTTGTTGGAATTATTTAGATGATTTAGAATATGAGAAAAAGCATATAGTAGATTTTAATATCTAACTTTTCCTCGTTATTTTTTTTAATTAAGAAATTAATATTTGTGACTGAAAAATAGATTTAAGGAACATATAAATATTCAAACTAAGAAGACTGTGGTGGTTTCATATATGAATGAAATATGGCAAGTTTCATATGTTAATTGACTTAAGTTGAATATTGATTATGTATCTAAGAGTTGTCTTATTTTGGCCTCATGTGTTGATATCTTTAAAGGAAGTATGGACGAATATGTTGGTAGTTTTTTAATCTTTTTAGATGTATAAATTTTTTCTTATATTAAGTTTATGGGTTATTTATGCTTGAAAACATATTTAAAATGAGAACTTTTTACAACTTTGGTTGGATAGTAATTATTATTTAATTTGTACATATATGCAATTCAAAAAATTTCATGATTTTCGTAAAAGAAAAATCATTATGCTCATAAATTTGAGTTTTGTTCATAGAGAATAATATAATTGGTGTAATTTTTTATCATGAATTTGGTATGGTTCTCTTGTTTTGTATTCTTTAAATTTTTCTTTAATAAATTTTCATATAATAACAAACGATGAACTTTAGGATATCAATATAATTAAGATGTCAAAGTTGAGTGTGATATCTAATATAATTTTATTTGGATGAAAGATTAAAAATCGGGAAAATAAAAATAAACAAATATTGTTTATCAAATGATCTTTTAGCGTGCATTAATAGATTGTCATAATGAAAACAAAAAATATTAGTTAACTAAATATCATATTTTTTATTTTTGCTGCTTCACCGGAATAAAAGATCATCATAATCTAAATTATATGATAATAAGAAAAGATATATGATAATAGATAAAAGATCATTGTATAAATCTTGCGATTCTAAAGATTTTCCATAGTTTCTTGCGGTAACACATCGTGATAATGAAAAGATAATAATATTTATCTAAATTTTATATTCTTTTATTATCTTTCATTCGCCACAATGATTTTGAATATTTTTCTAAATTTAATTGAAGTGTTTTAAAATTTACAAATTCATAAAGCTCCTTTAAGCATTTTACAGTAAAAAGATTAAAATCATATCATATAAATGCATAAATTGCAGACTATAAAAGTGTTATTATGATAAAGAACTTATATTTTAAATTTAACATTTTTAGTTTCACTCAACTCATACTAAATAATATTAAAGTTTATCACCTAAACTAATCATTGAAATTTTAAGGGTTAAATATGTTTTTGGTCCTTCAAGTTTAGTGAATTTTGGAATTAGTCCCTCATTAAAATTTTATATCAATTTAGTTCTTCATCTTTCAAAATGCGTGAATTTAGTCATTTTAACCAAATTTTGTTAAGTTTATTTGACGTTTCAAACACATTTCATGATAGTATTTAAGTTAACATTGAAGCAAAAATGTGTCAAACAGTGTAAATAATTTAAATACTATCATGAAATGCGCTTGAAACGTCAAATAAACTTAACAAAATTTGGTTAAAATGACTAAATTCATGCATTTTGAAAGATGAAAGACTAAATTTGTCAAAAGTTTTGATTAGTGACTAATTCCAAATTTCGCTGAAACTTGAGGGACCAAAAACATATTTAACCCAAATTTTAAAACATTTTAAATATGTAAAATGTCTTTTCTATTTTTCTTTCAATCAATCTTTTCTAGTTTTTCTAGAAGAGCTTATTTTAAAAATATTGATAAAAAGTTTTATATTATAAACATCAAGTTTTATCTTTAAGTGTAAAATATACATATATTAAGTTATTTTTAATTAGAGTAATTTTGTAATTTACTACATTGAGTTACATATTTGATTTTATTAATTTAAGCGTTGTTAATATGAGTATCATCTAACTGAACTCAATCAAGATTACAAATACATGATTTTTTTTTTAATGTATCTTTTTACTTACATTTTACGCTTAAACATTTTGTAGCGAAATATTAAATAATATCTAACCATCAGTGTGATCTACAGGTATCTCTCAACATAAACAAACTTCAATCTATCCAAACCATATTTATCTTCAATCTGTCTAACCATATTATTATTTTAAATTGTTTAAAATAGTAATTAAACACTACATTTTTTTATTGGAAATAATTAAAGTATTTAAACCTTACATTTTAGTTATTTTTTGAGATACTAATTAGATTTTTTTATTGGAAATAATTAAAGCGGAATAGTAGAATTACTGCATCTGATTAAGAAATTTCGAAATATTGGATTTGAGTTTGTGTTAGAAATAAATCCTTATTAATGATGTGAAACACTTGTTAAAAAATATTTAATTCTCATCAATGCAGAACAGGTTTTTAAAATCCGTTATTTAGAGTCTTTTAACTCTATTATCGAAGAAACTTAAATCAGTAAAAGTTTAAGTTTGTTATGAACTAACAGTCTGGTGTTAACTAACATACTTAAATACGAATAAATTTTTATATATATAAAAAAAAACTTAAAACAAGATCTAAATAATAAGAATTTTATAAATCACAAAAACTAATTAGTTTCTGAAATATAGATAATATCGTTTCAATGTTGATGATTTATCTTAATATTGAAATAATTATTTGAAATAAAAAATTAATTACTAGAATTAGTAAAATAATAAAACTAAAAAGTAAGTTTTTTATAAAAATAATTATTTCAATTTAAAAATAATAGTTAAGAAGATAAATTTAAAAAATGAAAAGAGAACACAAAAATATGTATATTTGTTATATATAGTTATAAATTATTGTGGTTCATATTAGTCTTAATATTAATATTTATATTAATAATTTCAGCATAAATTTTTTTATTATTATTATTATCAATAATGTTGTTATTATTATAAGTATTTTTTTTAATTATAAAAAATGTTATTGTACTACATAATTTTATTAAATAAATTTTGAATCTTTAAAAAAATTATAATTTATAATTATTTATAATATTATTATTTGTGTTTTTAATTATTAAATATATATTTTTTAAATTTATTTAATTAAATATAATAAATATTATATTATATTTTATATAAAACAGAAGAAAAAAAGATCTATGCGTATGCACGGGTCACATACTAATTAACTTTAGCAAAAAGATAGAACAAATTTACCTCATGTTCGCTAGCAAGACCAACAACAGCGGAACTTAGATGGCTTGTAGAAGCATGACCCTCCAAAAAAAATAATTTTTCTTTGAAATATTATTTAAATTATTTAAAAAATAATTCAGATTGTTTTTTATTTTGTTTTTATAAAATATAATAAATAATAATATATCAAATTAAATATAATTAAAAACAATAAAATTTATTGAGATATTATTCTTGTTCTTTCTCATTTTAAGTTTTTCACGCATTATATTTATCTACGCTTGCATTTTTTTTTTTTAAAAAAAGGAAATAGAAAGTTAGACACAAATTTTTCTTCTCTCTCGTCTTTTATTGATTATCTTTTTTTATTATTTAAGATAAAAAAATGTAACTCTCTTTTGTTTCTTGATGGTAGAATATTAGTTTGATATTTAGTATTTTTTTTTCCATCTTATTAGTTTTTTGTGTATTTATTTTTTTATGAATATAGAAAAAAAGTTATGTACTGTATGTTTTTTCATAATCACTCTTTAAATGTGACTTCATTATCGTAAATTTTATTAGTAATTACGTCTCTCAATTTTTTATTAGATTTTGATAAATTATTTTTTTATCTTAATTTTTTTTAAATAGGTATATTGATGAAAAATAAAACCATAGATTAATTTTTTAGGTGATAACATGAAAGATACCAAAACAATACAAATTCACTTTTTCACCTATAAGCATGATACTATTCTATTGTTGTATTAGAGTAATAATTTCTTAAGATTCAAAGAATTATAGGTGGAAAGTTTCATATTAATTATTTTGAACTTGTTATAGGAAAACGTTCTCAACTATAAAGAGATGAAATTAGAAAAACTTAATTAAAATGGGTTTCAAATCAAATACAACCTCAAAACTATAATTTTTGTAAGGAAGAACATACAAGGACATTTCAATACTAAATTATATATACTTTTGTTATTGTTATATCAATGACAATGATTAAATATATAAAATTTGAGTATATCATTTTGGCCCCTCCAATATTTTTTATCAAGATCTGTCGTTGAAGACCAAGCTTCTTCAAGATACTTAATATACGAAGCACGATTATCTTGGTGGTGGACCTATGTGTATATGAGAGTGGACAATCTCACCTCCTGATTTTTAAACATTTTTATCAAATATTTAAAAATAAATTATTTTGTCCTCTCACTCATCATATATTTATTCCTCTAATTTTGTTCCTCGTAATGATCTAATTTTATTGTAAAAGGTCGTTGAATTGAGACTGAAATCATTTTAAATGGTTCTCGCTCATATTGCTCATATTACATCTTACATCCACTAGAGCATGTAATGATTTGAGGATTCATTAGTGGAAATTATCATGTATAGTATACTAGTTTGTGCTTTATAAATTTTGAGGTTTCATTGAATGTTTTGAATTTTAATCTAGCACAAAATAAAAATCTTAAATGAGAATTCTAAGCACAAAAAAAATGTGTTTATTTCACATATAAAGAAATTAACATTGGAAACTAGAAAGTAACTTATTTGAAGAAGCAAGGTACAGTATAAGGGAGTAGAGTGTCCGAAACGGTTTAGTTGAGTGTCATTACTTCTTGTTTGCAACCGGTATTGCTTGATTCCTTCATTTTTTTATCACTTTGTTGGCAAAGTCTTAAAAATAATAAAGGCAATTTTTGTTGTGCTTAAATTAACCCAAAGCCAAATAGGCCACCTCGAGCCATTTCGGAAAAATATCCCACTACCATCCTTTCTTATATGTCAAGGGAAAAGAAATACAAAGAATATGAACCATGGCTAGAGGTTGAGTTGAAGTAATAATATATGGTTAGTATAATAAATATTTAATGTAAAAAAATGGGAGAGAGAAATTTAAATTATGTAAGAGAAACAATCTTTAAAAGAAACATGAATTTGAGGTTGTGGGCTTAGAAAATGCAAAAATATAATTTTGCATGTGTTGCTACCACTGATTTGATGAGATTTCATATGATTAATGTTGTCTGTATCTGGATTAAGAGATGAATTTGAGAGAGTGAATTTCATATGATTAATGTTGTCCGTGTCTGGAATTGTTTGAATTAAAAGAAAGATGCTTGGATTAAGAAAAAGATGTTGTGATTTAAGATCAAAGTGTGTGTATGATGTAATAGGTGTGATAAATTAAAAAACAAATTTAATAGATAAAATTATATGATTACTATTTTACCCTTGATGATAAATGTAATATAAATATACACATAAATATTATCATTATTGTAAGTATTATTATATAAAGTTTTATGATATAATATAAATATTTTTAAGACATTTCACACATTTTCTATACAAATTTGTTCAAACATGTGAAGAAAGAAAAAGGTGAACTGCACATCTTGTTTTTCGTGTTTTTCTTTTTTATTTTCACACTGTCTCTTTAAATTTGTTAACTTTACAACATTTGTAACAAGATTAAGTAGTTTTAAATTTTTGTTCATGTTTCCCTTCCTCGGCTTCCACCACAATTTGAACTCACCACCATATTTGAAGTCCATTTTTTCTACAAAAATTCACACACAAAAAAAAATCTACCTTTCTCAATTGAACAATGTTGTCCACAATTGGTGAAATTATTATTAACTGCTCTCACCACAAAAGTTGCACCTAAAGGGCAACAACACGAACCCAAGACAAACTTTCAAAATGCACATTGACATTGTCAACAACAAATTTAATATTAGAGTTTCAACTTTTATTTTAATCAAGGCAAAAATGAAAGTTCCTTCACTAGTAAAAAATTCTTTAACCTCCCACATGTGCACAAAGTTTTTCTTTTAATAAAAAAAATCCATGTGTCAAATAAAGTACGTCCACGTCAACATCATTGTTACACATGTAAAAAAAAAAACTTTTCAAATGAAATTATATATTAACTTTTCGGTAGTCAAAGAGGATCTATTCCATGTATTACTAAAGTATCTAGATCAATTTTATATGAAGTTTTCGAAAGGAACCAAATTTCAATTTTGCATATATAAGTTAAAAAAACTAAAAACATATTAACTCTTATTTGAAATTATCAAATGATTTGGTCTTTTGTGGTGTCAAAATATCACTAGTTCATGAAAAACAAACTATTAGTTGTGAAAGTAATATACATATGAATGCATATAAAGATAAAATATAAACTACGACAAACAAATTAAAAATAAATAAAAAAGACAACATTTATTATCTTATAAAGGAAATTGTAAAATTATGGATTATAACTTGTTATTATAGACTATATATATATATAGTTTACTCATCTTTTAAATTTTCGTTAATACTATTTTTTTTAATTGGAAACAATCAAAGCGGGGTATTATAATTTTCTAAATGTCATTAAGAATTTTCCCAAGATAACATTTCAGTCTGTGTTGGAAATAATTCCTCATTAATGATGTAAAACACCTTGTTAAAAAATATTTAATTGTTATATGTTGTACAATAATTACATTTGATACATAGGTGGTTGTCACCTACACCAAATTTAATGGATAGTTTATATACAAAACTTATACTCTTAGATTATTCTATCTTGAATATCTGTTATCAGATTGGAGGCCAAGAAACTGAGTTTCTTTCCAGTCTCACCAGCAATATTTTTCAGAGAAGAAATGTCTTCATAAGCCTACAAAATAGCACAAAAAGAAGAGAAATATGTGATGTGAACATAAGAAACATTATTAGTGACATGAACAATAAAGTTTATAAATCCAGAAAACATACACGGAAAGATAGTCGATTAAGGAGGTCATTAGCATCAGCATCATTATTGGAAGAGTTGTTTCTCGAGTTACCAAAAAGATCAGCACTAGAAATGGAAGTTGAAGACTGAAAATACAAGAGTATCCATTATGACGTTTAAAAGATGAAAGAAATGAAAAATAAATTATCTAATTTTGTTCCATTTCCATGTCAGCGGAATAAATGTTCATGTTTTATCTAAATTGTGATGAATATTTCGAGTTAGATATGGAAATTTAAAAACAATGGAACATGTATAAGGAATTGATATCAATTTTTATCTAAAACTTAAAAAAAAAATATTTTGTAAGTTTTGTTTTTTAAATGTTCAATTTTTTCATTTCTATCGAATATAAAATTTAAACTCACAATTAATTTTTCTAACAATTTCAGACGATGTTTCAATCATTCATTATAATAGAGACACTTACTGAAAATTTTGACAGGATAACTTTTGAATCATTTGCATCTTTGTTTTGATTTCCAAAAAACTGAGAGGAAGAAATTGATCTAGCATTTGAGAATTTCCTTCTTGCTTCATTGGACTCCTCAATCTAGTAAGGGTGATAATCCAAGACAAAACATAAGAAACGAATTAAAATGAAAATAACCAAAAAATATATACGAACATTAATCATGGCTTTGAGATAAAATGAGATACTTATACAAAAATTATATTTAGTGTCTACGGGATATGTCATGGGATCATGCATTATAAACACAATATATCCTTAAACATAAAATATTTTAGTTACTAAAATTCAATATGGTTTTTTGTCATAAATTCAATGAAATTAGAGTCCACAAAAATTACTAAATGTTTATGAGAGTAAAGAAGTATAATGCGTTTATGGACATTGAAGAGTGTAATTTCCTTCAATGTCATAATATTTGAGGTAAATGTTAATGTTTGATGTGTAATCAAAATTATAGATTCCAAAAATAAAATATGATGCTTTAAATAGGTTTTTGTCCCTATAGAATGGTCATATTTTGGTTTTTATCATTTTTTTAACTTTTTGTTAGTACAAAATTTATTTTGTTAGTCTTTCTCCATTTTATTTCATGGTCTCTCTAAAGCACATTTTATTTATTGTTTTTGTCCCTATAAAAAGTAGATTAATTGTTTCTTGTCCATCTAAAATACTTTTAAAGGGGTTAACTCAATATAATAAAATATTATAAGACTAAAACAAGTAAAAAAAATATCAAAACAAAATAAAAAACACTAAATTAGGAATAAAATGTTAAAGACATTTAAAAAAATGTAGATGGTGCCGTTTTCCAATCTTACCTAAAGTTTTACCATATACAATGTACATGATAAAATAAAAAATATAATATTATAATTAAACAAACAACACTAATAATAGAAAAATTACACCATGACTCCTATTTTTTTCTTCGTGTCCTTTATTTTTATTTTTTAAAGTGACTTAGTATGAATTATTGATTCTTTCATAAAAAAGGATAATGATACATTAATCAATGGTTCACATTCAGTTGCGTCAAAGAATAAATAATGTAAATCAAAAAATGGAAGTCATAGTATCATTGTTCCTAGTAGTAATACTTATGATAATGCATGCAAGTGTTATGAGAAAAAATAAATTATATAGATCAAACCAAATATTCTTTGTAGCTAAAAGTTAAGTTTTCTAAGAATGTCTTACTTTGTCTTTTGATGAATTTGACCCAAATTCCTTTGGAGAACCGTTATCCATTACGAAGTCTGCAAAGACGCTTGATGACTCTGGCAAGGATACATGCCTTACTAAGCGAGCCTTAGCTTTAGAATTCAAATCAAATGATTGGTCATTTTCTACATACTCAAATCGAGATGTAGATGAAGACCCTGAAAGTGTATGCTTCTTTGCTGCTGTTGGTGGTTCTTCTGGCTTTTGCTCATACAGAGACTCACATGACTGTGTATCATAGGCATAATTTTAAATAAGAAAAAACACATTTTCAAATTATATAAAACCCATGAAGTACGTACACGAATACGACACAGACACACAAACACGAACCCTGAAATATGAATAAACAATCAAAATATCATTATCCTTATTGAAATGTAAATGCAAATAAAAAGTATACCTTTCCAGAAAGCTTTCTAGCACCAAGTCCCGCAGCTTTTTTTGTTTTCTTAACAGAAACAGGTTTTTTGACAGTATTAGAAACTGTTGTGTGTGAAGCTTTGGGCGAAGAAGGGCTCTCTGGAATCCCAGGACTTTGCGAAGCATTTGGTGATTCATTAGTCTTTACTTGAGAAATTCCTTCAACAACTTGTTCAAACGGAGAAGCAGTAGGTGATGATGGCGAATCTACCTCCTTATCTGTCATACTTTTTGCTACTTCCTTAGAAAGAATTTGTCTGTATAACTCTGCACCTCTCGATGTATATTTTGCCTCTATTTTACCACCATCAGTCCAACCATGCTGCTTAAAGAAATTTCGCGCACGGTTGTTTCCTCCCAGGCTCATGGTTTTCAATTGCTCTGGAGTCCACATGTCTAAGTTTGTAGATCTACAAAACAAACACATAATCAATGTTCTTAATTCCCTTTAACGTTGTATTGTATGTCCGTTAGATGCAAAAACGACAATCCATGTACATTAACTTGCCTGACAAAACTGACATGGACACCGAGACTACGATGTGCAGCGGAACAATCGATGCAGAGGAAGATCCCATAGGTGACGGAGGCCCAAGTTGGATTTTTGGCATTACAATCGAAACACATCTGAAACAAAATGCAGAGAAGGATGTGAAGTAGAAACACACATGAGGAATAAGAAAAGACATGGATGATGATTATTAACCTTGTTTTCAGACTTTGCCTTGAGTTTCCGAAACACATTGTTCTTGTCGTAGGAAGCATCCGAGGCCATGGGAACGTGAAAGAGAAATGAAGAAAATGGGAACGGAAATGGGTATTTAGATAAGTAGTTTATTTATGGAATGAATTAATTGGGGGTTGTGACTTTCTCAAGTAAACGGGGTTGCTTGGTTTTGGTGAATGAAAGCACGTTCCTCCTTTGAGCAAAAATAACCAATCATCTTTTATAGTCATTCCTTCTTCTTCTTCTTTGTTAAAAACTAAATCTTTCATTATGTCTTCTTTTTTTTAATCAGAAAATGACATGGAATTTCTGTATTCTCTTGGTTTTATTTGAGTCCACCAACTTGTTATAGTGTCAAATGCTGTCCCTTTTAAACTCGGACTCAGGTATTTTTGTATGTCATGTTTATTTTTAATTATTTAGTGATAAAGAATTTATAGTGTAATGTCTATTAAATTACTTTTTAGAGAAGGAGTTAAGTTAACTTTAAAATAGTTGTTTTTGTTTCTACCATTCACCTTCTACTTTATAAATGAGTTGACTTTAAAATCTTAAATTAGAAGAAAAGAAATGATAAAAATGAAATACAACGTTTTCTCAAAATTATTTTCAAATAATTTTAGTATCTTCTTACATTCACCTAATATGTTAGTGTTATATTCTTTTATTTAATATTTTAAAAATTCTAACAAAACTGTCGCTTTACAGATCAATGCAGTTCAGGCAAAATGTTCTTTGAATCAAATTTAGTTTTCACACAATTGAATTAATCTTGAAAATTTTGAACACTCCTAGTTTTTCCTTGAATTTTTCTCCTCAACTTTTCTGCAAACAAATTGAAGATTGTGTTTATTGACGGGCTGGTTTTTTTTATTGAGCTTAATAAAAGAACAAAGGATCTTTCTTTCTGCACAGCAAAAATTTCTTCTATATCTTCGATCATTTTTTCAAATCTCAAAAATATCTTTTGACCATTTAAGTTCATGACATCACATCCCAAAAATATATAATCCTAAGTCAATTTTCAAAAGTCAAAATATATTATTCAAAGTCAACTTTCGAAAGTCAAAATATATTACTGACAGAAGTTAAAATACATTACCAAAGTCGACTTCCAATATATATATATATATATATATATGTATATATTCTTTCTCTTTCATTTAATTTTTTTAATTTAAAGTTTTGATTTTAAATTTTATTTTTTAGTTTAATATATATATATATATCTTATTTTTTATTTTTTAAATATATATTAAAAATAATTAAAAAATAAATTAAATTAAAAATACTTAAACTTTATATTAAAAATATATTAATTTTGTTTTAACTATTTTTAATTTTATTTAAAGTTTATGTTTTCTAAATATTTTTTTTAGTTTATTATTTTTTATTTTATTTATTTTTTATGTTTTCATATTTTTTAATATATATTTGAAAAATAAAATAATATATATAATTTTATTTTTATTTAAAAAATAAATAGACATATAAAAGTAAATAAAAATAAAATATTATTAAATTTTAAATAAAAAAACGAAAAATTAATTTTTTTAATTTAATTTTGACTCCGGTAATATATCTTGACTTCCGAAAATCGATTTTCAATAATGTATTTTAACTTCCGAAAGTCGATTTCTGATAATATATTTTGACTTCCAAAAGTCAACTTCTGATAATATATTTTGACTTTCGAAAGTCGATTTTGAGTTATATATTTTGACTTTTGGAAGTCGACTTCCGATTATATATTTTGACTTTCAGAAATATTCTTCACCAGAAGTCAACATTGGAAAATAATTTTTTAGGTGTGATGTGTGTGACTTTACATAAATGGTCAAAGGATATTTTTTTATTTAAACTTTTGTTGGGAGGTGTAGAAGAAATTTTAAAGGTGCAGAAAGAAAGACCCAAGAACAAACACAACTTACCTAAACACCAAAACGCTTATACCTATTGAAAAAAAAAAACCGTAAGTAGCAGGCATATAAGTCTGTGTCATGTTAGGCATTAGCTTGCTCTTTATTGGACATGGGCCTAATTTCTCGGACCTGTTTTGTTTTTTAGTCGTTGATCAGTAAAAAAAAAAAAATATTACGAGCAGTGAGCGAGCGTCCTCCAGCTTATTGGGCAAATTGTAAACGCCTTAAAGTGAAATATTAAAATATTAGGCGTGTTTAGTACCCAAGTTAAGTTATCATTTGGCTATGAATTACAAAATCAGGTAAAAACTAAAAGTTAAAAGTGGATAATTTGAAGTAAGTGTGCTCTTTTAATTGAAATATTTAATTAATTAAAAACAAAAAGAAATAAACATATATGAAATAAGAAAGGAACTAAAATTAATTTTTTAACATAAAAAACTAAAATCACAATTTAATCTAAAACAGTTTGGATCCAGTGAAGCTGAGCCACACAATTGATGTTAGTTAACATGTCTGGTCCTCTCTTAAGCTAGAAAAGACATGTTTTGCACTTTCATTGCGTCTATTTAGATGACACCCACCGTAGTGATATTGTCCTTGTATCAAATGTAATTGAAAAAAATAATGTGATTGTACTTTAATAGCATATTTTTGGTGATACATCTGAATCCACGTATTTACACTTGATGCTGTATATTTGTGGTTTACGTTATGCTGCAAATCTTTGGACCTAACATTTCATATGTCATACCTGTTATATAGAGTTATTCTTTTCAATTAGATATTCACCTAAAATTTGTATAATATATAAAAAGTATAAAAATGAAAATTTGATTTACATATTGTGGCCATAATTTAATAATTTTTTAGGTGTATGGGAAATATGAGAAGTTATCTGTCATAAGAAACTTTCTGATTAGTATTTCAGGGATTAAATTACATTTTAAATTTATTGTGTGTTCTACATTGGGACTTATTTGTTAATGTATTTTTTCTACAAGAAATTATTCTTTATATTTTTTAGACATGAATCAATTGAAATCTGTGCAGTCCTTGTTGAGAAGACAGCAACGATATCACTATCATTAGCACAAACCATGAAATGGAATGGAATAAATTCCGCACTACGTTTTGAGTCAATTTTATTTGAAAAAAAAAACAATTAGAAAGAAAATCTTCACTAAAAAATGACTTGGATTTGAAACAGAGAAGCATTAATATTAAAAATTATGAGGCTTAATTTAAGTAAGAGGGATAATTAAGAGTATTAATGAAGGAGGTTGGAGGAGAAGTTGATGGTTTAAGTAGCGACAGAATTGAATGCGTGAAGAACGTGGGGGTCCACGTGTCTAACTGCGCACCACACATCGCCATTATCGACTCATCTTGACTCACCTCCTCAAACATCTCTTTCACATTTCACATATTATCTAACTTTATTATCACTCTTTATCTTCACTAACCACCATTTCCCAAACAATTTAGTGTCAAATCTCACTAATCACATCTTTTAGCCCTTTTTCCTTCCTTACACCACTTTTTATGCATTGTTTCGTTCATGGCAATGTGTCAGATTGGACTTTTTTTTCTTATTATGATATAGGTGTTAACCAAGGTTTGTTGGGGAGACGCAAGAAGCATAGTAACTTATAATCATAGGACAATTAGTTCCTTTAGATTATCAGAGTCAGGTTCGTGTAGTAACCGATTTAAACGAGATCTTGTATCAAAAATCTTTATGATAGTGGATTAGGTAAGTGAGTCCCGTTAAGAATAACGGCGATACAAAAAAAGGGGTACTCGATTAGCTCAAGAGAGAGAAATACCAATGTTGGTTGAAAGAATTCACTCTTGAAGGAAAGATTGTTAGGAATTCAAATATGAGTCTAAGTCTCACATTTGCTAAAAATAAAAAAATAGAACACTATATAAAAATAAAGACCCATAAACTGATTGTATAGGTCTCATTAGTGTTGTATCTTATCAATAAAACTTCTTCTATTAAATCTAACAATAGGCTTCTTAGAACAATGTCTTACTTCATAGTAGTAACAACAATAATTAAATATCACATAAATTATATCAAAGAAATATAATTTTGTTGAGGGGTGTGCAAATATATCATTATATTTATGTCTAAATTTGTTACTATTAATTACTACAAATTTATGAACATAATTAAAAAAAATAACGAGAGAAATATTTTAGTTTTTTTTTTTTTAATTAAGACTGCAATTTTTAAGTTAGAATTTTAAACTCACGTGGATCGCTTTCCCTTCAAGAAAGCTTTATAGTTTATTTAAATGAAACATTTAATGCTACCATTGCTTGAACACTTTAAATTAAGAGAAGGATTAATTAAGTTTTAGGCGTGAGATTTACCATATTTTATTTCTAGCATTTTGGTTGTTATAACTACTGGTGAAAAACAGAAGAAACGGAGTCAAATTTTAGTATACCTAAGTTCGACATGTTTTAAATAAACAATGCATGAATCTGGTCAATTACTTGTTATAGACATTTTCTTAAAGATTTAGCCTGTATTACATGAAAGCCTATTTAAAAGATATTTTATTATAAGAATTTTAAATTATAGGTAGCTTCATTGTATTATCAGCTTAAATAGGATGATTAAGAATTGCAATTTTTTTTATATTATTATGTAATGTATGTATCATTTTAAATACTTATTTATAAAAAAAATTATAAAGATTTTAACTAAAGTATAAATTTATATTTTCATAATTTCATTAATTTTTACACGTATCAAAACATGCTTAATAAAAAAAATATGATTTTGATACACTATAACAAATTTAATTCAAACAAAAAAATATTATTTATATTTTTACTCAAAAGGTCACGTGCATTAAGCCATGTCACGGTTCCCTTCGCCCGTGCACTTTCTCAAAATGTCTTACTCGGTTCGAACTTGACGTAGATCTGTTATAAAAGTACCACATTGTATTTTTTACCTTTAACAATAATTAATCAATTCATTTTTTTTTCAAGTGTACCCTTTTTTCTTGTTTATTATTTCTAAAGTTGAAGAAGAGGTAATATGATGTCAAAAACATGGCAAAACTATTTTCAGGGACAAAGAAAATTGATTAGTTTGTGTGTTTCTTTTTATATGAAAAAAAAAAATGTAGTGTGTAGTTAGTGACCACTAAGTCTTACGCGGGGTCGCATTTTTTAACACATTGTAGGGAACCATCAGCACCCTTCACGTGGTTGACCCAAATTTTGTGTTACTTTCTCTCTTCAACTTCACCCTGCTACATCAACCTCTTCCCCATATGTTCCTACTAACTCAAACGTGGGAGACATGCAATATCACCCCTCACCCTCAATGTACTATTTCTAATCGACACCGTCCACTCGTACCTTTTTATTGTTTTTGTCTTAGTTTTTTTTTTTTTTATGTATTAGTTTATATATAAAAAAGTC
>Ga0214544_1006731_pt1 | contig 20929 bp, 11 predicted proteins | sample CNSS3metaG_FD_160074 | JGI IMG/M metagenome (GOLD analysis project Ga0214544, IMG submission 160074) | Root nodule microbial communities from cowpea collected in UCLA plant growth center, Los Angeles, California, USA - CNSS3 | ecosystem: Host-associated > Plants > Roots > Nodule | place: USA...
CTTTTTAAGACATTTTTATCGCACAAGCTCAAACAACCTAATTATCATAATTATCAATTAAATCACTCTTTAAGCACATAAATTCAATTAAATACCCAATATTAAACACTGAATGAGGGCAAAAATAAGCACTCATCAGTCTCCTTGGCAATATCCTCTTTGGTGGGGGCAGAACATCAATATCTGAATTCATCTCCCAAACCTTAGGTCCATTGACGGGATATATGAGTGGAATATATGTTTCCTCATATGTTGATGTCAAAAACCAGTGAGGTATATGCTGTTCTATATTGATATTGAGGAACCTCATAGCAGTCAGTGAGTGGCAGCAGGGTATTCCTGTGATTGTCCATTTTCTACATGTATACTCCAATTTGTCTAGGTTGACCATGAACTTGTCACCAATCATGGACACGTGGTTCACCTCAAACAATTTCTCTCCAGCCCAACTACCAAAAGAAAATATAACAGTTAAAATCTGAAATTTACACATTAAACAACATCATATTGTATGGAAACATAACTAACCAAGGCATCAAATACTTTGTCTTCTCTAATTCGTTATCCAGTCGGTTTTTGATTTTGGGGCAAATGGAACCTTCAACCTTTTTTATGCTGACTCTATTTTTGGCCCATCTCTTCATAAGATAAATCCTAATATCTTCCATCATGGTGATGATTGGCTTACTTCTTGCATTGATGATTGTACTGTTAAATGCCTCGCTCATATTGTTCACCAGTGTGTCACATACTGCCTGCCCTGTGAACCTGGACCTAGACCAAAATCTGTCACACCAAAGCAAAATGAGTACATAAAACTTAATATTGTTCAATCAGAAAAGCCTGTATGACTTGCCTTGGAGGAATGGCAATAAGATGTTTAAATGCATCTTCATTCAAGTCTTTCATGTCTCTCATTGTGGCCTCCCATGCTTGAGGGTGAGTTGCTGCAGCTGCCTTCCATAACAGTCTTTTCAAGTTTTTGCCAGGAAATTTCTTGCGAAAATTTGCATATATGTGCCTTACACAAAACCTTTGTTCAACATTAGGTATTAATTCTTGTAATGCTAGAAGCAGTCCCTGTAAAAATATCAAAATAAATTATGAAATGTTACACAAATTATAGATGAAGACAGTAATATAAATGGTTATACAGATGCTTACTTTCTGTTGATCAGACATGAAGGTAATTCCCTTGCAGACTTCAACCCCACCAAGATCATCCACCAAGAGCTCTAAAAACCAACTCCACGTTTCTTTATTCTCGACTTCAACAACACAATACGCCAAAGGAACCATTTGGTCATTACCATCTCTTGCCATAGCTGATAGTAATTCCCCACCATATTTTCCTTTTAGGAAACATCCATCTAACCCAATGATAGGCCTACAACTAACAAAGCTGTCCTTACAAGCCTTTAAACACACATATAGTCTTTTGAAAGTTTTCTGTCCATCGTTATCATCTACACTGACCTTCACAGTAGATCCTGGATTAGACCTTAACAGTTCTTGGGCATAGTCATAAACAATTTTATATTGTTCCCTAAATGACCCTTCCACATTCTTGTATGCCATTTTTTTTTTGCTCTATGGGCAGTTGCCCTGGAGATTCCAATATTCCATTTTCTTCCAACTCTGTTTTTAATATTAGTAAGTTTAATATCAGGATTATCTCTTATGTTTTTTTCTAATCTCTGACTTAACCATTTAGATGTTATCATCCTGATATTGAACTCCCTGCTGCAGGTATGTTCATTTATAATTCGTCTTAATTGCCAAGTACTTTGAGCAGCCTTGTATGCAAAATAAGCATACCACTTACATGTTCCTTTAGCTCCAAGACACTTCACACAGATCCTTCGTTTGTCATTTCTAAAGATTTTTAATTTCCTTCCATTGTGCACACCATAAGTTCTTATTGCTTCCACAAACTCCTTTTTTTCTGTGAAGTATGTCCCCACCTCCCATTTGTAGCCTTCCATACTTTTGGGCATTGAAAAAATTCCAAAGTTTCCATAACTATCTTTGTCATCTCCAGAACAGTCATTGTACTCAACACTATTCAAACTTTCAGATGCCCAGTCAGTGTCAGATAAGCCTCTATCAGCTGCATGATTATTTTGACCACTAACTCCACCACTAACTCCACCAAAATCGACTGAACCACGACCATCACCATCCCAAGAATAATCTTCATCTTCATAAGTATGGATATTGACATCAAGTAGATCCTCTTCAACAAAACTATCCCCTATGGAATCACTACAGCTACTTACATCATCCTTATCTACATCTTCTTCACCTCCATCTTTGTCTTCTTCATTTTGAACACCTCCATCATTTTCAACTTCCACTTGCCCACTAACCTCACCTCCATCTTTGTCTACTTCATTCTGAACACCTCCATCATTTTCAACTTCCACCTGTCCACCAACCTCACCTCCATCTTTGTCTACTTCATTCTGAACACCTCCATCATTTTCAACTTCCAGTTGCCCACCAACCTCACCTCCATCTTTGTCTACTTCATTTTGAACACCTCCATCATTTTCAACATTCACCTGCACATCAACCTCACCTCCATGTTCCACAATTACAATTTCTACAGGCACATCAACCTGACCTCCATCCTCCTCACTTTGAACCTGTACACCCTCATCAACCTCTCCTCCATCATCCTCATTTTGAACCTGGACACCCTCTCTCACATCACCCTCTTCCACAACAGGATGATATTCTAACAGATTCACTACCTTAGCTTCATCTACTTTGTGAACCACATACAAATGTACTTGACCATTAAGAGTGGCAATATTCACCATATGACATGCCCCTCGGTCATCAGACAACAACTCCAATCTACCCTCCAAAACAGATCCTCCACCCACTGCATACCACATCTCCTTCACATTTGCATAACTCATCTCCTTTAGAATACCCAAAATCTCGAAATAGCTCCATCTATCTGGGTCACATGCCAAAGTACTTAATTGTCCAACATATTGCAGTGACCCATTGCTCTCAAACCTCCCACCATGATGAAAAACAACTTCGAAATGGTCGTCCATACCCTGCGAAATACCATTTTACCCAAACAAAGCAACACAAATTACAATTTCATACCACTATAAGACCGATAAAACCATTAAAATAGACAAAAGCGTGAAAATAGATAAAAGCATAATGGGGGACCACTGCTCGTGCCCACAAACACACTTCATGGACCACCACCGTCAACGGAATCATAAAAAAGGACAACCACCGTCAAACAGATCATAAAAAATTGAAACAGCACTGCATAAAATAGTTAAATAAATCAAACCCTAAACCCCACCATTCCAAAAACAATTAATTCAATGAAAGACAAATTAAAATGATTCGCGCACCTGGAATCCAAAATACTTGCCACTTTGATGTCAATTTCAGCTTCAATTTCCTCCGCAACGCTCAAAATCGCCAATTCGATTTGAACCCTAACTTCACCACGCTACCTCTCACTCGAACACACTCTTCTAATTCGTTCCCAAATCACGTCCCCTTTTAATTTTCAATTTAATTTTTCTAAACACTGTTCCACATCACACACCTGATAATGCCACGTAATCTTTTTTTTCCCACTTAAGTAGTCAACATGGTCAGACGTTAAGTCATTTAACGGAGTCAACTAAAAGGGACCAAATTGATGCAAATTAACTAATTTGGGTACTAAATAGATGCAAAGTTAAAAGCGGGTACCATTTAGAAACATTGGAACGAAACTGGATACGTTGCGAATAATTATACCTTAAATATAATATTTTTCTTAAATGCATTCCGATTCCGATTACACAATGTGAAATATATTTTCATATCCGAAAAATAAATTTGGATTAGACAATCCAGAAAACATCACTTTTAATGATGGACGGATATCATATTTTAATGGAGTGTAGAAAGGAAAAACCGGGTGCAGAAAAAAATATCCGTATCTTAACTGTGTTGACCAAAAAGCGCCTAGTCCAAAATCGAAGGCCTAGACTAGAAAGAAAGGACTGGAGATATTTTTTAATTTGGGAAGTTTAAAACATTTTCTTTCTCAATAATATTTTCAGAAAACACATTTTAAACAGTCTGAATTATTATTAGAAGACTACGTACATAGACATAAAATTTTATAGCTGACATTTACTTATAATTTTAAAACTTATATTACACGTTAAATAAATTTATTTAATGAAAAATCATACAGTTTTCGTTTCTCGTAAAACTTTCAGACTTAATCTACCGAATCAGAATTTTTGACTTAACTGATAAACTAATCAAATTTTAATATCTGCAAAAAACAAAATTAAAGAAATCAACTTTATAAAAATTTATTTTTCGGGTACTTTTTTTTAAAACTATTATTGGTACAAAGTATCTGTTTGAAAACTGTCATAACTATTTTTAATGAGTATTCTCTTTTAACTATTTTTCTGGTCTACAATATTCAATGTCACTTGGATCATACATTCGATAAATCTTCTTTTGCATAGATTTGGCAAAATTACTAGAACATAACCTTAAATATTATGTTTGAAACATCATTATTCTACAGATTCAAGATGGAAAATTCAACCACTTTTCTAGCTTGAATCGCGTTCAAGATACAATGCACAATAACAAGTACCTGAAAAAAAACAAAGTAGAAAAAAAAATGTAAACTTTACATTTTTCTTAAAAAAGTAAAATCCATGCAAAAGAATACAACTCAACTTACGTGATAAACATTTTAATATTTTTAATATTTAATTAAATTTAATTTTTATAAAACATTTTAGTATTTTTCTTTAAAAGGCATTTACTCTATCATATTAATTAAAATTAAAAAAAACTTTTTCATCGGTTTTTCTTTGCTTTGTATCCTTTACTCTTTCATCTAAATAATTTTACTTTTCAGTAGAGTTGTAAAAATGGGTTGGGTTGAAATACTTTTACAAATTTCAATACAGATTGATTTTTTATCCGCCTCATCTATAACTATGCTCACTGGGGGGCTCACCAACCTGCAGAAAAAGGGTCACACAAGTGTTTTTTATTAAGTTGAACTTTACATTTGGATTATGTTAGGTTTTTTTTTATCCAATACATAAATAATTTGTATTTTTTTTATTTTGGTTTGTATTTGGATTGTATTAAAATTTATTTAGATTTTAATTAGAATTACAATTTAGTTTTGATTGAAAAAAATAAAAAGTTGTATTTTTTGAATTAAGTGAGCCTGTGAGCCAACCCGTTTAACCCGCCAACTCGTGGTGGACCGGACTGGGTTTGAATTTTTTTGGCTCGCTAAAAAGTGAGTCGAATTTGATTAACTCACTAAATCATCAACCCGTGGTGAATTGAGTTGTGTCGAACCGGGTTACCCGTTCTAAAAGTTCTACTTTTCGGTCTATTTCTATTCCTTTCTTATTATTCTTCTTCTTTTCTCCTCCCTCGTTTTCCATTAAGTACTTTTTTCTCTTTTTTTTTTTTTTTTTTTTTCTTTTATTTTTTTTTTTTTTTTTTTTTTTTATCAGCCATTAAGTACTTTTCATATCTTAACGTTAGAAGTTTGGTTCTCGTATCATGCTTATTATAGTGCACAAGTTCTCCACATATTTCACTTCGTGCTCATTTAGAGTTTTTTCATGAAAGACATGTAACTTCTTAAAATTCTTCTGAATAAGAAAATTAGAATATTTTACATTGATTTCTTTAGAAACATTACAATATTTTAATTCTATTATTACCGTATAAAATGTTATTTACTATAAAAAAAGAAAAGAAAAGAAGATTTGAGAACAATTTTAAAAATGTAATATGCAAGAGGTTGCGCATGGTCTTAAGAAAGGTTTTATCATATAGACAGCACTATTATAAAAATTGTACTGGTCGGTAATATCCAAGAGAACAATGTTTTACATAATCTTAAACAATGATTTTTCCTCTATATAGCGATATGAGAGAGCACAAAAAGTCGTAGTGTTATTTTAAAGTTTTATACTTAACAGTGAAAAACAACGACCGAAAAATGTTAGATTTTGATGTCATACGATACTATTTAATGTACTAGTTATTATTAAACTCAATCAATAATTATTTAACATATTAATAATTACTACTAAAAAAATTTGTTAAAAAAATTTAGCAAATAAGACTTTTTTCTGTCATTTTTTCTAAGAATCTGAAATGATAGGTATTTCCTTCGTGGATAATTATTTCCTATAAAATTATAAAATTTGCAAGTATTTCTTACAGAATTTGTTGTGAAAAATGTTGTATATAAAATATTTTGAAAAAATAATTGTAAGTATTTCTTACAAAAAAAAAATTAAAATAAAATTAACAGGAAATATGAGTTTTTTTTAGTAGTGAATGACTTTTATATATATATATATATATATATATATATATATATATATATATATATATATATATATATAACATATTTATATCTCAATTTCATTTAGCATACAAATATACAAATAAAATGACTCATAAATTTATTGTTTTAAAATTTTGGATGGTAAATAATGTATTAATTTTTTATTTGAGTTTGCTCATGACTCAATTATGATGAATCTTTCTGTTATTTATGTATACAATCAATACATATTAATCGTCATTTTCAACTTTCAAGTTTTCATATTCATTCATACCATTATTATCCACTCTACAAAATAACAAAACAAATGATGGAATATTTTTCAATGTAAAAAAATTCTTTATAAGAAACATCACCAATATTTAATTCATGATACAATTGCAACACCAAATCAATGTTGCACCCATGATTATGATTCCTTTTAGGATATATAGTCTATTTTCAACTTTCATTGACATGACATCCCTAAAAACTCTTAACACTCTCCCATTATTTCAACTTGAACATAGAAGAGAGTCTAACATCAAAGAAACTAAATTTCTTTTTAGAGTTCAAAGGCATAACTCACATTAGTTAATGTTCTCACAATGTCATCAACCATCTTGATTTGCATTGTATTTTTACTAACTATACTACAAGTAGTGTCATTCTCCATTAAAACTTTATCACCCTCTATGACCATGACAAATCAATGTGTTAGGAGTCATGTGAAAATCACATGTTGAATCAAGAATCAAATCATTATCATTTATATTTGGTGAGAGAAAGAATATTTTCACTATTTGATTTTTTTTTAACCATAGTTACTCTCCACCATACTGTGAAGTTCTAGCTGTATCTTTCTAATAATCATGATATTTGTTGTTGTTCTTAATTTTGTTTTGTTGCTTGAATTTCCTTGAGGAACTTTTCTTCCTTCCTCTATCATACCTCTTATGATATTAGACTTCACGCGAACTAGTACCATTGTATGAATTATCAATACGTCTTTTTAATTCAAAAATTGCAAGATCGTTGTAATTTCCTACTTTAATAATAATTTTAGTAGATCCTTTATCCTAGCTTTTTGGAAAAGAAACAAGAAGAACAATTAGGTCCTCATAATCAATCACAACAACAAATTTTTTTTAAATTTAGAAAATTTTGATTGAAATTATCAATATATTTAAGAATGACATCACCTTCATAGATTTAAATTGAATATAATTGTTTCTTCAAATAAACACAATTATATAGAGACTTTGTTATATATAAACTTTCAAGCTTTACTCAAAATTTCTTGAGAGTCTTTTATTCAAATACTCCTAAAACTTTATCAATCAACGATAACAATTTATACTATATACATATTTTTTGTTATTGCATTATCTCTTTTAGGGTAGATATGAGTTCAACTCGCAATCTTTATTTTCCTTCCAATGTCAACTCACATTTTTATTATATGAGAAAAACAAGCATTTTCACTTCTCACATTCTTTTTGCATGTGAGCATTTTCACTTGTCATTTACCTTATTTTTTTTAGTAAATTTCTCAACATCAAGCTTTACAAATATAATAGCTCTAATATCAATTTCTTATAACAAAATCATATTTGACATAAAAATATAACTATAAGATAGTTATTTTTTGAGAAGAAATCTTTGTCATTATGAAAATAACAAGACTATAAAGAAGAATTATCAATAAAATCTTTATCTCTCGATAAATTCTTTAGTCCTCCATATATATTTGTATTAGAATATAATAAACACAAACTCCCTTATGAGAATACTCTATATTAACCATACCATTAATTTTATTACTACTTTATAACTATTAATTTTATAAGTAAATGAATTTTGTTAAAAATCCAAATACGAGTGGAAAGTATTATATTGAATAAAATTAATAAATTTGATAATTAATGAAAAATATTCATAAATTGTATCTTATATGGATGAACTCAAAATTTATTAGTTTTATAAAGATGAAAATCCAAGATGTACTCAAAATATGAGAAGAAACACTCAAATATCCCTTTCATTATATTAGTTATAGTGAGAATGAAAGCAGCTTATGTCATTATTAATCAATGTTGACTACTCTCCAAGAGATTAAGGTTCAATGTATTGACAATTTTCAAAACTGATAAAAAAGTTATAACATTCCAAACTTTGAACACAGTAAAATTCTTTTTTTTTTTTGAACTTAAGTAATGAAGACTTTTGTATATATAATAAAAGTTACGATTTGATCTTGATCCTAACAAAATAAATGTTGCGTGAAACACGAACTTTTAACTAAAATCTAAACTTGGAAAAAAAAATATAAGCTTAATTAGATTACAATTTGTTTATGTGAGCAATTTTAAAAATTTATTCTTTTCAATAATTTAAAAGAAAAGTTTATCCATTCATTAAAAGAAAAAAAGCCTAGTATTCAATCTTGACCACGTTCGGAGTAGAATTATTATTCAGCTAAAATTTATTGTAGTAATGTTTTATAAACATGAGAATGAAATTTTAATTTTCTAAAAATTATAGAATTTCGTATTCAAACCTTATAATAACGCGGGAAGCATAAAATATTATTTGGCTAGATATACTATTTCTTGACAACCATGATTTATTGGAATAATATTGTTAGGTATGGTACAAGATTTTCGAACACATTATGATGAGAGGTAATTATAACTTTGTCACTCGAATTTTTTATTTTTTTACCTTCCTCAATAAAATAAAAATATTAAGAAAATATTCTTTTAAAAATAAAATTACATAGGAAGAAATAAACATCCTCAAGCCTCTGTAAAAGAAAAAATGTATTCAAACATCTCTTAATTCCTACAGAAAATAGATAAACAAGGCAAAATGCAGATGTTCATGCTCGTAACGGCAGCGGTCAAAAGGGAGAACAGCAGCAATGGCACGTTGAGTCTCATGCACAGTCTTCGCCTTTTTCTTCCTTTTCTTTTGTTTCTTTTTTCCATTTTTTCTGAAACTCGAATCGATTCTGCAGTTCTGCCTGCCCATTTTTGTAAAGTATTACCTTTACTTGATTTTGAAAAAAAAAAAACTTTTACTTAATTTACTGTTGCTCACACAGATTGAACAAAAGCCATGCGACTACAAAACAACTGATACGAAACTTTCTGCAGAAAAATCCATTCATGTACAATGAATCACCACCCATTGGGTAAATCAGAGTTTGATTAATTTCAAGTTAACGGTGGTGAAAAAAGACCCAAAAAGCTTTACATTTAGAAGTTCGAGATACATATATAAAACCTGGACTTGCATATGCAACTGTACGTACTAACATAGGTTCAGTGATAATCCAAGGATGCAACAAACGACAAACAAATAGCTAAATCAACTGTAAACATATTCCCCAGCTGGTTTCTACCGCGATAATCAAAATGTTGCTCAAAACCTATAATCTGAACTGTACAACATCACAACAATGGCCATGTAGCACCCAAAACAAGTCATATAAACAAAATTCAAAGAAAAATATATAAAAGAAAAACACTAGGCCATCACCGCCGACGTTTTCGCCGGCGGCTTCAGAATAGCGGCGCCGGCAGATTAAGGTCGAACAAAAACGGCTTCTTCTCCTCCTCCTTGGTAACCACAAAACCGGCAATGTTCTCCAACTTGTAACCCTTGTACTCGGACCTCACCGGCGTCCCGGAAGCTGCATCCGTGGTGAAGAACAACGGAAGGCCCCAGAACTCGACCGGTGTGGCGAGTGGGTCATGGGCTGGGGCCTGAGATTCAGGGGCAGCGAGCACCGCGGGAGCAACGACGTAGTTGAAGTTGGTTTTGGCCTTGGGCCCTCGGAGCGTTCTGGCTGCGGTGTCGTAAGCCCTGGCGGCTTCCTCGGCGGTGTCGAAGGTTCCGAGCCACTTTCGGGTCTTTTTCCAGGGATCGCGGATCTCGGCGGCGAAGCGGCCCCAGGGGCGCTTGCGGACGCCTCTGAAATGGGCCTCTTTGGGCTTGGGTTTGGGCGGCGGCGGAGAGTGTTTGTTGATTGGAGGCGCGTGGGCAGGCATTGGAGAAGAGTGAGTGGGAGAAGATGGGATGAGAATGAAAAGGGGTTTTGTATATAAATAGGAGTGGGGACAGTCTGGGGTTTCGCCGACAGCTTCCTATTATCTTCTCTGTTTCCTAAATTTGGAACCTCCTTTCAATCTTTTTTTCTCTCTGCCCTCACTTTCTAATTCATCATTTTATCTTCATCCTATTAATGCATAAGCATAATTAAATTTTATACTGTTTGATTCCATTATCTTAGGGACACAAAGTTTAAAACATGACCAAGTCTTTCTTTCATCAACAATTATTCGCATACTTGACCCAAAAAAACACCACGAAATTCTGTCATATAACCGAAGACTGTAATTAAAGTAAAAAAGAAAGAAGGTACGGTAAGAAAAAATGGTAGGCTGAAGCAATATATAAAAAGGGGAAGTTTTTTTTCTTTTGCATTTTAGAGAGATTTTTGTAGGATGAAATGGGGGAAGTGAAGGAGTAATTCAGTTGTGGTTACGCCGAATCTTGTGCAGGAGTCTGTCTCTCTCCTCTTTACCTAAATTATAGACTTTTGTAACTTTTTGGACTTTTAGATGGAGAAAAAGCAGACCAAAGATCCCATACTTTTCACATTTAAATAGTAAGCTACCGAATTATTACTTTTTACTTCAACATGAGACCAAAGTTTTATAAGTAAAAATATTTGAAGGTACTAGTTGTGTGGTGTGCAGGAGTGTGAAGGTAAAAAAAAGTGATAGTTGCACAGTTTTTTCCATGATTATGCAGAAGAAGGAGGGAGAGAGAGGGGGGGGTTTGATTTGATATGATGGGAGGGAAGAAAAGAGAGCAGTAAAATTTGGGATTGAGATGATGAAACGATGAGGTGGAGAAGGGTGTTTATTGCGGTGTTACCAAAAGAAGACACCTCTTAAATGCAATACGCATTGACTGAGGCTGAGTGAAGAAATGAGAATATGTAACTACTACCTACGCCTACTGCTATGTATGTCTGGGCTCCCTCTATAGCGTCAAAACTCCAAATTTTTGTCCCCACCAGCATCCGTGCTGCTGCTGCAACGCAAACACTACCTAAAAACCCTATTCCTAAGGATGACATGCATTAATTAACATCAAAATACTCGGATCAGATCACAGATTCAATCACCACCAACAAAATCAACCATTCTTTAATTATATTTTGACTGCTAGGTAAGATAATGTCTCCTTCCTTTTATTATATTTGTGCTGCTTTTGTAGATAGGATGAATAATAATATTTTAATTTATTTTTAATTCATATTTTTTTTCAATTTTAAATTATCGCATTACATCGTTTTAAAAAAATCAAAATAAATAATTAAAATATTATTATTCAAATGAAGATTGGGTTAATAAATTTATCATAGGTTGTGTTAAAAGTTGGATTTAATGAAAACTATGTAATGTTAGGTCAAATATAGATTGGATCACCGAAGGGTATGATTGAAAAAATGTTAACTTGGTTGATAACTAGGTTTGAAAATCCAATACGGAACCAGAGATAAGAAAAATGTTGATCAAATTGATTGGTTAAATACAAACCTGGAAGTAGAAAGAATGTTGTTTGGTTCGATAGGTCTAATATCAATTCTAGAATATGAAAAATGTTGATTGGACCGACAGGCTTAATACAGATATAAATATAGAAAAAATGTGGATTGAGTGATATCAATAAACTTAATACATATATAAAGATAGAAAAAGTGTCGATTAAATGGTATAATAGATGTTAATACATTTAAAAGATGTTAGAAACTACAGTGGAATAATAAATAAGACACATTAAAAAATGTTTGATTGAGGTAAATAAAACATTTCTAGAATTTTAGGACTAATAAAAATTCTGATAATAGTACTTGTTGGCCAGAACAATTTTCATGGAGTCTTTTCCCCGATAATTACTCAGAAAATATTCTTAAAAAAGTGACAGATAAAAAAATGTATTTTTAATTATTGTAAACGAGTTTTTTTCTTTTTGTTAAACAGTGACATTGATAATGAGGATTCTGATAAGGAAATATACAGCCTGTTCTTTTAGCTTATGGGGGATACCACATTGATGGGCTATAGAAAATTCTTGTGTTTTTGGCAGACCAAAAGTCTCACGTCCACATAAATTTTCATGGAAGTACATACTCGTCTTCATAGTCCAAAGATATAAAACATCATGGATAAACTTTCGAAGGAGCATTTATAATTTTTAGAGGGTCCCACTTATCCGTATTTGTTATATTTCAAATATAATTAAGGAATTTTATAATTAATTTATTAGTAACTATTTAAAAATAAATTATAACAAGTTGATAATAATCTTCAGTATATTTTTCATATGATATTAAATTATAACACTATCATAAAATTCAATAGAAATAGAATCATTCACTAGTATAAGATATAAGACTATGAAAATTTATATAAGAACATCTTAATAATAAAAATATTTACTTCAACTCATACTTTTATGTTTTTTTTTTTACAAATTCCTTTACATAATACTCTTATTTTGTCATTCACTTATTAATTTAATATAAAAGTGAAAGATCCTAGAAAATGACGTTTTAAAAGACAGTGATTTAAAAATAGTGAGACTTGATTATTTTAATATTAAAAGATTTTAGTATAAATAGAATTGTTATAAATGAGTTTCATATTTTAAAACACACTATCTCTCTAGAAACCACTTTTCTAGAGTTCTCTAACTTCTCTCTAGAGGTTTTGTCTCTGTGGTTGTCTGATTGAAGAACCGAGACGGTAGGATTGATCCTCTCGGCGAGCTCTTCAATTTGGACCGATCAGTTTCTCCATTCGTGTAAGTTGAGTTTCCGCTCTCTTTTTTAGTCTTTTTCTGTTTTCTTTTGCATGTGAGTCTTCTTCCGCTTGCATGCAACGTTTTAATCATCAGTATGAGTCTCTGCTGATCAATGATCATAACGGTATGTCTTGGTCGTTCTTGTGATGTTTCTATGTGTAGATAGAACATCCTGTGGAGTTAGAGGTGTTGACGTTTTTAAGACGTTGACGTTTGTAAAGCTGTCTAAACAGGATAAAAGGTAAGGGAAGCTAACTGTTTTGCTTGAATTTTGTATAGAAATCATCCTGATGACTTTGAATTGCATGATTGAGTGTTGTATGAGTGCTTAAACCATGTAATTGAGTGTATGATTGGATTGTGCTAGATTTTTGGATTGTTGCATGTGAGAACAGATTGGGAATCTGGTATTTTCGCCTAAGCGAGCACCTCTCGCTTGAGCGAAAACACCAGAAACTTATCCCTTGTCTCTGCGCGAGATCTCGCCTAGGCGAGCTAGTCTCGCTTGAGCGAGAGTCACTCTCGTCTAAGCGAGACAACTTAGCTTGAGCGATAATTCGCCCAGAGTTTGGGTTGTTCTATGTTTCGAGTCTCGCTCAGGCGAAAATGACTCGCCTAAGCGAGAGAGCCCTTTCGCCTGGGCGAGATCTTCTAGCTTGGGCGAGAACCTCTGCAGCTGAGTGTTATTTCCCTTGTTTCTAATGGATGAAGCTATGTTTAAATGTTAAAATGTGAACTTAGTTTTGTTATGACTGGTAATATGTGTGGTGAAATTGCATGAAGTTGGAATATGAGAAGAAGTGATTGAATTAGAATTTCAAGGGAAATTCAGAAGAGTATGTTAGTGTGTGTAAGGACATGAGGACTCCGTATGGGTTGGTATCCTGACGCTCCAATAACCATTAAGGCTCATGTATAGTGTAATAGATTATGTCATGAGGAGTAGCAGGAGGTCCTAATCTGTGGACCCGATTCAGTCACAGACGCGAAGGGGACTTACCTTGGGAGTGGTTGGGTGATAATCCCTTGTGTCCAAACTCTGCAGAGTTTGGGAACCTTCACAGGTGCAAGCCACCCAGAGATCCAATGTCGCTTACATAATCCGGATATCGAGTCTATAGTAATATATCTAAATTGTGTTTCGGGTGGTCTATGTGATTCTGGTGAAAATGAGAAAGATTGCATGATTTCTGTTTATAATTGAATTGTATGATTCCTTTAATCAGATTAGCTTACCCTTGTTTTCTATGTGTCTGTCTCGTGTTGTATGTTTTCCTTTTGCGATGATCACCTATTCGGTGGGAGCAGATGTGGTTGCAGTGTCAAAGACACTTTTGGAGGATGAAGAGCCTTCATTTTAGTGTTGAGGATGAAGTTTCCAGTGAGAGCTTTATCAGTGGTTAGTTTAAGTATAGAGTTTATTAGTTTAGTTTAAGTGTATATGTGATATATATATATATATATATAAATATATATATATATATATATATATATTTATAGTCATATCTTTTGTAAGACTGTATTAATATATTGTGTACACTGTTTTGGAACTATGATGAAACTCTCTATTTTGTTTAGTTTTAAGCTGCTGGAATTGGGATGTTACAAAAAGCATTATTGTTTTCATGCATAACTTTCTAAGACTATAAAAAAAAAGGAAATATATATATATATATATATATATATATATATATATATAAAAGAATATATAAAAAAATATATAATATTAAATAAAAAAAAAGCAAGAGTGTATAATAGAAATGTAATGTCATTTATACCTTGAATCATGAAGGAATTCATGTAAATTTATGATTCATTTATTCAGATCAACTCAAGAACATTTATGACATTAAAAACACAAGGAAACGAAGAGATGAATCCGGAAAGAGAAAAAAAAAGTGTGAACAAAATAATATAAAGAACAAGAACTTAAAAAATAAAAAACAACAATGTGATAAGAAGGAAATAGAAAAGGATTGCGGAGACTTAAGGGAGAAAAACAAGTTACTTGAAGATCATCTTCAAGGTAAGACACATGACAAAACAACCACTCTCACAAAAGTTAATTTTCTAACCTCTTCCTAGATTTTACTATATTGAAAAGTGATTTACTAAAAAAAAATAACTATTTATAGCCATTAATGCCTTAAAATTTAAAGGTTTAAATACATCATTGGTCCCAAGTTTCGTAAATTTTGTTCACTTTGATCCTCATTTTGTTGAGATATTCAACATGGTCATATTTTTTTTTTTGTAAATTGTGGTCAATTTAATCATTTTTATAGACACGGTTTAACTTGTTAACGGAGAGTGGACAATAACTATCATGTGTCACTCTATAGTTTTTTTTGAATTCTTTTAAATTTTTTTCAATATTTTTAATTTGAAAAAAGTTGTCCACGTGACAAGCCAAAATTATGACACATGGCAGTATTAGTGCTAGGTGTGAAAGATATTATCATTGTCATAGTGTCATGTGTCAAGTTAGTATCGTTGTCATGTGTTAGTGTCTCGTGACTTATATTTAATTCGATCTCAATTTTCGCTAAATTTTGTTCAATTTAGTCATAATTTTTGTTATTTTTGTTCAATTTGGTCTCAATTTTGTCCCTCTCCAAATTGACAAAAAAATTAATCTTTATATAAATGTTATACTGAAATTTTTTGTATTAAAAGTTATGTTTATATTAAATATTTCTTTCATTGTTTTTAAACCAACCCAAAATCATGTTATTGGAAAGAAATTATTAGATTTATGTTTAATGTTTGCTACACGTAAAAAATAGGTTTTGAGTGGTTTTAAAATAATAAAGAATTTCCTACTGATTTTAAAAATGATGAAAAACTTTCCTTCTAATTTTAAAATTATTGAAGAATTTTCCTTTTATTTTTAAAAATAGTGAAGAACTTTCCTTTTAATTTTTAAAATAATTAAGATTTTTCATTATCATTTAAAAAATAATAAAGAATTTTCTTTCTAATTTTAGACTAACTTTTCCCTATTTTTTTACATGTAGCAAAAATCAAATAAAAATATAATAATTTCCTTCCAAAAGTACAATTAGGTTTGGCATAAGAATTAAGAAAGAAATATTTAATATAAATGTGAATTTTAATAAAAATAAAAATTTAAAAATATATAACAAATAAATTTGGTCAATTTGGAGAGTAATAAAATTGGAACCAAATTGAACAAAAATATCAAAAATTAGGATTAAATCGAATATAAGTCACTACATTGATACGTGACAATGATACTAACTTGACATATGACAGTGACACTAGCTTGACACGTGGTACTAACATTGTCACATCTCACAATTTGGGTTTGCCATGTGGACAACCTTTTTAAAATTAAAAAAAAAATTAGATTTTTTTTAAATTAAAAAAAAATCACAAAATGACACATGATAGTTACTGTTCACCGTCCGTTAACAATTTAAACAGCGTCTATGACAAGGACTAAATTAATCTCAATTTACAAAAATTATGACTATTTTGAACGTTTAAAAAATTGAGAACCAAAATTAACAAAAAATAGGAAGCAATGATATATTTAAGTTAAACTTAAAGATATAAAAGAATATATAAAAGGATTAAAAATATAAAAAACTATAATTAAGAAAGTAACATCGTAACAAAAGGAAATACAACATGATTAAAGAGACTTATAAGACATAAGAACAAATCATTTAAAGATAATTTTTAAAATAAATATATTGCTGAATTACCACTCAAAGGTTAACACATTAAGATAAGACTCGTCAAAAATAATTATTATAAAAGATAATTCTCTAAGTTCTTAAAAATTTTATGTATTTAAATACAATTTAAGAAAAAATTACTATATTTAAAGTCATCAATGTCTTCAAACTTTAAATAAAATACAATACAAATATCCAAATCACCCAAAAGCCTATTTTCCATGTGTTTTTAGCTTTCACATACCTAAAATCCCAGCTTAGACTTTAAATATTCCATTGAAACCTATTTTAACCCATACAACAACAAATTAAATTCAAATTAAAAAAAATTACAAATTGTGAGCCGAATAAAAAAAAAATTATACTATGACTTTCCTCGTTCGATTCTCATTGTTTATTTGTTATTTTCTGACGCGATCCAATCTAATGTGAATCATTAATTTAAAAAAAAAGAAATACATTAATTATTAATTAATAATATATATTAAATTATGTCATAAAGTAAAAATTTAAAAGTCAACAAAATGAAAATCATAAAATTATAATATTATTGTTAAATGGGGTGGGGGAAATAAATAATTTATTTCATATATGACTCTTGAGTCAAGCTTATTTTCATTTTAAAATTTTTAATTTTGAAAGCTACAGTCACAATTCCAAACCTACTCCATACCGCGATCAGACTGCATCTTCCGGTCAACGTCAAAATACAGGTCCAGCCACATCTGTCCCTCGTTGTACAAATTATTGCAAAGCAAAAGTGTCATTTTCTTTTATTTATATCACAATTTTATATATATATATATATATATATATATATATATATATATATATATATTTTTTTTTATAAAACTAGGTGAAAATCTAACTGAAAGCTGAAATTTTGGTTAACAAAATAAAGGTTGGTAGCTAGAAGTAGCAAGTTTACATACTAATCACTAATGAAAAGTCATTGAATTAATTTTTTGAATTATAAGTATTTGACGAAATTATTAGTTAAAGTAGCTAAGTATATATAAAATGGCCTATTTATGTATGTTTATAACAATTTTATATAAATCTTAATTTCATTGATAAAATATAGCTTCAAGATATTTATAATTTTAATTAATTTAAGCTTTTATACCTTTTATTTAAAAATAAAAGTTTTTGTTGCATTTATTTTATTTTTAATTGTTATATATTTCTTCATATTCTATATTAACCATTAGTTTCATATTATATCTTGCAATATTTCTTTTCAAATTCAAAATAAAGCAAATATAACATATTTAAAAATGGTTATAATACATTCGTTAGGTTAATTAATACAAGAGTTAAAATATCCTAAAATATAACGTTTAAAGTATAAAAAAATGTCTTGATTAAAATACATGATATAATATAACAAATATTTTAAAAATAATAAAAAACAACTTTACACTGTTAACAATATTGGTATATGGAATTATAAGTTTGAAAAACTAAAATCAGTATTATAAACCGTGACAAAATTTCATTGAAGTGGGGTGGTTTTGGTTTCTCGTGTCATTAGATTCATCATTTTTCTCATAAAAATAAACTCAAGACCGTGTTGTTAGTGATTAAGAATGTGTATTTATTATATATATTTATTTAAATGCAAAATAAGAGTATATGTAAGTGTGAAAGAGAATAAATTCTAATAATTTAAATAAAGATTTAACATTAATATTACCCTTAGTCTGAATTTGACATCTAAAATCATTCGTTGAGATACATATTATAAATAATATAATAATAATAATAATAACAATAATAATCTAAATGTATGCAAATGATAATAAAAGTAGAATAAACTTATTTTTTGTCATTGAAAATATCTTATCGGGTAAAAGATAAGAACGTCTACTTTAATGTAAAAAGTAAAAAATTAGTAAAGCCATGAAGAAGACATATACTAAATCTTGCCTTATAAGATTAAAATTAAAACTTAATAAGTATGTTAGAAAAATATAAAAAAGGTGCATGTTATAGCTAAAATAATAATAAAAAACTATGTTAAGCGTTTCAAATTACTAAAACAAACATGTAAAATCAAACAAGAAAAAAAAGTTATAAACTAGTCAAACAACATTCGGAACCTAACCTAAATAAGACAAAACATTTTTAAATAAATAGAATATTTAAAAAAATCATTTTAAGTTCCTTTTATTTTTTGAGAAAAATATAAAATCTTTTATTATAAATTTTAGTGGAATTATTTGAACCTATCTTCTTTATCCATTTTATAAATACGTTGATTCAAGTTAACTTGGCATGTTGCACAACCAAAATATTAGATCAATCTAACGCATCAAAAGTTGATGAATTAAATAGATTAATCTATTCTATTTTTAAAATTAATATATTAATTTATTTTATATGTTTAAAGGAATATAATTCAAGAAAATTAAGATTCAATAACTAAAAATTAAAGATTTAATAGAATATCATACCAATTTAGTCTTCAATTTCATTTTTTTTGCATTTTAATATTATTTTCTAAATAATTCTAAATTTTTATATATATAATACCCATAATAAATTAGAAAAGAGTTAATATTATCTTTATAATTATATGCCTTATGTTTTTGGGTGAATTGGTACGTCTAATAAATTAAAGTGTAGGCGTAATTAGCTAAATCTAAATTTTTAGATCATTAGAAGAAGAAAAGTTATTCCAGTTGGAACCAAAGTCCTGATGAACCGAATTAAGTCTCCATTATATTTTCTTGACTATGTCGAATTCCAACTTGGCAGATGACCCATAAATGTCGAAGCAAAGAATAGAGATTACAGAACCCTAAAGGTTCATCTCCCAAACAACACATTTAGTTGCATTCTCACCAATGTTACTAACCAACCACCCAATTCAAGACTCAAAGGTCAACACATACAAATGGATACAAGGCATATATATATATATATATATATATATATATATATCATCCTCATAAATGAACAAGACACATGCTGCAAAGCCTACACAGTAAGGTTTTCAATAGCTGGTCTTTCGGTCTGAAAATAAATAAATGAGCCAATGGAGAAAGGGATTTAAAGAGCTTTTTTTTTTTTGAAAGAGACTTTAAGTCTAATTTAATTTTATAAAATTAATTTATAAATAAAATTTATATTTATTTATATAATATAAAACTGTTTTATTTTTAAATTAAAAATGTTATCCTTTTATTTTATCTTTAAATATACCGTCATTGTCTTTAATATTTTTAAATATATTAGAAGCTCTTTTAATATTCTAAATGAAAGGTTATGATTGTGTTTTTTTGGATGGATGTACTATTCATAAGAGATGATTAGGAGGTGAGTAGCGTGTTCTTTTTAAGATGATATAAGGTGATGGAAGGAAATGATTAGAGAAATTGACTGGAAGGGTGACATAACTGAATTTACCAAATTACCCTTCATTATTCAATTTTTGTTACATGTGATCTAGCAGTTAAAATCAGTACACATGATTTTGTTTACTTTCTTAATTCTATGTTAACAATAATAATAATTTATTATGGTTATAATAAAAAATTATTACTTCTAAAATTACTATTAAAAAGAAAAAAAAGTTTTCATGTAAATTAATTATTTTCCACCTTATACATTAAATTTATTTTTATACAAAATATATTGTATCATTTATTTTTTATATATTTTCAAGCATTCAATAAAATTTATAAAATAATTTTAAATTATTTATATATAATTTTATATTACCTATAACACTAGGGACATTTTGGTAATCTAACTTTTTTTTCTATTAAAAGTTATTTTTAATCTCAATTCAGTCACAAACTTTCACAAATTTCACTCTCTAATCAATTTTAAAATCATCTCTGAATCACTTAAAAGAAACAACATCAATTTCTTCACCCTCTAATTTTTTTATCTCTTCCTCTCCTTCTCCTTTTTCCTCTCCCTCTAATCCTTCCTCTTAAAAGAACACAGCCTAACAGAGTAAAAAAAA
>Ga0214544_1006735_pt1 | contig 20916 bp, 6 predicted proteins | sample CNSS3metaG_FD_160074 | JGI IMG/M metagenome (GOLD analysis project Ga0214544, IMG submission 160074) | Root nodule microbial communities from cowpea collected in UCLA plant growth center, Los Angeles, California, USA - CNSS3 | ecosystem: Host-associated > Plants > Roots > Nodule | place: USA...
TAGATGACAACAATCATCTGAAATCAACTATTTATACATACATACATACAAATACAAATACATATATATATATATATATATATATATATATATATATATATATATATATATATATATATATATATATATAATTCTTTGCTTATAAAAAACTATTAATAAAAGATGTGTCCATTGGGTCATCTTGTCTTTTCCATCTAAAATCATATGTAGGGGTTGCATTAAAGCGTGGGCTAAACATTCTCTCTTCTACTTCACCCATCTCATGAAAACCTAACCTTCTTAGAATATATAATAGATATTTCAATGACATGAAATCATAAGAATTATCATAATTCAACTTTAAATACTAACAAAACACTTCTTTTTATTATTCTTGTTTCATCCACCACTTTTTTAATATTAACTAGAGATGAAAAACCTGTATCGATAGATGTTAATATCCACTTTTTATTATTCTTGTTTTACAATGCATTAACCAAACATATGTTGGGCCACGTAATACCCAATTTTTAAAATCAAATGATAACGAATATATATGTTTATATTTATATTGTCTCTATATATATTTTTATTTTAAATTACTAAAATATTTTTAGTTTATTAGGTAACTTAAAAATACTTGAAGCATCATATTTTAACTATTTAATTTTCATTCTTTCTTTTAATGGTTCAACTCATTTTATATCCACCTAGTTCACTTAAATATTTAAAGTATTTTTCTTTCAACATTTACAAAATCGATAAATGTCGTAGTTGTAAAATAATTTTCAATTTTGCGAGATTATTTGCTTTCTTGTAGAATTCTTTGATATTTATGCGATTGTTGTTTAATATTCAATTTTGGAGTTCTTAAAAAATATCATCTTCGAACCTTCCTTAAAATGACGAGTAAAATTTATCCTTAATCTTCAAGAGACGTTTACTATTGTAAATTTATCTCAGTGAAAGAAAGTCTAACTTTCTTATATCTTCTCGAAAAAAGTGTTATTTTTTGTATTTTAAACCTCATTTTTGTGTAGCTATTAAAATTAACACTTGAACTATACTTAAAAAAAAACAATTAGAAGTGGTTATTATTCTTCTTCTTTATCTCACATACTCTATTAAAAATTCTATTAAACTTTCCTTATTATTTCACCATACTCTTTTTTCATCTTATGTGAAAGATCTCCATTGGTGTAGTTGTTTGAAGTGCAATGAGATTCTAAAAAAGAAGAACGTTGTAATATGTCCTTTGAAGATGCCTAATTTGTAAGAAAGTTAGAACTGAAGATGGTGTTTTCGTTTGGAAACACGTTTTTGTTTTGATTATTCGGCACTTTCTCTGTATTTTTATTTGTAATAAACGAATTATATCTATAAAGTCAAATATGCAACGTAGAATAATGTGTCCCCACTATTTTCTCAACACTAATAACGTGAGCCACAAAAGCCAACAGGAAAAAACTCACATAAATCTCTTTCTTTGTTGAGGAATTGGATTTTGATAGTGATTTCTTTCTTTGATGAAGACTTCGACTTTGATAACCATTTTTTATCATATAATTGTGTTTCGGATCAATTCTCATGACCAAATAACAATATTCCAGAAGACACATAGTCCAGATATGAAAATTAACAACAATGACAAATAACAGAACTTTCCAAAAAATTCCACGTTTAGAGCAATAACAGTCTCAGTAAAATTAGGATTCAAAATAAAAAATTAATTACATTACTAACTACGCATTATGTTTTATTCAAAAATTGAAGGTAAAATAATAATAATAATAATAATAATAATAATAATTCCGTAATTTATGTTTATTTTTAAAGTCAGTTGATATTTGTGACATCCCATTTAATAAATAAATTCAAGTAAATAAAACATCACATATTATAATATAAAGTAGAGTACGAGATATGAAGTATAAATGATTAGTCATTACAATTATCCCAAACTATACTAGAAAGGAAAACTAAAGTACAAAACAATCATAAACAGAATTTAAACAGAAAACCAATTGTCCAACAGGATAACTAAAGGAACAAGAAATTACTAAATATAAACTGTTCACAAGAAGAAAGACTCAACAATGAGCAAAAACCGAGGAGCCTAACTAAGCAGCAACATCTCCACCATTCGCATGATCACCCGATATTTGGTGATCATAGCAAAAAGGAAGGCCAAACCGAAAACAAACACAAAAAAAGGGTAAGCTAGAGAAAAATAATTTTCACATATGAATGAGCAAACAATTTATTATACAAATTATAAACAACAAATCAGTAAGCACACAACATGTGATGGTAACCAATAAAAGCCCCTCTAACTCAATTATCCAGATACATGTAATGAGATCGGATTCATTGCTTGCACTTGTGGTGGCCTCTACTACTCTATAGAGTCATTGTTAATGAGTTTCACCCTACCACACACAAGGTTAGTCCACGATCATCTATGGTCATTATACTGCCAAAGACTAGGACCTCCTACTACTCTCACCACTTGAACCTTGCTTGAATCCTTATCTAATTACATACACTACCATAACACCACCATGAAGTCTTCCCAAGAGACTCATGGAATTACGTCAAGCACATACCATATACATATTCTCACACATCCATTCTCATTCATACCAAACACAACAATCTCAGTTCAAAATATCCCATAATACATGCATAGTCACAGGTTCATGCTTCTAAGAGTAGTTCAATCAATCCACAAGTGAAATCATAGAGTTTGAAGCAAATCAGCCTCATTCTTGCTCAAGCTAAGAGGTCTCGCTCAGGCGACAGGGTCCCCTCACTTAAGTTAGACTCTCCTCGCCTGTGCGAGAACTTGAACAGAGGGTATAGTGCATCACTATGAGTTCTTTTCTCGCTTAAGGTAGACCTTCTCGCTTAGACGAGATTGCTCTCGCTTGGACAAGAATTCTCAGTTATGCAAAAACTCGCGTAGAGGTAAAGGAGAGTTCTCTACTATCCTCACTTAGGCTAGAGGATTCTCGCTTAGGCGAGAATAATAGTTTCTCTCCTGCTCCTGCATGCAACATCAGAAATCCAGTCATACTAGATGCAAATAATTTCCATACGATCACAACAACAAACAAACATTATAAACAAACATGATTCATAACCCAAAAACACACAATATTCTTTAAGAAAGACATTGAACCTTAGCTTCTCTTACTTTGGAAAAAACTACTGTGAGGGAGGAACCCTAAGTGCGAGGAACACTTGAACTTGGAACAACTTAATAAGGTAGAGGTGGAGCGTTTAGTAAGCTCGAAGGAGGATGTAGCTTAAGCCCTAACTCTTCTATTTCAGAAAGAAAAAAGAAAAGAAAGGTGAGTTGTTTTGACTTCAGGACAAAATAGAAGACTAAAAGATTTCCTGAAAGGAAACTACTAGTGGCTGGCCTTGGACTTTTTGTCAATTGGGCCCAAAAGTTTAAAACAAAAGACAGTGGGCTTTACAATACTTCAAATTGATTTTAAACTGGTGTGAATTTAGACCAATGTCGATGACTTTTAAGTAAAGAGAGATATGTGTTAGAATATTTTTTTATTTCAAAACAAGTTTGTTTTAAAGTTCAAAGTACATGTTTTTAACTTGATGGTATTTTTTGTATGGTTTTTAGACAATCTGATGAGTGGAGAGAAGATAAATTTCATATAAAATAAAATAAAGAAGTTTTTAACTTTTATGACAGATAGCAAAGTCAGTTACGATTTTATCCTCGGTGAATTATGCCCAAGTTTGTAATTAAATGAGTGAATGGAATCATTTATATTTTACAAATTGTATTTAAGAGCTGTATTTGACCTAAAAGGGAGTAAGTGAAAATAGGAATTGAAAATAAGTGTAGTTAAAATAGTTTGGGTTTGTTAGGTTGAGCGGAATAAAGTTAAAAAAAAGAGTTCCAATTGGGTGAACTTAGTGTCCTTATGCTACTTATAAGAGAAGGCTAAAGCTTCTTGCACAAGCACACCCAACCGTTAAAAACTTTACGAAAATATTTTTCGTAAAAGAAGGGAGTAATTGATTTCGGGAAAAAAAAAATTCAGAATTATTTATTGTGTTCAAAAAATAAATTCCAAGAGTGATAAAAGAAGGATATGGCGTGTAGGAAGACAATGAAAGGTGCAGGAAGTAATTGCCTAAAAGAACTCATAAAATTTCTTTAATTCATTATACACAACAACCCTCACTGTTTCCTTTTTCACTTTTCTTCGACCTCTCATTTTTTTTTTTTTACTAAAATCGAACTTTAATTTTATCTATTTTTTATTTATTTTATATTTTCACATGTAGTTAAGGAATAAATCGAACGCTGACATACGTCATTTTTTTACGTATTTTACTTAAATTTTTTATCTTTTTCCCTTCATAAAAGTAAACATATATATGGGGAGTTTCCATAGATATAAGGTCTGTTGAGTAATGACTTGATATTTAGGATATTTTATATTTAATATTTTTTTATAATTAAATATATAACTTTTTAATAAAACTTTCCATTATAAAATACAATTTTGATCGATCATGTTTATAGGTTTATGTATAAATATTTTTTGTTAAAAGTATTATAGAGATTGTGATCTTATTAGAGAGGTAGTTTTGAATTTCTTAAATATTTATAAAGTATTTTGTGTTATTGTTAATGATATTATTCACATCGATGTTATTAGCATAGGAGATTTCTATATGTATAAGTTGCATGTACAGATAAATTTAATTTAGGAAATGATGGTTGAAGTTATTTAATAAGTAACTTATGTAAGAGAAGAATTCATGAAGTTAATTCTTTTAAATGCATGAATATAATGAGTATTCAAGAATCATGCTAGAAAACATTTTATATATATACACTAGCGTTACATAGGCGCTATAGCGCCTGTGTGTATGTATTTTTTAAATATGTGTGATATTATATTAGTAGGTGATAATATTATAATATTATTAAGTTAATATATATATATATTAAAATTATATTTATTAAAAATAAAGTGAAATATATCAGAACAAATAAAAGAATAACCATTGATAAATAAAGAAGAATAGAAGAAGTAGAGACATATGATTTTATAAAAAGTTTGTAAAAGTAACGGTCAATTTTTAAAAATTTAATAAATTGTTATATTTAAAGGGTAAAATCTGTATTTTGAAAAGTGAACACAAAAAGGAGAATCCCTATTATATATATATATATATATATATATATATATATATATATATATATATATATATATATAACCCTACATTAGAATGTTAATTATATTTAATTTCTTTTTGTAGATACAAGCTTGAAATTCAAGTTTATGATGGAAAAAATGTTGCCAACTTTATGCTTTGAGACCAAAACTACATGAACTTGATTGGTCTATCTGTTGCTGATTTAAGAAAAGAAATGATCATGGTAGTAAAAGTTTATTTTTCTAACAATTAAACACTATTGTAAAAAGCTTAATAATTTGTCATTTTTTATATGTATTAGGATGGTGAAGACGATCCCAATTGTTGTCCAAAGAATATAGATGTTATTTTAGGACGTACTTGGGCATTTAAGGTTAGGCTCCAAGGAAAGAACCGACCCACTTTAGTAATGAGAGTTTCAATTGATATTGAAATTATTGATCACATTAAAAGTCTATTTCCAAAGGAAGAGGTACTATTTGTAATAATTGTGTATTGATAAGGTCAAATGTTCGTAAAAGTTATATTACGTATTGATTTTTGTATGTAAATGTTGGCAAACAATCAAACTTGTTGAATGTACTAATAATGCTGCATATGACATTACAACTGATATTGACAAGTCATTGGTAAGTATATCTTAACTTGACTTAGTATAATAATATTAATGGTATCGATTTTTGTGTGTTAACGGTAAATAAATAAATGATGCAGGCAATGGTTATTGGAAAATGTATCAATGGTAGTGTCTTTGATTTACCTACTCATACTGGAAGTTCTTTAGTAAGTATATTTTGTATTTATATATTTACAATATAGTCAGTTAGATTAAAAGTTATAGTATGTTTTAACTTTTGTATGTAAATCTTGGCAAACAATGGAACTTGTTGAATGTAATAATAATGGTGCATGTGACCTAACTGCTGATATTGATAGTTCATTGGTAAGAATATTTTAACATCACTTAGTATACTAATATTAGTGATACCTAAATTTTGTAGTATGAATTTATGTTCATCCCTATAGATGTGCCTTTCTAGAACAATTGATTATAACCCAAATGTTGTTTTATGTCTCATGCCAACTAAAGCTTTGTGTACTACTACTAACCATGGATATTTAGAAGACATTCTATCAACCATCATGGACTTCGATCTTCTAGAGGACATATATTTATGTATATAGTACAGTTGAATATAATATAATAATTACTGAATGACATATGAACAAAGACATATTTTTCAAAAGATTATAAATGTTGTCCATCATGAAGAAGGGACTATATTATTTTTATATGGTTATGGAGGAACATGAAAAACATTTATGTGGAAGACGTTATCTTCTACTCTATGACCGGAAGGAAAAATTGTGGTAACAGTTGAGTCAAGTGACATTGTTTCTCTGTTATTGTCTGGAGGTAGAACAAAACATTCTAAATTTAAGATTCGAGTTCCTACACTAGAACAATCTGTCTACAACATTACCAAGGGTAGTGAATTAGATTTAATGAAATTGACAAACCTAATAATTTGGGATGAAGCACCAATGACACACAAATATTGTTTTGAAGCATTGGATAGAACTTTAAAAGACATCATGAAAGACAATACCAAATTTGAATCAGTTTTTAGTGGAAAAGTAATAGTATTTGGAAGGGATTTTAGACAAATTCTTCATGTTATTCCTCGTGATAGCAGATTTGATATCGTTCATGCTACTATCAAGTCATCCTATAACATCTCGATCAGATATTACTAAGTTAAATAATAAAATAAAGAAATAAGAATAAAACTTCATTTATTAAAATTCCATTTTCCAAAAATGCGAAAAATTTAAAATATTTATCTCATCGGAAATTGGTCAAAAATCCATACTTTATAAAACTCGAATATAATGTCAAAAAGTCTGGCAACACAAGGGTTTTCAAAACTATTCCAAACTATAAATAAATAAAACTCTGATAATCAGTGCAAAGATTATTACTAGAAAAAATAAAAGGAATGGAGATTTACATTCCACATATGTCCATGTCACCGTCATAGTCACCTTGGCCATCCAAGCTCATTAGAAGACAATTTCCAATCATGCTATCTTATCCAATGACCATAAGAAAATATCAAGGACAATCTTTGGATTATATTGGATTGTATTTGCCAACATCAATTTTTAGTCATGGACAATTATATGTTGCAACTTCTAGAGTTAAAATCATGTCTGGATTAAAGATTTTAATCTATGACATTTAGAAGAAACCTTTGATTGCTACAACTAATGTAGTTTTCAAGGAAGTTTTTAACAATGTATAACTTCAATTGATGTAAACATCTATGTTTGTGTATTTTTCCACAGATTTCGAAATCATTTCATAAACATAATCTGATAAGCAATGGCATACAACTTTTGGAAAAATAAATACTTACAAAAATATCAATGGTAAATTCTAACTTTCAATCATAGCATTTGATATCCTTTCCTAGTTATTCACTTTCTCTAACAAGCTTAAAAATTGAAAAATGGAAATCCATGGAAATCATGTTTCAAAGTTGCCATTATATTGCCTAAGTAGTATTCATCTGACATGATGCATTAAAATCGAAACCAACCTACAACTAACATTATAACAACATTTAATGATAAACAAAGAAAGATGCAACCCATACTCAATTTTTAACTAACCACACCACCACAATTGTTTGTTACACTTCCAACATGTGTGATGGTTATAATATGCATAAAATTAAAAAAACTTCCTTTAAAATTCTTTTATTAATTGATTAAACAAAAAATATTCAACTATGTCTGAACAAAATTAATAGACATACTGAATACACTATTAGAAAATTGGGAAATGATAACCATAAATAACAAAATATATTAACCTTCACAAACTAAAGTATTCCTAATATTCAAAGTTGATGACTATCAATAAAGCCATCCAAAACAAAAGAAAATAAGATTGTTTATAAGAAATATTCATTTGTTTCAACAAAACCACATATTAATTCAAAGAATCACTTAAAGAAATCTAAAGCTTTGGAACATGGAGGAAGTTTTTCTGCTCATTGTTCATCACAAATTTGATGACATCACCAGCGACTAACATATTGTCCTTGCATAACTGCTTCCACCCACATGTGAGATAGCATTCAAATGAACTTCTAGGGGTCCTTAAATTTCCAATTGGTGAAGTTAATTTATCCAATCCTTTAAGCTATTATTTAGACTAAAGTGTAACCCATCTCAACATCATAACCTTCTGTTTTAATTTAGTCATACCACCCTTAAAATTATCAGATTCCTACTCCATCCTAGAATCCTCAATTTATTTTATTTATCAATCCCTATCTTTACTAATACCGCCACCCCATGACAAAACTACTTTCACCTATAATCCTAAAAAATGTAGTAGGAACCCAGATTTTTCCAAAAAATCTCAAAAACCTCAAAACTTTCCGCAGTCATACACACATCCCCAGTTTTGTGGTAGCGCCTGGCAGTAGACCCTGTGCCGCCAAGCGGTTCATGAAATTCTGGCAACTCCCCACCTCTCAGAATCTACGAACTCAAGGCTATTCATACACCCCTAGTCTTAATCTCTTTCTAGCCCTTACCATACAATTCTCATTCAAGGACCTTCGTTCTCCTCTTTTTAGAATCAATATCTATTAATTTATCCTTTGGACAAGCGAATCTAGATTTCCAACTCTACAAGGGTATCTTTCCACTGTTCCATTCAATTCTACCATCTCTTAGACGATTTCTTATTTTAGTTATTACCAAAACATCATTCAACCAGTTCCTTTATTTTCTTTCCTCCGATCATAATTTCCCCAGAACCCAGAAAACACAAAAATCGCCCCAATGTGACTCGCGTCGCCTGGCGGGTATTTATCACCACCGGGAAACTCAACCAGAACCCAGAAAACTGAGCTTTCCAACACACGTCGCCTGGCGATTGGGAGTTTACTGCCAGCCGGTTCCTCTTCAAGAACCCAGAAATGGCAAAAATGATATGCGCCGCTTGGCGGCTATGAACAGCCCACCAGGCGGTTTCTGGAAAATTTCCAGAAACCCAGAAAAACATGAACAACACGAAAGTAATGTAGACAATTCATATCAAAGACTATACAAACCATGTTCATGCATAAAAACTAACATGAAAACTCCCCTAACTTGATTTTCCTTCGCTTAAAGCTTTGATGATTAGGATTTCTCCCTACGCCAATTGTCTCCTTAGCCTTCTCACAATCAGTCCCAAAAGTCCCACTCAGCCTCCGGGTTGCTCTACCCCTTCATATTCAAGCCCAAAGCCAAAACTATCGAAAATAAAGTTTAATATGAGTCCTCCTAGACTTGAACCCATAACCATGCAATTGCCAAATCAATATCAAACCATCATGCCAATTCATTTTTCATGCTAACAAATCATCATCCAATTATCATATTATTTCACATCATGATTATGATATATTTAAAATAATAACACAAAATTGACATATATAGAACTTGAATCCAAGTCCTCTCACACATCCAAAGTACTCTCAACCATTTGAGCCAATACTTTTTCACGTCATACTCTTTATAATTTAATGTCATAATGATTTTTCCACTCACATTTATTAATTAATTAATTAAATTTCACGGGTCTTACAGATAACACTGTCTCAAATAAAATCCTATTTGAACCAAAAATAAAGAAGATAAAAGGAACCAAAATCCACATAGACCAACCTTGGACGAATCCATGAACATGATGATAATCTAGAAAAAAATTCTTAAAACTGAATCGCTTCGATGTTGACATTTTCTTCCTTCGTGAAAATGCACTAGATGATATTAAACTTTCCTTTGCTCTTGCATGGATGAACACATGCATACTCTTTAAACGACAAAAATAGGAAAAATCGTAACCAAATCTAAACTCACTCTTAAAGATCAAAGTGTAGAGGTAGTGAAATTATTTGAAATTGAATTAAGTTTATTTGATAAAACTAATTTAAGCACTACCAAAAACCTAATCCAAAAATAAAAATTTAATCACCAAATTATACAATAAAAAATAGCTAACAAAAATATATCATCACTCTAATTAGATCAATTCTAATTTTTTTTAGTAATTAAGCTAATTAAATAACAACAATAATACATAATATTGGGTTATTGAAACTAATTAAAAACACTATGTTAAATAACCATAAACAACTAGATCATGTAACTACAATATTTAATTATAAATTTTATTAATATATTAGTTTATTATATTATGCATCAGTAATGAATTGGATTAATATCATATTTAAATATCAATTACTTAATTCTATTATTATTACTAATTGTATTAATTAATTTAGTTAAAATAAACTGATTATTATTAATTAACCCTAAAAAAACCAAAACTTATAATTTCATTGATAAGTACCAAATTGCAAGGTACATTTGTTCACTGTTACAAAGCAAATATCAAGAAAAGTACAAAGTCTTGATATTTATGATTTAACATCTAAATTTCCAAAAAGAAAATACATACGATTAATATGTCCTTTTTATCCACTTGATCCCTTTATATCATTTCCTCTAACCCGACTTTGGTGATCTTCTCCAAATATGACACCAAGGTGTTGATGTTGTCTTAACCTCTTCCCATAAGGTCTAGTCATTGAAAAGCTACAAAACCACTCTTGCTAGTCTAATAACCAATGGTAAATTTTCCTTTCCTACAAACAAAGAAGCTTCATGATAATATTGTACTCTCTTGGTCAATTTCCTAGTATCATATCGAAACTTTCAAAATAAGACATTGAGCAATGGTTTTTGAGAAAAAAAAAATAAAAATGGAAGCAATTTTGAAATCTTGTTAAAGACGTTACAATTACAACAACAAAAACAAATTAGAACCTAAAAGTGAGTAAGTACCTAAACCATTGAGATGAATGGTGGTAGTGTAAGATCCGCGAAGTTTAATTAATTAATAAATAAATACTAGTAGTGGGAGTCTTTATGACAATTAATGTTAGGTTGTATGATGTGGAAAAGTACTAGCTTAAGTGATTGAGAATACTTAGTTGTATCGAGAGGACTTGGGTTTGAGTCTTACATATGTCAATTTTGTGTTATTTAATTGATTATTATTTTAATAATAAAGTGTTTGATCTTGATGAATGATAATATAATTAGGGGTGGCAAAATGGGTTGGGCCCAACGGGCCAACCCCTCAGCTTGTGTTAAAAAAATAAAATAAAAGTAATTAAAAAGATTAATTTTTTATATTATATATTTTAAATGTATAAATATATAATATTATTGTAATTTAAATCATTAACCCCTACAAATTAAATTTGAATTATTAGTTATAATTGAATAATTTAATATGTAAATTTAATAAGTTATTTTATTTGAACAAAAATATTGTTTCCTACATAATTTAAATGTAGGAAACAAGGAGAAACGAACCCATAGTATGCAACATACTGACAAAAACCAAATAATACCATCCTCCCACCCTCATCTGTGTCCACATATATTTCAAACTTTTTTGTCAAAGGATCATACAACTTCACCGAATCGTTAAACGAAACTTTCTGCTCACAAAAGATTTGGAAGTAATCGGACAAGATTATAAACAACTATCACAACAATCAACAAAACCCTGCATTAGTAACAATAACTACAAATCTACACTACAAATTAAAAAAAAATGGACTAAAGTTCCATACCGTGTTTGGAATGAACTGCACCCTAAATGCTTGGAAAAATCTGAATGAGGACAGAGGGTCAAATGCAAGACCATTGTTTCTTCTACCAGGATACACCACCTCATTCTAGTCCAAATCGAACACCCTTATGCGAAAGTATTGATCTCCACAATAAAGACTACAGACGTAATATACATCGTTTAACTTATAAAACCACATTATCTGCTCAACCGCACGGAATTGTCTCTGAGCAAGAAGAGTTTCTTCAAACTCTATGTTGATCACGTTTCCTTTCGTATCATTGAAAAAGTTAGTCCCCATCAGTAGAGATTTCCTCCATTGTTCATAAAAACCTTCTTCAAACTCCAGACACTCCTGTCATACACAAAACCACAACGATCCATACAAATAAGAATTGTACAAAATATAATGGACATGGTTGAAGCAAAGGATCATAGAAAAATTAAAACTTTCGCCAAAAACTAACTGTATACATGAAACACACAAAACATAAACAAAATCAAACATGCAAACGGATCAACCTCTAAGGGTTCCATCACCATGACAAAGTTTTGGTAGAAATTGGTAAAGCTAAAAGCCTTGGAGATAGACATCGGACCCTTCCGTAACTTGTGAGGAAGACTATTTTCTTTCTTCGTTTCTGAACAAAAAAACCTACAATCATCAAACTTCCTTTTAAGCAAACTAAAGGAAACGTCTCCACCAAATCCAAACGTCTTGACCATTTAGATTAAAATGCTCCAAAATATCAGTCTGTACATGTTGACAAGACCTACAATAATTCCTTTTGCTGTCATCTCTTCATATTCCCATCAATATTTTATTTCGAATTTAATGATATTAATTTAAACCAAAAAATTACGTTTTTGATACAATTTAAATTATCTACTAATAGGTTCAATCAACAATTAAAATCTTAATGACATTATATATCAAATTTAATACTAATGACATTAAATTTAAATTTAACAGCAATTAATAAACTTATAAACCAATAACATTACAAATATAACCAAAATTAAAAAAATTAAATATAATATATCAAACTAATTAATTCTACGTTATTATATAAAAATTATATTTACTTAATAAATGTAATAATTACATATACTCAAATTAACAAATCAATCCTTTAAAATCATTTAAATCAAAATAATTGATTTATATACAATAACATTAAATAACAATATATATTACAAAAAATAAAAATACATATTACAGATATACTTAAATCCTATCTTATCACCAATTCATCATGAAATAAACTAAAAAAACATAACATAAAATAATAATTAATTCAACCTAATTATATCAAAAATATATCTCTTAAATCAATCTAATATGTACATATAGTTAAATTAACTATTGAAGTCTTGAAAATATATTTTTTTTAATAATTTATTTATACATAAAAATATAATTTTTTTTTTCAAAATAACCAAATTTTAAAAATAAAAAACACGACTTATGCGTATGCACGGATTTCCTACTAGTTGTAATTTAAATCATTAACCCCTACAAATTAAGTTTGAATTATTAGTTATAATTGAGTAATTTAATATGTAAATTTAATAATTTTTTTAATTTTTTTAATTAAAAATATTAACTAATCAATTATAAGTTTAAAAAATATTTTATTTGATTAAATATTGACTTTAATAATAATAATTTATATGTATATATAAACAAATTTAAAAAATAAAAAATTTTAAAAATTTGAAAACAAATTATAAAGCTTTTAAAAAAAACATAAGAATTGGACGGGCCAGCCCAGCCCAACCTGTTTTTGATGGGCCACATACGAGTCGGGCCAAAACAGGCGGGATTGACCCGTTTTGCCAACCCTAAATATAATCCTAGAATTATAGAAATTATCATAACATTTGCTTTGAAATTGGATGGTTAAGGGTTCAAACCTTGGTACACACAAATTAATGACTAAATTGAATGAATTTAACACAAAAATGAAATTTATCAAAAAAAGATAAAACAAATTAACTAGAAATAAGAATAAAAAAGATGAAATTACTAATTAAGCTATTGATTTATAAACCTTATAGTTATTACTTAAAAAAATTTATGATATTTTTTTTTCTATTTTAAATTAATGATTACCATTCGCTATGTATAAATCATATATATCAGCAAACGCACCAAAGTGATGCAATTCTTTTTTTTTCAAATTTACCAAAATGGTGTAAATTCTTAAAAAATAGGGAAATGGGCAAGTCGTGTCAACATGGTAGGACTTAGTGTGTTGTAATTTTTTTTTAGTTAAAATACTCCGTTGGTCTTCGTTTTGTAGCAAAATCTCAATTTGGTCATTGTATTTATATTAGTCTCAATTAGGTCCTCATTTTTGTAAATTAGTATCAATTAGGTCATTTCTATTAGTACAGAACTAATATTCGTAGGTTCCACGTGTCAGCTCCTCGTTTTTTTTGAATTTTTTGAGTTTTTTTTTTGAATTTTTTTTGAATTTTGAATTTTTTTTTAAAAAAATATTTATGCCACGTGTCAGATTTGTAGTGTGTCACGTGTCAATCTAATATGGTGACACGTGTCAAATTATTGTATGAATCTCAATTTGGTCCTCATATTTGTTAATTTGATTTGATTTCAGTCCCAATTTTTTTTTAAAAATTTTAATTTCATGTGCTCCAAATTTAGAACAAATTTATTTTTTTTATAAATGTAATGATGAACTTTTATTACAAGTGATATTTCTATTACATATTTTAAACAATATTTAATTTATTTAAATTTATATTTTATATTAAACTTTATTTAAATTTTATTTTAAAATTATAAATATATAGATTAATAAATTTATATTCAAAATATTTGTATAATATTCAATATCAACAATATTTTAGAGTTGACTTAAAAATAACAATTTTATAAATTCAAATGTAAAATTTTAAAATAATTTTATAACAAATTAAAATAAATATATTTAAAATTTTAATATTAAATACAATTAATATTATTAAAATATTTAATAAAAATGTCAATTTTAATAAAAATAATCATAATATTATATAAAAGTAAAATTTGGTCTAAATTTGGAGTGCTTGAAATTGAATTTTTCTTTAAAAGATTGAGACTCAAATCAAATAAAATTAACAAATATGAGGACCAAATTAAGATTCATACAATAATTTGACACGTGTCACCATATTAGGTTGACACGTGGCACACTACAGACGTGACACGTGACATAAATATTTAAAAATAAAAAAATAAAAATTTCAAAAATAAAAATTCAAAAAAATTCAAAAAAAAATTCAAAAAAATGAGGAGCTGACACGTGACACTTACTTAAAGGTGTTAGTAAGGACCTAATTGATATTAATTTACAAAAATGAGGACCTAATTGAGACTAATAAAAATACGAGGACCAAATTAAGATTTTACGACAAAAACAAAGATCAACGGAGTATTTTAAATTTTAGTTAAAGTTGTATCAGTTTGATACGACTTCAATGTCCTATACATAAGTTGAAATCGTGTCAACTTAGTACAACTTCAGTGTGTTGTAATTTTTTTTTCAATTTTAATTGAAATCGTGCCAATATAGTATGATTGTAATTTTCTTTTAATTTTAACTAAAATCGTGTCAATTCGTCTTAACTTCACTTTAGTAAATTATTATCGTGCCAAGTTAATTCAACTTCTTTACAATAAAAAGGTATCGAAATAACACAATTTCTTCATTTTTATAATTGAATCATTTTGATAATTTTAAAAATAAAATTGCACTGCTTTTGCCTTATATGTCGTTGTTTTTTAAATACTTAGATCCTGACATTTATTCAAAAATATATGTTCCTTGGCTAATTCGAAAGACTAACGAATAAGCTACGTGTTCTTCGTGTGGATCACGAATGAGCGTGGGCGGCAAGGCACACTCGTCTTCACTTAAAAACACAAAAAATTTAAAAAGTAAAAAAGGAAATGAAATTTTAAGAAGGGCTTTATTATCTCGTGATGGCTCGCTCCATTTCCATCGAACCCGAATTCTTTGTGGCCAAATTAACGAGTCACGAAATGCATAGTATGAAATAATATTTAAATATATTAAAAACATTGTAAATAAATATTATCTCAGACCTTCATACAAAATTATACATAAAATAGTAATAAAACATACATCGAAAAAATAAATAAATTTCACTCCTATTCCTTAAATTCGACCCGAATATATATAAAAATATGCATTAACGTGTGGACCGGTTGAACCGGGTCGGGTGCGTGAGATCAGGGCACACCTCAGCTCATTGATACATTAGCTTCTGCCCCAAGTTGTTTGGAAAAGTCTACCCTTCAACGCCACACACAACACAACACAAACCAGACCAGCCGCCACCCCTCTCTTCACCTTCTCAACCCTTCTATGCTTCCATAGCACCATTCAACCATGCAGGTATCTCTTTTCACTCCCTCAACGCCTCACAAATTTCATTAATCTCTTCTCATCTTCCATTGTCTATGTCTTTCTTCTTCGGAACCATCGCACGTTTCATGTTTTCGGTTTTCTAAATCACAGGTTTTTCCTTTCAATTGCTTTCACACTTTAACGAGTATTCTTACCTTTGCCCCCTCCTTAGTGTCTTTCTGGGTCAAATGGAATTGCCGCAACGTTTTCTTCTTTCAAAATGCCTGTTTTAATTTTGACCATGGTATTTGATTTTTCTTTTTTAATTGGACGTTGTTTATTATTATAACAATGATAATTAGGTGTGTGTTCTTATAGTTGGTGCTATGGTACCTGCATTTCGCATTTTGCATTTTGTTTGTTTACTGCCATGTGACGCTACTTTCATTTTTCTTTTGGGGTTTGTTATTATGAGATGTTGAATTTTGTTCACAGAATATGTTAAGAGCAAAGCAGATCAGTACCCTTTCCAGTAATGCTAGGAGTTTTTTTCTTGGGGGTTCGCGATGTAATGCGGGTGATGGCAACTCCTGCACTTGCCCTGAGGATGAAACATGTGTGTCAAGAAAACAGCAGAGAAAAACTAGTGAAGATTTGCTTGTTCAGAAACCTTCTTCCTTAGTATCCAAAACCACATCTCAAGTTGTAGGAACACTGGTCTCTGGAAGCTTGGCAAATGGCCCTGTTTCCCTCAAGACTGGGGATGTTGGTCAATCTGGTTGTGTACAACAAATTCGGTCTACTTCGTATGCACCAAGTAGACCAGATTCTGTGGCGTACGCTTGTGGTGCTGATGGTGTTCAGGACCATGTTACTCATTCGTCTTCTCTTAATGCTGACCAGTTTTATAGGGCCGGTATTGCTGCTGTTAATTTTATTTCTGATGTAGTTAATTATAAGTTTCCTTTGTCTGATGGCATGGGAATACTAAACTACCCTAAGAATTATATGGTTGATCCTGCCAGAGCCCTACCCAGCATTAGATCTTCCAATGTGCAGCAAATTAGAAAGGAGAGCTTTACTGCCGTTCATTCCAAGCCACCTGTTTCTACTCATCCGGGGCCGTCAAAACATACAAATAGTCATCATGGGGCAAAGGGAAAAGGTGATAAATCAAATTTAGCTAAAGGCTTTAAGCCTGTTGCTTCTCCAGGGACAGAGAAGTCAGGGGCAGCTCCAAATATTCCAGTAAATAGCCATGATCGCAGAGCCTTGCCACAGAGAACAAGATCTCGTTCAAACCGCTTTGTGACAAATTTTGGTTCTAATATGCCAAGTTCAAATCCACAGATGGCTGGGCCATTCAAGGAAAGTTTCGGTAAGTACACAAGGAATGTTAATATGTCAGCTGGAATTGCTCACTCAAACAGGCATTTTACTAATTCAGGGCATGTTGTGGATATGGTTAAAGATATCCTGAGACAGTTAAAGTGGGGTCCTGCTACGGAGAAGGCTCTTTATAACCTTAATTTTTCAATTGATGCGTACCAAGCTAACCAGATCCTAAAGCAACTTCAAGACCATACTGTTGCTCTTAGCTTCTTTTACTGGCTAAAGCGACAACCAGGCTTCTGGCATGATGGGCATAGTTACACCACCATGGTTGGTATCCTGGGCCGTGCAAGAGAGTTTGGTGCTATAAACAAATTGCTAGAACAGATGATCGAGGATGGATGCCAGCCTAATGTTGTTACTTACAATCGTCTAATTCACAGCTATGGCCGTGCAAACTACCTTAGGGAGGCGCTGAATGTGTTCAACAAAATGCAGGAGATGGGATGTGAACCAGATCGTGTTACTTACTGCACACTCATAGATATCCATGCAAAAGCTGGATTTCTCGATGTGGCTATGTCTATGTATGAAAGAATGCAAGAAGTAGGCCTTTCTCCTGACACATTCACATACAGTGTCATGATCAACTGCCTTGGAAAATCTGGTAACTTGTCTGCTGCCCATAGGCTATTTTGTGAAATGGTTGATCAGGGTTGTGTTCCTAATATTGTCACATACAATATCTTGATTGCTTTACAAGCTAAAGCAAGGAACTATCAGATAGCATTGAAACTATACCGTGACATGCAGAATGCAGGATTTAAACCTGACAAAGTTACTTACAGCATTGTAATGGAGGTACTTGGTCACTGTGGGTATCTTGAGGAGGCAGAAGCAGTTTTCATTGAGATGAAACAGAACAATTGGGTTCCTGATGAACCCGTGTATGGTCTTCTGATAGACCTGTGGGGAAAGGCTGGTAATGTTGAGAAGGCTTGGGAATGGTATCAGGCAATGCTGAGAGCAGGTTTGCTTCCAAATGTACCAACTTGCAATTCACTTCTCAGTGCATTCCTAAGGGTGCATCGATTGCCAGATGCATATAATCTTCTCCAAAACATGGTGGCTCTGGGCTTAAACCCCTCTCTGCAGACTTACACTCTGCTTCTCAGTTGTTGTACGGATGCACAATCATCGTATGATATGTGTTTTTGTCGTGAGCTTATGGCAGTTACTGGCCATCCAGCACATGCATTTTTACAGTCCATGCCAGCAGCTGGACCTGATGGTCAAAACGTGCGGGATCATGCAAGCAGATTCTTAGATCTTATGCATTCTGAGGATAGAGAAGGCAAAAGAGGGCTTGTAGATGCAGTTGTGGACTTTCTTCATAAATCTGGGCTAAAGGAGGAGGCTGGTTCAGTTTGGGAGGTGGCTGCAGAAAAAAATGTGTACCCTGATGCTGTGAAGGAGAAAAGCTCTTGTTATTGGCTTATAAATCTTCATGTGATGTCTGATGGAACTGCTGTAACAGCATTGTCTAGGACTCTTGCTTGGTTTCGCCGACAGATGCTAACATCTGGGGTTGGCCCTAATCGGATAGATATCATCACTGGATGGGGTCGAAGGAGTAGGGTGACAGGTTCTTCTCTTGTGAGACAGACAGTGCATGAACTGCTGCATCTGTTCAGTTTCCCGTTTTTCACTGAAAATGGAAATTCAGGCTGTTTTGTAGGATGTGGAGAACCTCTTAGTCAATGGTTGCACCACTCTTATGTGGAGCGAATGCATTTACTATAGTTGGTAATTGTAGAATTGTAGATTCGTTTCCACTTCAGCTTTAGACAATTTTGCTGAGGGAAATGAAGTGGGCTTTTTATGCACAGTGCTGACATTGTACGTATGTAATTGTAGGTGGTCAGTGTGCACTTATCCAAGTTATCAAATTTTTAGTTGAGAATGATAAACTGAATGCTTGTTAGTAGTCTTCACTCTGATGTTCTTCATTTTCTTATTAATCACTTATTTAAAATAATATTAAAATAAATAGAGATTAAATTTCGTAAAGAATAGAAGGCTATATGGAATAAATCTCCTAAACCCAAAGAACAATCTGAAAATGTTAAAAGAAAAATATTTAATGGTAGACAACCATCAACTTTCTTTTAATCAATGTCAAAGCCTATGCAATCCTAAATCATGAACAAGATTAATTTCTTGAGATGCGAATGATCGATCACTTTCTTTAAAAAACTTATCCGCTGTGTGTTCTGAAAGCCTTTTAGGTAGATTCTTGAAGGTATCGAGTACATGTGTTTTATAAGGTTAAAAAAAGCGATATGTTTAATGTTTTCTTTATTTCACTCATTCTCTAACTTCTTGACTATTTTAGACCATTACTTTAGTGAATTCTATGTAAGAAATAAAATAATAGTTATATTTTTCCTCGTCTTGAATTATAATTACTTTAAGTTTTACATTGGGTAGAAATGAGAAAGTAGAATATTATATAATTTATATAAAGATGAAGGCCCATAAATCCATTGCCTTAAGGTTTTGGGTTGAAAGTGATGTCAATGCCTTATGTAGAACCTCCTCTGTAAACTTAAGAAGTATGGTACCAATGTAGTTGAAGACCGAAACTTAAGGCTGTGTTCGGATGAAGGGATATATTTGAGAGAGTGTGTGAAGATGGATTTGTATGGATTTAAGGAGAAGAATATTTGTGTTTTTTTTGAGTTGATTTAGAGAATAAAGTGGGTGGATTTGAAGATAAATTTTATGAAAGTTAGTGAGTGATTTGATTGATATGATAAATTAAAAAAAATTAATTGATAAAATTTTTAAATTTACAAAAATACCCTTCATAATAAAAATTTAATAAAATTACAACTGAATAAATTAAAAAGTTCAAATTTAAGAATATTTTAATTATATTTTTATATATTAATTATTATATATATATATATATATATATATAAATTAATAATAATTACATATATTATTAGTTTTTAACATATGATAATTATTATTAATTATTATATACTTTTATTAATTAATAATAATAATAATCATTTTATATATATATTACTAGTTATCATATATTAATATATTAATCATTATATTTATAATAATATTTTAAATATTAATTATTATTATATATATTATTAATAATTATATATTTATATATAAATATATATATATATATATATATATATATATTATTTATTATTATAATTTATTATATATATAATAAATTATTATAATATATATTTAATATATATATATATATATATATATACATATTAA